>R27__coassemble_251_pt1 | contig 40195 bp, 31 predicted proteins | sample R27__metabat2_low_PE_027 | metagenome-assembled genome bin R27
TCACAAGCAAGGGCTAAATCAGACACTCGAAAAAATATCTGCGGATTTTAGGCAATTTACATTAACATAACCGCCCCAGAGCCAACTACTAAATTTTCATCTTTGCTCCGTGCTTCACCTTGTAGCGGATAAATAGGTACAAAGCCACGCCGCTGGGAATGCAAAAGATAGTAAGCAGTTTCTTGGGACTTTCAGAAATAAAATGCCAGTTTTTGCTGATGATGCTGCTTGAGACGTAATGCGTGCCCAGCATCAACTTGCGCTTGAACGACTGGGGCAACTTCATGTCCACCTTGCGGATAAACGCAAATCCCTTGGGATTGTTCCAATACTGCCTATACATGTTGAAGCTCGACCCGTCTTGCTGGTACTCAACTATCACCAGAGGAGCATTGAGCGTGCATAGTTCATAATCTTGGTCAATGAGCAAATATTTGTACCCCAGGCTTACATAGCGTTCACCATCAAACATCGGGTACTCGGGATAACGCTTGATGACATCGGTGCGATAGACCATTTTTTTGTCCCCGCTGCCACCGGCACGGTAGTAACCATAAACAGTGGTTGTCGCCATATCATCGGGAAAGTGCGTGCCAATGATGATGCCATCTGCAGTGGCATCAAGGCCGATAATGCCAGCCAGCTTGTCATTGCCGTGCTCGCGCCAGCAGTCGATAATCTTCTCCACTGCGTCGTCGGGCATATTGTCATCGCTGTCGATGCAAGTGTTGAGTTCGGTGGTGATGTTGCGGTAGGCCGTGTTGTGCGCGCCATGCATGCCCTGGTTGTCCTGATAGATGTAGCGGATGGCGATTTTGCCCTCGGCCATCCACCCCTCAACGAGTTGACGGGTGTTGTCGCTCGAGCCGTCGTCCACCACGAGCCATTCAAAGTCCTTGCAAGTCTGCCGGCATAGGCTCTCGTAGGTGCGCCCAATGGTGTGGGCACGGTTATATGCCGGCGTAAAAACTGTTAATGTTGCCATTGGTTCAAATAATTAGTTAATTCCTCTTGACAATCGTCGCAGCCGGCGAACAAACAGTACAGCCAGCAGGCACATCATGCACCACGATGGCATTGGCGCCAATGCGAGCATTATCGCCCACCGTAACATTGCCTAGCACAACAGCCCCAGTGCCAATACGGACATTATTGCCAATCGTCGGGCAATCATTGCCCTTGTAACCCAGCGTGACACGCTGATTTATCCAGCAATGTTCCCCGATGGAACGAGCACTCAAGTCGGTACAATAACCATGTTGGATAAACAGCCCGCCACCCACCTTCTCGCGGGGCACATCAAAGCCAAGGAGGGTTTGCCGCTTAGGCATAAACAGCCTATATAAATAATGCCATCTGCCTAAACGGAACAAGAATAGGCTACGGAACTCAGCACTGCCCATCAGTTCGCTCAGCAAATAAACCCAACGATAACGCTTGGGCGCATGACCATAATGAACCTCACAAAAGCGGTCCAAATCCATATCAATCTTTGCTCGCTGTGAGGTAGCCCGATAAGCGAGCAACCAAACCCACTCAACCGGGAACATGATGAGCATCTTTAACCTTGTTCGAGTAATCCGCATAATGATAATTTATTTTGAAACTATTGTGTTACATTAGCTCTCGACCCACCAATACTTGCTTAGTGACTCAAAACCCGCACCAGCCTGGCCATAGTAGTAGATGAAGTACATGAAGAACAGGAAGCCCGAGTACAGGAACAGGATGATGGCGGTCTTGCGGTCCTGGTCTTCCCAGATGTTCATGCGCAAGAGCGGATAAGCGATGACCACCGGGTAGAGGAACCAGGACAGGTAAGCAAAGCGGTTAGAGAACGAGGCTCGAATCACCATAATCCAGAACGCATTGGCAATCAAATACACATTGGCAACCACGGTGTAGGCGACATCATGGAAACGCCGCTTTTGCGTCACATACCAAATCATCAAGGGCGCAAATGAACTGTACAGCAGGAAGTCCCACCGGAAACCCGTACTAGAGAACATCTCTGCATTGCCCTCATTATATTGTCCCTGATAGTAAGAGGTCAATCGGTCGTCAAATCCCAACGCCACAAAAACATCAACCACTGCAGGACCAATCGTCAACGATAGGAAAATTGATATAAGCCAGAACCGTAATGCGTTCTTGGTATCCTTGACCAAAAATAGCGTCATCAATGCCGCCGCAGTAGGAATCAAGGTACTGCGGTGGATTCCTAAGGTCAAGAACATCATGAAAATGCCAAGCCAGCGTTTGATGCCCGGCTTGATAACCAGAGCCAGTGCGATGAGCTCAAGGCTGCAGGCAAAACCATTACGGATGCCGTTGGTGCCAAAAGACGCCACCTGGAAGCTCGTGAAGAAAAATACCATGGCAATCCACATGTTCTTGCGCATCAGCAGGATGGCGCAGATGAGCATGCCGCCATAATAGACCGCATCCACCGCAAAGAAGTATTCGGTGTGGTTGAGGCCCATACGCCAGCAAAAGAGGTTGAAGTCTTGCCACAGCCACTCGTTGGAAAAGTTGGGTATCACGTAGTGGGCATTAGCCATGTTCGAGTAGCTCATCGCATAAAGCCACATGTCACCAAACATCCAATGCATGGGCCGCAGTCCCCAGTAAAATGCCGCCAAGATGGTTGCCAGCACAGCAACAGGCTGTGACGGATTGTTCTCGGCAGTCAGGATTTTCTGCTGCTTGGAACCGATGTAATATAAAATGGTTGACCAGGCGATGATCAACATGGCAAATTGCCAATAGGTATTGTAGTAGTATGGAGAGACAAAATCAATAGGTTCCATAACTTATCTGAAATTCAAGCGTGCTTGGCCTAAAAAGAATATTGATGTTAGAGTTTAAGCAGGAAGCGGAGCGGGGAACGGCGGATGAGTTCCGAGATAATCGCCGAGGCAAAGGTATAGGCCACAGCAATGAGCACCGCCACGGGAGCGGGCACCTGAGAACCAGCGACCTGGGGGAACGCCCATCCCACGGCAATCATGAGGATGAGGTGGAAGATGTAGATGCCCAGCGCGTTGTTGCCCAAGAAGGCGACGACGGCACACACGCCCTTGCTCGCCGACGACCAATGCCTGCCCCAGCCGAAGATGCCCACCGAGAGCAGCAATGCGCCCAGCGTGGGGAAGCAGTAGTTGCCGCCCTCGAACTGCGCCCCCTCGGCATTGACCACCGCAATGCACTCCAACGCAATCAAGGCAAGGCCAGCGAGGACAAATATCAGGTTGGTCCACCACTTGGGGCGCTTGTCCGCCAAATGATGACCGGCATACATATACACCAGCCCGTACATGGTGAACACGCCAATGTGGTCCCAAGCGGGAAAGTGCATGCCCGGGGTAATCAGCCGGACAATGTCCCACGAGAGGTTGGTGGCAAACGGGCAGATGAGCAGCAAGCAAATCACCGCCCATGTGCACCACTTTGGCAGGCGGTTGAGCACATAGGTCGCCACATACATCAGCGCCAGCGAGAACAGGAACCAGTAATAAGGGATGCCTCCCAGCGAGAAACTTGACAGGTCGTTGCTGCGCACCGCCAGCAGCGCCATCACCACAATGCCCCACAAGGTGCCCAGCCCAACCAAGCGACCGGCCTTGGTGAGCGACTTCTTGAGGTCATAACGGCGCCCAATGGTGAGCGCGCCGTTGACCATGAAGAACAGGGGCACGCCAGCTGCGGTGAACAGCCACAGCAGTTGGGTGACGGTGGGGAAATAATATTCCCCGGCACGATAACCCAAATCGACCATGCCCACATGGTAGAGCACCACGAGAAAGGCCGCCAAGACATTCAAAGCGTCGTAGCCAAATATGCGTTTGCTTCTTGTATTGTTATCCATTGCTTTATTTTTCAATTTTGATAACATCCTTCTGCGCTGTGACATGGGGCATGTAGCGCTTCATCAACGGGATGAGGAAGTGACAGATGGCCAGCGTCGTCACAAATACAGCAACAAACAAAACGCCACCTGACAGTCGGTTGCCAAGAAGATGAATTAATGCCAATATGACAACGATATGAGAGCATAGTATCATGATGGAATAGCGACCCCATATCGAGATGACGGGAATACGATTAATCAACCGGGATATAGTCAACACCGTGATTGTACCAGCAATTCCAGTCAAATGGATATACCAAATGCCATCAAGTGCATAGTCGTTTGTTGAATAGTCAACCTTAGATGCAAAAAGCCACACAATCAGTCCACAACCGAGAAGCAGGGATACATCGCGATAGAGATTGACCTTATAGGTAAGGAACATTGAGTGATTGCGCAACCACCAGCCGAAACCGAAGAAGGGAGATGCGGTAAGTGCCGTATCAACAAAAAACGGAATCCTCAAGTGATAAACACTGAGCAGCAAACCAGCAACACCACAAACGATCGTCAAAGCTAAAACAATAACTGGCTTGAATCGCTTGGACATAACACCTGCGGTCAATTGTATGAAATAAAACAACACATTTACTTCAAACAAGCAAAGCAAGAACCAAATCGCATAGTTATATACGGGGCCATTTTCAAAGAAAATCGGCCACTCTGACTCATGATGAAGAATCCAATATGGCACTGAGGATGTGACAATATAGAAAAACAAGAAGGGAATCAATAATTTGTTAATCTTTCTCTTTAAGAAACCGTTAAAGCCCTCATATTGCTTAAAAAACAACCACGAAAGGATAAAATACAACGGCATACGAAAGGTACGCAATTGCAATGCAAACGGATATGTGTGATCAAGTAACTCCGAAGCATGATTCAAAACAACAAGAATGATACAAAACCCCTTGGCGAGGTCAATCCATTCGATGCGTTTACTTCCCATAACTAAAAATCAATTCTTATTTTTCAATTTTAATGACATCCTTCTGCGCTGTGACATGGGGCATGTAGCGCTTCATCAACGGGATGAGGAAGTGGCACACGGCCAGGGTTGTTGCCAACAGCACGGTGAATAACACCCATCCGGAGATGTGGCCTTTGGCCAGGTAAACTATGCCCCTGATGACCAACAAATGGGTGCACAGAATCATGATGGAGTACCGCCCCCAATAGGAGACGAGCGGGAGGCGCTTGATGAGCCTGGCCAAGGTCAAGACCATGACCGTGCCGGCGATGCCGGTGAGGTGAATGTACCAAATGCCGTCGCGAACATAGAAGTTACGCACATACTCGACGCGCTCGGCAAAGAGCCATAATATCACGGCGCCGGCGATGAGCAGCGGCACGTCGCGCCACAGGTTGACGCGATAGGCCAGAAACCGCGTGTGGCGGTTCATCCACCATCCAAACACGAAGAAGGGCAAGCAGGTAAATGCCGTGTCCACATAGAAGGGGATTTGCAGTTTGAAATAACTCAGCAGCAGTCCCCCTACGCCAAAGAGGAGCGTGAGATAGAGCACGATGCCCGCCTTGTAGCGTTGCGAAATGATGCCTGCCAGCCACTGGATGAGGAAGAACAGCACATTCACCTCGAACAAGCAGAGCAGGAACCATATCGGGCCGTTATAAAAAGGCGCCTTGCCGCACAGCAATGGCCATTGAAACTTGTGATACTGCGCCCAATAGGGCAACAGGGATGTGCAGACCAGGAAAAACAGGAACGGAATGAGCAATTTGTTGGTCTTGCGCTTCAAGAATCCCACAAAGCCCTCATACTGCTTGAAAAACAGCCCCGACAGGATGAAATAGAGCGGCATGCGAAATGCCTGGAGCTGATTGGCAAGGGGGTAATCCACCTTGGCATACTGCGAGACATGATTCAAGACAACGAGGAAGATGCAGAACCCCTTGGCGAGGTCTATCCATTCGATGCGCTTGCTGCCCATGTCGGCCTGTTTTGATCAATCTTGCCCTGCGAGCAATTCACTTGTGCTCCTCGAGCCAGCGCCGCTGAGCGGCAAGCAAGTTGTTGAGCAGCGCCTCGGCGGCGGCGGGACCGTTGAAGTGCGAGCGCACAAACTCGCAGCCCGCCTGGGCGATGGTTTCGAGTTCCTGCTGATGCTCGGGCTGCTGGTAATAAGAAATCTTGGCCTTGAGGTCGTCGAGGGTGCCGTCGTAGCCGATGTAATGCACGCCCTCCTTCATGCCGTAGTCCTCGTAGTAGCCGACCGTCTGGCCAATGTAGGCGCATCCGCAGGCCATGCCCTCGACAAAGCCGATGCCCGGCAGGCCGATGAGTTCCTCGCCCACGATGCACATCTTGTAGTCGTTGAAGGTCTGCACCATGTCGAAGGAATAGTACTTCTTTTGCTTGCCGGTAAAGAACTTGTCGTGCAGGCGAACGAGCACTTTTTTGATGGCGTTGTCCGATGCCTTGGACTTGATTTGTTTGTCGTCCTCCAGGTAGTCGCTGCTGTAGCAGTCCACCCAGGGCTTGAGTTCGGCAGCGTGGTCATAGATTTGCTTGCGGGCCGGCTGCAGGCAGTCGGTGCCGTAGTACTTGACGAGATAGCCGGGATAGGTGATGGTGCCCACCGACATCGCCTTGTTCTGGCGCTCGGCAAAGGGCTTCACGGGCTTGAAGCGCTCGGCAAAGACAAAGGGGATGACCATGTAGGGCTTCTTGTACCAGCCAAAGTACTCGTCAAAGGCGATGAAACGCTTGGACATGTCGCTCTCGTTGAACATCAAGTCGGGGTCGAGGCGCTCCATCAGCGCGGCATTGCCCACGGTGAAGTGCAGCTGGCTGACGGCGGCAAAGGCGTCGGGCCGCTTTTCAAACTCAAAGTTGGAACGGTTAATCTGGTAAAGCACAAGCAGGTCGTCGTGGCGGATGTCGCTCTCGTGCTTGAGCACGGTAATCTTTTTGGCCGGGATGCCGTTCTTGCGGATGGCAATCTTGCTCTCCAGGAAGCGGAACGACTGCAGGAAGCGGTTGCGGGTGGTGTATGACAGCGACAACCCGTACTTGCTGATGTAGGAGCACACCTCCACATCGTCGCGCGACAGCAGGTAGTCGAGAAAATACTTGTGCTTGATGGCAACCGACTGCTTGAAGATGTACTTGTTGAGCGTCTTGACAAGGAACTCGTTGCCGTGAAGGTTAACAAAGACGATTCGCATTGTTTCAAATATTTTATGGAATTAAATTCAAGATCAAGAAAACGCAGTTGTCATTTCGCCGAGAACTCGTCACTCAGCAATTGCTCATACTCGGCGGGAACGCCCGAGAAAATCACCTCTTCACGCTTGATGACATGGATGTGGATGTCCTTTGAACAAGCTATCAAATGATTATACAGCGGGGCGACATACAGTTCCATCTTGCCGTCGGCCGCCTTTTCCAAGTTCATCGTATAGGCCGCATTGAACAAGTCTGCCGACTTGAAATAATAGAGCCCCGTTGAGCAGTAACTGGATATTTCCCGTTTCTCGGCCGTTTCGACAACGCGGGTGGAATCGGGTGACTCGGTCTTTGCATAGGACCAATTGGCTCCTGAACCCACAAACACCTCCAAATAGCCGTCCCAGTCACCGCAGCCGACAGGAAACCTGAAATCGGGGCGGAATGTGTCGATATTGAATATCAAGATGGGCTCGTCGGCGGGGATGTTCCCTTGGTTGATGCCCATGAGCACCGTCTCGGCCTGGCCCTTGGTGGGTTCAGGCAATATAACGACACTGAAGTCCTTGATACCCAACAGTTCGCACTCTCGCTCAATAAACGTCCGGGTGTCGAACACATCCCTTGTCACGAAAACGAACCTACACAAGTCGAAGTAATGCTCAAAACTCGATACGGCCAAGTTAAACAGGCTCTTGTTCTTGACATAGAGCATGTATTTGGGCAAGACATAGCCCGCACGGGTAAAACGGGAACTCAGTCCCGCCATAGGGATTACGATTGTCATTTACTTTAGTTTTGTTTGTTTCTAAGTTCCGCGTATAGCCTCAGCGCATTGGCCATCAATGCTTTTTGGCGCTTCTTGTCATCATTGTGCAACGGTAGCATTGACAAGAAAAGTTGAACCATTATCGGATAAACCGTCAACTGGTCAATGCTATATCCCGCAAACTGCAGATGGCAGAAAGCGGATTGCGCGTCCTTGATGGTCTGTGAAATCTCAAAATTCAGGTTGACGTCATAGGGCGATTTTTCCACGTATTGGTACATGCCGCCAATGATGAAATCATACAGGCCGAGGATTGAGTGCGCAAATTTTGCGACGTCATACCGCAAGTCGCCATAGAGCGTCAAGTTGCCATGATTGTCCAGACCACGGGGGTCAATGACCTTGATGGTGCGGGACTTGAAATCATACAGGATGTTGCTAAAACAGAAATCACCGTGCATGAGCGTGACAAATTCCGTACCACAAGAGGTGATCATCTTGCCTGTCTCAATGGCAATCTGGCGCAGCGACGGCACCGCATCGCCATTGATGAAGCAGGGCTCATCGAGCGACAATCCCGATTGGGCGGCAAAGCGTTCAAGGCGCTGCATAGTCTTGGGCAGGTACAGGTCGTTGTTACCCTGTGCGATTGCCGCAATGTCGGTTTGGCTCGTTGGACGGTACTTGGCGGTATCGGTCAAAAACCGGTGACAGGCGCTCATGATATCATTCCACACAAACAACGGGTGACGGCAAAAAACAAACAGATTGGCCAACGAACTCAGGTAATAATACTCGATTTCATAGTATCCCACCTCGCCGTCGTTGCCGCAGTCCCATAGAGCGGGCGCATAATGGCGCAAATCCTTGGGCAAAGACTGGATCCAGTTGGCCTCAGCTGCCATCTTGGTGATGTCATGGCTTGACTTCTTAATAGAAAACCGACTGGTATCCAAAGAATTGAACGAACGTTGAGTCGTCAGATTGGAGATTGAGCGGTAATAAGTGTTCACCAGACCAAAATCCATCCAACTATCACTCATCAGTTCCATCATCCCGCGTTGCTGGCCATAACGCTCAACGCCAGCGATGAAACTGTTGTTCTGCTCGGTGATACTCTTAATCAAAAGCGACTGGGACGAGAACGCAAAGAAGCCCGCATAGATTTTCTGGTTGTTGCTGTTCACCTCGGCCCAGGCATAATTGTCCTCGGCCTTCGCCACCACGTAACTGTCAGGTTCAAAGGTCAAATCCTTGAACAGCGTGTCGCCATGCAAGATATACAGCGCCTCGCTAAAGCGCCCGATGCTGTTCAGGCAATAGATAACCGACTGCCCCAAAGAGAGGCGATCGGGGACCTGAATCACATTGACGCCACGCTCCTGCAGCACATGCCGGTCATAGGAGGTCATCTCGTAAGATGACGGCAGCGAAATGTAAATCGCTTCCTGAGTGTCGTCAAAAAGCGATAATTGGTGCATATACAACCGCCTGTTCTGCACAGGTAGCATGCAAGGGGGCAATGCGCCGAGTTCAGACGTAAGGCTCGGATTGATGTAAGCAGCCGATGTAATCAGTATCATACCAGTGAATGGGTGTACTCTTTTTCTTTCTTCAGCATCTCCTTGATTTCCTCATAGCTCATGTTGTGGAATTCCGAGGGGCGGATGCTCTTATCGTCGATATAGAAACCTTCAAAGCCGCACCAAGGTTTGCCAACAATCACCTCGTCGAAAGGAACGTCGTGGTTGCGCAGCCAGTTTATGATATTGGGCAAAGTGTAGATGTTGATTTTTCCGACATTACCCTCATGAGTACGCATCTGGCGGCTCGAATGAATGATTATCTGGAAACCTTCAGCATAGTACTTTTTAAGCAAGTCGATTGTCTCTTGAATGGGCTTGCTGTGTTCATAGTCGCCGTTTTCGGTGACGGTTATAGTGTCGTCTAAATCTACAACCAGTTTTTTGACTTTATTCAAATCCATAGTGAAAATTGAGTTTGATTCGATATGATGATATGATTTTTATTTCAGATTCTCTTGCAGGAAACCGAGGCTCTCGCGCCTCAATTGTGACAGTTTGGTATCAACGCCGACCCAGTCAATGGCGACGTTTGCGCAGGCCTGCGATGTCCGCTCCTGCAAATCCAGGCACGACAACAACGCATTGAAACGGCTTGCGCCGCGCTTCTCGTTGACAAGCGAGACAAAAGGCGTGTGAAACAATATGCTGAACACGGTGCCGTGGAAGGAGTCGGTGACCACCATCGCGGCGTTGCTGATCATGGCGAGCCACTGCCCTACGGTGAGGCGGCCGCCCCACCCTGCCGAGAAATAGCGCACCTTGAGGCCACGGTCGGCAGCCAGGTGGTTGAAAAACGCCCGCTTGGCATCGGTGACATCCAGGCAATAGACCGCAAGATAAGGCTCGCTGCAGTCCCAGTCCGGGTCAATAATAGGCCCGTAGTCCCCGGCCGTGAGCAGCATGGTGGGGTCGAGCACATGCTGCGCCTCCATGCCCAAGTGGTCGCGGCACAGGGCGACACCGCTCGACTCGCGCACCGAGATGGCGTCAAACTGCCGGGCCAGGGGCACGCACTGGGACTCCTGCTCGGGAGTGTACTCCCAGTTGTCAACGCCGAACGAGGCGGCATAGGCCACTCGCCTGAGCGGCAGCCCCTGGGCAAACTTGAGGAACATGTCGGCGATGTGGGTGCCGTTGTAGGCCGCACGCCACACCTGGTCACTGCCCACGACAATGCCCTCAAGGCCATAGCGCTTGACCGCGCTGCGCTCATAGTCCCACATCACACGGGTGGTGGCGATGTGCTCCTCGATGAACTCGCCCGTGAGCCTCCAGCGCAAAGCGCCGTGATAGCGTTGCGGGAACGAAGCCTTCTTGCCGCACGCGCGACGCAGCAGGGTGCGGCAGCAGTTGAACACATAGTGGGGCGTGGAGAACTTTTGGAAAGCGTCCAGCGTGACGGGGTCATGGCCCAGTTGCTTGAGGGCCTGCTGCAGCGCCCAGTTCTGTATAATGCCGCCGTAGTTCATCTCCAGCGGCTGTGTGACTATTCCTATTCGCATGAAATATTCAAGTAAAAGTGGGGAAACCCACCGGACAAACGTCCACATAACGACAAAAAGCGGGGGACACCGACCCCTGAGGGGCTGGCGGACCATCGTGAAACGGGTAAAGCCGTGGACACTGTCGCAGTAGTCATTATCAGCAGGTTACCTGTCGTATATTAAATGCCGGCATTGCACATCATATAACGCATGCGCGTAGCGCGCCAACATTTCAATGCGCAAAATTAGGATTTTTTGACGACTTATGCAAATTTGTAAGCAAAAATGCGCGGGATGTTCAAAAAAATTGTTCATTTTTCTCAAAAAAAAGCCCATTCTTTGCGAGGATTACAGCGCATCAAATCCGAAGTGTCAAAATGTAATCTTATCAACAAAAATCAAGTGAAGATTTTTGGAAATTCAGACCAAAAGTCCATGAATATTTGTATAAATTTATTATACGTTTTCCATTTACGGCACATACGTGCGAACCAACATAAAAAGTCTCGGTTTCATCGCTGATTTTTGGCAATGATTGAAAAAAAATGGCAGGTGAAAAATGCGGAAAAATCACGAAGATTTCCCATCGATTTCATGCGCGGTTTTTCAGTTGAAAATTGGAAATTAGATTCCAATCGGAAATTACATATTTTCAGCCTCATATTTCGCTGATTCAAATAGAGTTACCGCCGGTTCACCTGCCATTTTCAACCAGACGAAAACAAGGTCAAGCAGCCTGATTCGGAGGCTCCATTGTCTAAATAATTCTTGTACTCATCCATAATCTTCACTTTTTTCCATAATAAAAGCCCAGACGGTTTCTAATATCCATCTGAGCCTTTATGATTTTGCTCTTAAAGTAAATTTATTCTAGCGTTCAAACCACCTCTTTATTAGGTAATATAGTGGTAGAACAACAATATAATATAATCCAAATACAATCCCTATAACTGCAATTACTATCCATATTATACTTAACACTTTCATAGTTCTTCCTCCTTTCTATCTTTTAGACCAATAAATCTCAAAGAAGTTTATTACTCAATTACAAAGTTAAGTATTTTTCTTAATATATTCACGCTACTTTAGTTTTTCTAGGTCTTCCAAGTCTGTCCTTCGAATAGAGTAAGTTATCCACCCGGCTCAACCACTCAAGATTTTCTACTCTGTTGTCTCTTTTATTTTCATTTTTGTGGTTAATAGTCTCCAGGTTCATAGGATTAGGAATGAAAGCCTGTCCTACTAATCTGTGAATATACCACTTCTTATTCTTGATCTTAGGACTGATTAACTCTACATGGTCTCTTGGTACTGTTAGAAGACACCCTACCTCATCCGCTGGAGAGTTTTGCGCACACATGTTGCCTGTTCAAGTTTTTTGTGTTACCTTTGTCGTTTCAAACGCTAACATTTTATAAAAAGAAGAGAACAATGAGTGAAAACAATAAGCGCCAGCGCCTGAAGGTGGGCATCACCATGGGTGACACCAACGGCATTGGCATCGAAGTCATCCTGAAAGCCGTCGGCGTGCCCGACATGATGGACATCTGCATTCCCGTCATCTACGGCTCGAGCAAAATCGTCAGTTACCACCGCAATGCGCTGGACATGCCCAGTTTCCAAATCAACCACACCAACGATGCCGCCCGCATCAAGGACAACATGCCCAACCTGGTGGAGTGCATCAGCCAGGACATCAAGGTGGAACTGGGGCAACCCAGCAAACAGGCCGGCATGGCCGCCTTTATGGCGCTCGAAGCCGCCGTGCGCGACCTCAAGGCGGGCATTATCGACGTCCTGGTGACGGCACCCATCAGCAAGGAAAACATCCAGAGCGACCAGTTCCACTTCCCCGGCCACACCGAGTATCTGGAAAGTGCCGCAGGCGAGGGCGGCAAGGCGCTGATGATACTGTGCACCGACAGCCTGCGCATCGCGCTTGCCACCACCCACCTGCCTGTAGCGCAGGTTCCCGCCGCCCTCACCGCCGAGGGCATCCGCGAGCGACTGCGCCTATTCAACGCGTCGCTCAAGCGCGACTTTGACATCGACTGCCCGCGCATCGCCGTGCTGTCGCTCAATCCCCACGCGGGCGAGAACGGCCTGCTGGGCAAGGAGGAGAACGAAATCATCAAGCCCGCCATGCAGCAGTCGCTCGACGAGGACGGCGTGCAGTGCTTTGGCCCGTTTGCCGCCGACGGATTCTTTGGCAACCGCCAGTACCGCCGCTTCGACGGCGTGCTCGCCATGTACCACGACCAGGGCCTTGCACCGTTCAAGACCATCGCCATGGACGAAGGCGTGAACTTCACCGCCGGCCTGCCCGTCGTGCGCACCAGCCCCGACCACGGCACGGGCTATGACATCGCCGGCCAGAACATCGCCAACGAGGCGTCGCTGCGCCATGCCATCTACACCGCCATCGACGTGCACCGCAACCGTATCCAATATGACGAGCCGCGCCAGAACCCGCTGCCCAAGCTGTTCCAGGACCGCGGACGCGACAATGTGAAACTCGACCTCACCAAGGGCGAGAAGGACTGACGCAACCCACCGCAAGCATATCATGATTAAAGGAATCATCTTTGACTACGGCGGCACCCTTGACAGCCGCGGCGTGCACTGGAGCGAGGTGCTGTGGCAGGGCTACCGTCAGGCGGGCGTCCCCATCGACAAGGAGACCTTTCGCGCCGCCTATGTCGAGGGCGAGCGCGCCCTTGCCCGCGAGCGCATCATCCTGCCGCAGGACAACTTTGGCACGCTGCTGCGCAAGAAGGTTGAACTCGAGATATCCTACCTGCCCGAACAGCCCGACGAGGCCACCCGGCGCCGCTGGACTGACACCATCGCCGGCTACTGCGACAACGCTGCCCGCTCGTGCATCGACGAGGCGCGCCCCATGCTGCAGACGCTGCGCGAGCGTTACCCGATGATGCTCGTGAGCAACTTCTACGGCAACATCGACGAGGTGCTGCGCGACTACGGCATCCGCGAGATGTTCAAGGGCATCATCGAGAGCGCCGTGGTGGGCATCCGCAAGCCCAACCCCACCCTCTTTCGCTTGGGCGTTGACGCGCTGGAGCTGCCTCCCGAGCAGGTGCTCGTAGTGGGCGACAGCCTGCGCAAGGACATCCAGCCCGCCGAGCAGCTGGGATGCCAGGTGCTGTGGCTCAAGGGCAAGGGCTGGACGGCCGACGAGGACGCACAGACCCATCCCCACATGATCACCCGCGTCACCGAGGCGCTGGACTGGATTGACAAACTGTAACCACAAAGACATCATCACCATTATATGAACTACGCGATAATCGCTGCGGGCGAAGGCTCGCGACTGGCACAGGAAGGCGTGGCGCTGCCCAAGCCCCTCGTGCGTCTGCAAGGCGAGCCCATGATTGGGCGCCTCATCCACATCATGCTGCGCTGCAATGCCGAGAGCATCAGCATCATCGTCAACGAGCACATGACCCAGGTGCGCGAGTATCTCGAGGGCCTGAAACTGCCCGTGCCCCTCAACCTCGTCGTTAAGACCACGCCCAGCTCGATGCACAGCCTGTGGCACCTGAGCCGCGTGATTCCGAAGGGGAAATTCTGCCTGACCACGGTGGACACCATCTTCCGCGAGCCGGACTTCAAGGGCTATATCGACGCCTTTGAGACCGACACCCAGCACGACGGCATGTGGGCCGTCACGCCATTTGTCGATGACGAGAAGCCCCTGTGGGTTGCCGTCGATGACGCGATGAACATCACCGCCTTCAACGACAAGCAGACCGACGGCGAGCGCTATGTGTCGGGCGGCGTGTATGCCATGACCGACAAGGCCTTTGCCGTGCTCGACGACTGCATCGGGCAAGGCGTGAGCCGCATGCGCAACTTCCAGCGCGCACTCGTCGCCGCCGGGCACAGCCTGCAGGCCTACAGCATCGACAAAATCGTGGACGTGGACCACGCCGGCGACATCGCCACCGCCCAGGCATTCCTGGACGCGACAGATTGAGCGTAACAATCTGTAATTATTAAAAAATGTGATTAGAGCAGGATTTTGGCCAAAATCGGCAAAATTCAGAGAAAATTCGCCCGAAAACATCAGATGCACGATTAGAATTATTTAAGATTTAATCATTAAAACGTATGCTGATTTTGTATATTTTATACATTTTGGCAATATTTTAACTAATTTGTACTAAAATTTGACGGCATTTCGTTCCCCAATTCGGAAAATTGGTGTAATTTAGCGGCGTTTTTCGCTAACGTAATCATTACGCAGGCAAGACAAAACCCATTGTGTGCAAAAACATAAGTTGAATACGCATAAACATTAATTAATAGAAATTATGGCAAAAGAAATCGCAAAGCCCGCAACCGGCAAGTTAGGCATCATGGTTGTTGGATTAGGTGCCGTCAGCACCACCTTTATGACTGGTGTATTTATGGCCCGCAAGGGTCTCGCCAAGCCCGTAGGCAGCATGACCCAGTATGACAAAATCCGCATTGGTAAAGGCGAGAACAAGAAGTATTTACACTATAGCGACATCGTTTCGATGCCCACCCTCGACGACATCGAGTTCGCAGCATGGGACGTATATCCCGCCAACGCTTACGAGAGCGCCATCAACGCCGAGGTGCTGAAAGAGAAGGACATCGAGCCCGTCAAGGACGAGTTGCTCAAGATTAAGCCCATGAAGGCCGCCTTTGACGTGAACTACGCCAAGCGCCTGGACGGCGACAACGTGAAGCAGTGCAAGGACCGCTGGGACATGACCGAGCAGGTGCGCGCCGACATCCGCAACTTCAAGAAGGAGAGCGGCGTTGAGCGCGTGGTTGTGCTGTGGGCCGCTTCGACCGAAATCTATGTTGCCCCCGACATGAAGTACCACGGCAGCATCGCCGCCCTGGAGCAGGCCATGAAGGACAACGTGGTGGACAAGGTTGCCCCCTCGATGTGCTATGCCTATGCAGCGCTGATGGAGGACTGCCCCTTTGTCATGGGCGCCCCCAACACCACCGTTGACATCCCCGCCATGTGGGAACTCGCCGAGAAGACCCAGATGCCCATCGCCGGCAAGGACTTCAAGACTGGCCAGACCCTGGTGAAGAGCGGCTTCGCTCCCATCATTGGCACCCGCATGCTCGGCCTGAACGGCTGGTTCTCGACCAACATCCTGGGCAACCGCGACGGCCTCGTGCTGGACGAGCCCGCCAACTTCCGCACCAAGGAGGTGAGCAAGCTGTCCACCCTCGAGAGCATCCTCGTTGCCGACGACCAGCCCGACCTGTACAGCGACTACTACCACAAGGTGCGCATCAACTACTACCCGCCCCGCAACGACAACAAGGAGGGCTGGGACAACATCGACATCTTTGGCTGGATGGGCTATCCCATGCAGATCAAGATCAACTTCCTGTGCCGGGACTCCATCCTGGCAGCGCCGCTGTGCCTTGACCTGTGTCTGCTCATCGACCTCGCCCGCCGCGCCGGCCGCTATGGCACCCAGCGCTTCCTGAGCTTCTTCCTCAAGAGCCCGATGCACGACTACACCGTTGACGAGGTGCCCGTTAACCACCTGTTCCAACAGTATGTCATGCTCAAGAACGCCATCCGCGAGATGGGCGGCTACGAGGCTGACGAAGAAATCGACTAAATCGCCAAATTAAGAAGGATAGACAGAACATATTCACCCGGGAGCGGCCGCATTGCAATGCGGCCGCTCCTTTTTGCATGCACTATCGCCCACAGCAGCGGCCAAGTTTTGTTGATATTTTTCTTTATTTTAGTTTGTCAATTCAGTTGAATTACACTAAATTTGCACCGTATTATGCAGTATAGTGCGCCAACCGCACCGCAGCACCGGGCCACAAGCCCCAACAAGTCGATTAAAATTAGCTTATCATGCAACAGATAGTTCAAGAAGACATGGCCGCCAGAATGGCCGCCGAAGAGAAAAAGAAAAAACGCTTCCGCACTGGCATTAAGTGGGATAGGTTGTTCATGGCTTGCGCCTACAACTGGTACTGGTTTGTCCTGTCGATGATTGTATGCGCCTGCATCGCCTACTTGTACGGCAAGACCCAGCCCCAGTTCTATGTCGCCCATTCATCGATCCTTGTCCGCTCCAAGGACAGCGCCCAAGGCACGCCGTCGATGACCTTTAGCGACATGGGCCTGAGCACGGTGAACTACATCCCCAACGAACCGTTCAAGCTGCGCTCGTCGAGGGTGATGGAAGCCGTGGTCAACTCCCTGGGGCTTAATGTGCAGTACTATGGCCACATGTTCCTGCGCGATGTGAACATCTACAAGAACACGCCCGTGCAGGTCACCCCGCTCAAGGAAGTGACCGGCGGCTACACCATCAGGATTGTGCCCAAGGACAGCGAGACATACGAATTCAACATCAACAACGGCACCTGGAAAAAGGCCCACTTTGGCAACAAAGTGAACACCGAGTTCGGCCCCATCTCCATCACCAAGTCGCAACTGTTCAACGACAACTACATTGACTACAACGTCATTGTCAAGGTGACGAACCCGTCGGCACTGGCCCGCAGCCTGTCGTCAAACCTTGTCGTCGAGCTTGCCGACCAGCACAGCGACGTGCTCAACCTGGCCATCAAGGGCGAGAACCCTGAATTGTGCGCCGACATCCTCAACGAGCTTGTCATCGCCTACAACCAGGAAGGCATCAACGACATGAACCAGGTGGCCCGCAACACCGAGGCCTTCATTGCCGAGCGCGTCAACGACCTGGCCAACGACCTGAGCGGCGTGGACAACCAAGTGGCCGCCCTGACCGCCAGCTCGGTGAACTCGCGCATGCTGGGTGACGCCGGCAACACGATGAAATATGTCGATAACGCCGCCAATGCCGACCTCGAAATCAGCCTGGCCCAGCAAATACGCGGCTTTGTCGCCAGCAAGGGCCCCGGCGAACTCATCCCCGCCAACACCGGCATGAGCAACGCCGGCATCACCGGACAGATTGACAAGTACAACGAGGCCATGCAGGACTATCAAAAGATTGCCGCCACCTCCAGCGCCGAGAACCCCGTGATGAAGGAACTGGCAAATTCGCTGGCAGCGCAAAAGCGCAACATCATGTCCAGTCTGGACAACTACATCAGCACGCTCCGCACCAAGCAGGGCCAGGCGCGCCAGATGCAGGGCGCTGCCCAGAGCAGCATGGTCGCCAACCCGTCGCACGAGAAGGCGATTACCGAGGTCACCCGCCAACAGAAAATCAAGGAGGAGTTGTACCTCTACCTGCTGAACAAGCGCGAGGAGAACGCCCTGCAGATGGCCATCACCGAGCCCAATGCCAAGGTCATGGAGCCCGCCATCCCCAACAACTCGCCTGTGACCGCGCCGCTGACGCGTATCGTGCTCACGGGTATGATTATCGGTCTGCTGATTCCCGCATTCATCCTCTATGGCGTGTTCTGGTACTTCTCGCTTGACAAGACCATCCACACCCGCCGCGAGGTTGAAGAGGCGTGCGACATCCCCATCCTGGGCGAGCTGCCGGCCAAGAAGAGCTCCATCACCGGCGAGATTGTGGTCAACGAGACTTCCAACGACCGCATGAACGAGGCATTCCGCATCGTGCGCAACAACCTCGACTTCGTCACCGACCAGAACAAGGAAGACGGCGATGCCACCGTTATCCAGTTCACCTCAACCATGTCGGGCGAGGGCAAGTCGTTTGTCGCCGTCAACCTGGCGCTGGCCTACACCTATATTGACAAGAAGGTTATCGTAGTGGACCTTGACTTGCGCAAGGGTAAGTTCTCGGAGTATGTGGGCGTGCAGGATGGTATGGGCGCGTCGGCCTATCTGTCGGGCAAGGAGCCTGACTTGGACAAGGTCATCCACAAGGGCCCGCTGCATGAGGGATTTGACATCATCAGCGTCGGTGCCATTCCTCCCAACCCCACTGGTCTGCTCATGAGCAAGAACATGCCCAAGATGATTGAAGAACTCAAGAAGAGGTATGACTTCGTCGTCCTCGACACCGTGCCCTTCAACCTGATTGCCGATGCCGCCATCGTGAACCGCTATGCCGACCTGACCATCTACGTCATCCGCGACGGTAGGGTTGAACAGCAGTACCTGTACGAGCTGGAACGCATGGTCGAGGAGAAGAAGATCAACAACCTGACCTTCCTCATCAACGACATCAAGGTGAGCAAGACCCGCTACAACTACTCCTACGCCTACGGCTACGGCAAGGGCTACGGCTACGGTTACGGCTACGGCTATGGCTATGGCTACGGCGGCGAAAGCGGCGGCTACTACCTTGACGACACGCCCAAGGACATGTCGATGCCGAAGAAAAACAAGAAATAATTATTCACCTGTCAATACAATCACAGACGTATGAAAATCGCGGTTGTCGGAACCGGATACGTCGGACTGGTCACGGGCACCTGTTTCAGCGAAATGGGTGTCCATGTGACATGTGTCGATGTGGACGAGCGCAAGATTGAAGCGCTCAAGCAAGGCATCATCCCCATCTATGAGCCCGGGCTCGAGGCCCTGGTGCACAAGAATGTCAAGTCGGGCCGCCTGAACTTCACCACGCGGCTCAAGGAGGTGCTCAACGACGTGAGCATCGTGTTCAGCGCCGTGGGCACGCCGCCCGACGAGGACGGCAGCGCCGACCTGAAGTATGTGCTGGAAGTAGCGCGCACCATCGGCAAGCACCTGAACCACTATGTGGTGGTGGTGACCAAGAGCACCGTGCCCGTGGGCACTGCCCGCAGGGTAAAGGACACCATTGCCGAGGAACTCATGAAACGCGGCGCCGATGTGGCATTTGATGTCGCCAGCAATCCCGAATTCCTGAAAGAGGGCAACGCCGTGAAGGACTTCATGAGCCCCGACCGCGTGGTCGTGGGCGTCGAGAGCGAGCGCGCCCGCAAACTCATGGCACGGCTCTACAAGCCGTTCATGATTGTGAGCGACCGACTCATCTTCACCGACATCCCCTCGGCCGAAATGATAAAATATGCCGCCAACTCGATGCTCGCCACCCGCATCAGCTTCATGAACGACATCGCCAACCTGTGCGAACTCGTGGGCGCCGACGTGGACATGGTGCGCAAGGGCATCGGCAGCGACACACGCATCGGCAAGAAGTTCCTCTACGCCGGCTGCGGCTATGGCGGCTCATGCTTCCCCAAGGACGTGAAAGCGCTCATCCGCACCGCCGAGGAGAACGGCTACCCCATGCGCGTGCTGCAGGCCGTCGAGCAGGTCAATATCGACCAAAAGCTGGTGCTGTACCGCAAACTCACGGACTATTACAGTGGCGACGAGCGCCAACTGCGCGGCAAGACCATCGCCCTGTGGGGCCTGGCATTCAAGCCCGAGACCGACGACATGCGCGAGGCGCCGTCGCTGGTGCTCATCGACCTGCTGACGCGGGCAGGCGCCACGGTCAGGGTCTATGACCCCGTGGCCATGAACGAGTGCCGCCGCCGCATTGGCGACAAGGTGACCTACTGCACCGACATGTATGACGCCGCCGCCGGATGCGACGCGCTGATGCTCGTGACCGAGTGGAAGGAGTTCCGCATGCCCAACATCGACACCCTGCTCCACACCATGCCGGGCCGCCTCATCCTTGACGGCCGCAACATCCTCGACCGCGAGGAACTGCAGCAGGCGGGCTTTGAATACCATTGCATCGGCAAGTAACCGACAGTTTACACACTATATTATACAACACGTTCCCGCCGCAGCCGCGACGGGAACGTGTTGTTTTCCGGCAAGGGGCTATTACCGCTTGGCAGCCCTGGTGATGCGCATCGCGCCAGGGCCGAGTTTAGCAATCTGACGCTTGACGACCACCTTGCGGGACGCGGCATCGGTCACTGCCATGTAGATGCCCGCGGGCAGCTTGACAGTGCTGAGGCCCTGGGCCTTGGTGACGGCCACCATGTCGCCGTCGAGGTTATAGACCTCGATGCGCTCGCCGGCGGGATTGTCGATGACCATGGCGCCCAGGGCGGGCATGGCGTCCCACTGGCGCGCCATGGCGGGAGTGCCGTTCAGCAGCAGGTCGATGAGCGCCGAGATGTCCGAGGGGCTGATGTCGCCGTCCTGGTCAACATCGGCGGCAAGCGGGTTGAAGGGAGCAGCGTTGCCGTTCAGCAGATAGTCGATGAGCGATGAGACGTCCGAGGGGCCGACGGTGCCGTCGCAGTTCACGTCGCCAATCAGCACAGCAGGCTCATTGACAGTGCCCTGCACGTCGGCAAATGCGCTCACGCTGCCTGCTGTAGCCGTGACAGAGCCGTAGAAATCGCCCGCGGTCGCCGTAGAGGCCAGACGTACATAGAACACCTCGCCCGAGGGGTCAAGCGTGAGCCTGGTTGCCCAGTGGCTCCGGTCAAGGCTGATCTGGAAATTGCCCTCAACCGTGAGCGTGATGTTGGCGTTATTGTCCTGGGCTGTCACTGTGGCGCTGACAATGCCCGACACGCCGTCCTGCTCGGCCTCGATAGCGGCAATCGGCGTGATGCCGATGACGGGTTCGGGTATTTTGGCTTGGGCTGTGATGGCGATGTCGTCGATGTTGAAACGGGCACCGGCAGTCTGGTTCAACTTAAAGCGCACGCTGCCCGACACATTGAGGTCATAACTGTATTTCGTCCAAGTGGATGTGGGCTTGCAGGTGCCGCAGGTGGTCCATGTGCTGCCGTGGTCGGTGCTGTACTGCACCTGCACCGTGGGAGCAGACTCGGTAGCGCTCCAGTTGGCGGCATAGAAGTTCACCTTGCTGGCGCCGTCGGCGATGTCCTCGGTCATCTCGATAGACGAACTGCTGTTCTTGCCAAAGCGGCATGACAGGCCGCCGTTCTTGTTGGTATCGGCCCAGATGCCCGCATTGTTAAAGTACCACGAGAACTCGTGTCCCTGCACGGCCTGGGTCCAGTAGCCGCCCGTCGTGCAGCCCTCCCAAGTCTCGATAACCTCCTCGCCGGGTTCGTTGCCGCCACCGCCGCCACCGCTGTTGTAGGTGGCGGTCAGGTGAACGGTCGAGCTCACCTCGGTGCTAATCAACGTGAGCGTGCCCGTGGCGTTGGCGCTGGTGCCGTTATAGGTCACGGTGATGGACGTGCCGCCGTTGGCGCTGGATGCGGTAATGGTTGACGGCGCCACGGTAAAGCCCGCGCCGCTCACGCTCACAGCAAGCGACTTGGTCAGATTGGTGCCGCGCACGGTAACCGTCTGGCTCACGCCCGAGCCGGTGTTGGTGCCCACGTTCACCGTCGAGCCATTGAGGGGAGCAGTGAGTGCGGGGGTCGGGGTGTCGCCGTCATCGGTGCCGTTCCAGGCGGTGCCCGCCTTGTTGCCCCAGATGTACTCGACCAGTTCGGGGTTGTCGATAAACGGGTTGCGGTTGCCCTGCAGGCTATAAACCGCCTCGTTGCGGTTGCGCTCCACCGCGCTCACGGGGTCGTTGCGCGACCATTGCAGGAACAGATTCACGGCATAGTTCGTCATGCCCGGGTATCCGCCCGAGAACACCACGCTGCCCTCACCGCTCTTCCAGTTGGCGGTCTTGGTCATGTAGCGCGTAGCCATATAAAAATATGTACGCGCGAAGTCGCCCTTGTACTCATCGGCGGGTTCAAACACGATGCCCGAGTAGCCGGCAAACGTGCTGTTGCCGCGCTTGCCCGTGCCATAGACCGTGCCGCCGGCGCACTCGCCAAAGGGGTAATTGGCGCGCATGCCGTTCACATAGCCGTCGGTGGGATAGAGGTGGAAAATGTCGGTGTACATCGTGTCCTGGCCGCCGCCCCACCAGCTGTTGGGCACCGAGTGCTCACGGTTGTAGCAGTCGCCCACGCCGCTGTAGGAGCCGCACTGGTCGGTGCTGTAGGTGAAACGGCTGTTGGAGTAACGGTCGATGATAGTCGTGCCGTTGCAGTCGGTGGTCTTGAATGCCGTCCACACATTGGTGTACGACTTCTTGGCGTGACCGTTGATGATTTTGTGCAGCGCCACCATCAGCGCCTTGTCATTCTTGCCCGAGGCGGTGCTGTAGTAGCCCGCGGGCACGGCCGCCGTGGCCTGCAGCGCCGTGAACAGCGCCAGCATCACTGCCAACGCGTGAAATGAGATTCGTTTCATATCCTGTGATATCTTGTTTGTTAAGTTACTTGTCATTTTCTAACCACGATGGCGCGCGTCAATGGCTGGTGTAGAAGTCGGTGATGCGCACGATGGCGCGGGAGCACACGGGGCAAAAGTTCTCCACCTCGTTAATCTTCATGCGGCACTCCTGGGCCGGTCGATAGACGCCCTTGCTCTGGTAGCCGCCGCCCTCAAACACGCCCACGCGCTGCACGGCGGCGTTGAGCGCCTTGCGGTCCTTGTCGGCCGTGCTGCTGCGGTCGGGCAGTGTCACGGGCGGTGTGGGAAACGTGGTGCCCCGGGGCAGCATGTCGGCCCACTTGCTGTCAAAGTCCACCAGCGTGGTCAGGTTGGGCTCCCACGGCTCGGTGTCGGCGGGATACATGGTGATGAACCCATCGTCATAGTAGTACTCGTCACCCAGGCCGGCATAGCTGTGGCCGAACTCATGCACGAGCACCTGGCTGAAGGTGGGATGGTCGCTGGTGCATATCATCAACTGGTTATAGATGCCACCGCCGCCGTAGGTGTCGCTGTTGACGAGCACGATGATGTGCTCAAAGGGCACGCCCGACAGCACGTCATAGACGCGGTGCATGTCCTGGGTGGTGAGGTAGCGGTCGGTGTAGAATGTGTCGTAGTGGGTGCCGACGGCGGTGTTGCGCCAGCGGCCCAGGTGCGGCACGCTGGGGCCGCTGCCCTGCGACTCGGCGGCCACGGCAACGATGTTGAAGCGGTCCCTCATCGCGGCAAACGGCTCGTGGGCGAACAGGGCATCGGCCACGCGCTCGCAGTCACGGTAAAACTTGCCCATCTGCGCGGCGGTGTAGCCCTCGGCCACGATGGCCAGGTCGATGCACTGCGTGATGTCGGGCTCGCCGTCGAGGGGGCCCTCGGTGGGCATATAGTTGCGCTTGCGGCTGGGCTGGTCGGCTTGCCGCTGCTCGCGGGGCAGCGTTTTGCCCTTCCACACATAGTGGTAGGGGATGCCGTTCTCGCCGATGGCGCGGATGAGGATGTCGGCGGGGTCAACGGTGTGGGTCATCGAGGTGACGGGCTGGCCGTGGAAGTCGGTGAGCGTGACGGTGACATCGACCGACGCCTTGGGCATGGGCACATTGTAACTCGTCTCATAGGCGCGGCTCACCTTGGTCGCCTCCTCCTCGGCCAGCCATTCCTGGAACAGCGTCGAGAAGGTGTGGACATAAAGCGCAGTGCCCGTGGCGTGGTCACTCACGACAAGCTGGCCGTTGCCGCGCAGGGGGCAGTCGGTCAGGCGCGCCTTGCGTCCCGCCCACTGCGGGGTGACAAAGGCCTGTTCAAAATAAATCTGCTGGCTGGCAGCATTGCCGCCAAAGATGTAGTCGAGGCGCAGCGTGCGGCCGTCAAACCAGTCGTCAAAGGCGACATCGGCAGCGGCAGCCCACAGGGCGGCAGCCATCACGGCAAGTGACAAAACAATTTTTTTCATAGTCGGCAATGAGTTGCGGCAACAGAGGCCTTTATGATTTATTATTGGTTCAGTTCGGCAAGCGCGGCCTTGCACTTGGACTCGTGGCGCGCAATCATGTAAACCATGAGGGCGTTGAGCACGACGAGTTCAAAGGCGAAGTACAGCCAGGGGATGTTGATGAGCACCGAAACGAACATCGCGATGATGCGGGTGTTGAACGAGAGGATGTTGGTGTACTTCATCAGCGGCAGGCTCTTGATGCGGAAGCTGTCGCGGAACTCCTGCGGCGGCACGTCGTCGCCGTAGCGCTCGTGCAGGGCGGCGCGCAGGCGCTGCATGCTGGGCGTGAGGCGCTCCTGGCTGGCGGTGTAGCTGCGGTAGAACAGCAGCACGAACTTGCTCCAGGCGTCACGGCCCCAACTCATGTTGTTGTACTGCACGCTCAACTGGGCGGTGCTGTCGAGCTCACTACCCTCGGCACCCTTGAGGAAATAGAGGTGGAACTGGCGGTAATAGTCGGCCATCGCCGCCTGCTTGGCGTGGCAGAAGCCTGCCAGCAGGGCCAGCGTCCAGATGAGCCACGCGTGCCCCGAGAAAAACATGGATAGCAGCGCGTCGCCAAAGTCTATTTCACGGAACACCAGCGCCAGGTAGATGGCCACAAACCAAAAGTCGCCGCTCACGCCGTCCAGGATGCGGCCCATGCGCGAGTATTGCTTGGTCATGCGCGCCAGCTGGCCGTCGGCGCTGTCGTAGGTGTTGGCCCAGATGATGAGGAAAATGCCCAGCAGCGTGGACCATAACTCCTTGGGATAAAGCAGAATGCCGCCAAACACGCCCAGAAAAATGCTGAACACGGTGACGGCGTTGGGGGTCACGCCGGTCTTGGCAAACAGTTTTGCCCAGGCAAAACCCATGGGACGGTAAAAATGCAGGTCAAGCCACTCCTCGGTATCCATCGACTTGAGGGAAGCCCGATATTCTTCTTTTAATGTCATGCTGTCGTTTACAGTAGATTGTTGTTGATGGTAGCGGATAAAAAAGTCACAGCCCCATGTGCGCCTTGGCCATCGCCAGCACGGCCTTGGCGATGCAGGGAGCGCTCTCGTTGCGGCAGGGGGCGAAACTGGGCCAGTCGTTAAAGTCGATGATGCGGATGGTGCCGTCGGGGTCGACGATGCAGTCGCCGCCGTAGATGACCACATTCAGCTCCTCGGCAGCGCGGCCGCAGATGTCCTTCAACTCCTTGAGGTCGATGTCGATGCCCTGCGAGTGTCCGTTGACCTCCTCCCAGCCATACTTGCTGTGGCCCTCGTCAAAGGGGTAGAACCAGTAGAAGAACTGCGAGCCCTTGACGCCGTAGAACTTGACGAGGTCGCCGTTCAGGTGTACATTGATCACCGCACGCGTGATGCCGCGGTAGAAGTACTCCTGCAGCACCTCCTGCGCCTCCTCGGGGTGACGGACATAGGACACGTCCTCCTTGTGCATGGCGTGGAAGTCGCCACGCTTGATCCAGCAAGAGGTGAAGCCGGCCTTTTTCAACTGCGGCTTGATGTTCTCGTTGGTGTTGACGATGAGGCTCTCGGGATAAGGGATGCCGTTGCCCAGCAAGATGCGCGTCATGCGCTCGCGGGTGCAGTTTTCAATGCCGTAGCCCGAGTTGATGACCAAGCGTCCGGCGTCCTCGAGCTGCTGCAACTTGGCAATGCTGGCGCGCTCGCGGCACATGGCAAGGATGACAGGCTCGTTAATATCCTGGTTGTTAAACTGTTCCTCACTATACACGTTGACCTGGCAGCCGCGCTTGCGCAACTGCTCGGCAACCAGGTTAAAGATTGCCGTGTCATTGCCGATGTGGTTGGGCGAATAGGCCCCTGCGCGCATGATGCCCGCAATTGTAATGTCTGCCATAAGACTGATGTTTATAAAAGTTTCCACGGCGCATGATGCGCCGTTCAAACGGCAAAGGTACAAAAAGAAGGGCAAAGTGGGGCAAAAAACAGCAACTTTTCGCGCAAAGGGCATCGAGGAAGACGCGGCGCGAGATGATGTGCGTTGGGCTGCCGCGGCGTGTTTTGGGGGGTAGCAGACTGTTTTTTTGCCGTTTTGTGTACAAAATGTTGGGCGTTATCGGCAACAAATGCGTAATTTTGTGGTCTGTTATGAAAATGGATTTGGCTATGAAACGTAAAAAAAACATGCGAAGCATGAAGCGAACAAGAACATGTGCGGCGGTGCTGCTGACGGCGGTACTGCTGACGGCGGGAGCCGACGCACACGACATTGAGATGGACGGCATCTACTACAACATCAACGGCAGCGAGGCGACCGTCACTTATAAGGGCAACAGCTATGACGAGTACAGCAACGAATATGCCGGCAACGTGAACATACCTGCCACCGTGACCCACGATGGAACGACCTATCAGGTCACCGCCATCGGCAAGCAGGCGTTTGCCTACTGCACGGGCCTGGAGAGCGTGACGATTGCCGAGGGTGTGACAAGCATCGAAAACTCGGCGTTCTGTCATTGCAGCGGCCTGGTGAATGTGGACCTGCCCAGCACGGTGACGACGATGGGCAGCGGGGTGCTGGAGGGCACAGCGTGGCTGGACGGCCAACCGGACGGAGTGGTGTATGCGGGAGTGGTCGCTTACGGCTATAAAGGCACGATGCCCCAGGGGACCAGCATCACATTAAAAGACGGGACAAAAACGATAGCCACCAACGCCCTGAGCGGCTGCGTCAACCTGACAAGCGTGGCACTGCCCAACTCACTCACCTATATCGGCAACTATGCATTCAACGGCTGCAGCGGACTGGACAGCGTGACCATCCCCGACGGGGTGACGACGGTGGGCGACTGGGCGTTTGCCGACTGCACGGGCCTGAAGAGCGTGAGCATGGGCAAGGGGGTGACCGCCATCGGCGACAAGGCATTTGCCTACTGCAGCGGCCTGGACAGCGTGGCCATCCCCAACTCGGTCACTGCCATCGGCAACGGGGCGTTTGCCTACTGCAACGGCTTGAGGAGCGTGACCATCGGGCAAGGGGTGGCCACCATCGGCGACAATGCTTTCCAAAATTGCAGCGGCCTGGAGAGCGTCACCATCCCCAATTCGGTCACCGCCATCGGCAGCGAGGCGTTCTGGCGCTGCACCAACATCGCCAGCGTGGCCCTGGGCAACTCGGTGGACAGCATCGGCAGCGGGGCGTTCGCCTTTTGTGGCCTGACGAGCATCGACATCCCCAACTCGGTCACCGTCATCGGCAACAATGCCTTTGCCTACTGCAACAGCATGACGAGCGCGACCCTGGGCGAGGCGGTCACCGCCATCGGCAACGGGGCTTTCATGTACTGCAGCGGGCTGACCGGCGTCAATATCCCCAACTCGGTCACCGTCATCGGCGACGAGGCGTTTCATAGCTGCAGCGGCCTGCGCGGCATCAATATCCCCAACGGGGTCACTGCCATCGGCAACGAGGCGTTCTATGACTGCTACGGCATGACGAGCATGACCCTGGGCGAGGGAGTCACCGCCATCGGCAACGGGGCTTTCATGTACTGCAGCGGCCTGACCAGCGTCAACATCCCCAACGGGGTCACCGCCATCTGCGACGGGGCGTTTAAGAGCTGCAGCGGCCTGGAGAGCGTCACCATTGGCGAGGGAGTCACCGCCATCGGAACGTCCGCGTTTTACTTTTGCCCGAAACTGTTGACGGTTACAAGCATGAGGCCGACAGCCATCCCGTTGCCGTCTGATGCTTTCTCAACATTTAACAAGGCAACGCTCAATGTGCCTTATGGCTCCTATGACTCCTACAAGCAAACCGACTATTGGGGCCAATTCTACAGGATCCTTGAGATGCCCAAAAAGTTGCGCGGCGACGCAAACGAAAACGGCGAGGTAACCATTGCCGACATCTCGGCACTGGTGGACCACATGCTAAATGGTTCGTACGTCAACCCGGGCAATGCCGACTGCGACAACAGCGGCACGATTGACCCCGCCGACATCTCGGCGTTGATTGACTACCTGCTCAACGGCACCTGGGGCGACGAGCAGCAGTGATGCCGCGCGCGGACCGCACAAGCCGCTTGATGGGCGAAGTGCGGCAAAAAAAACAGCAACTTTTCCCGCTTGGGGCTTCATAGAAGCCGCGGGGCGAGCGCCGTTGATGCAACTTTTGGCAAGGCTGGTTAAACTTTATTAAGAATTTCGCGTCTAATGGATGTGCACTTGATTATTCAGGCAAGCGGCACACCACAACGGCAGCGGACTGCCTCATCAAAATCATGAGACATCCCGCGCTCTTCTTTTTTTCAAGATTCTAAACAGGCAACACTAACCCAAAATCCAAAATTATGAACAAGCATCTATTACTGTCGCTGCTCACCGTGCTCACGGCACTGGCTGCCGGAGCCTACGACTTTGAATACGACGGCGTGTGCTACAGCATCATCAGCGAGAGCGAACAGACATGCGAAGTGGCCAATAACCCCTACTCGAAATACTCGGGCGAAATACATGTGCAGCCCTACCTCAACCACAACGGCAAGGTTTACACCTGCACCCGCGTGGCAGGCTGGGCGTTTGACAGGTGCCACGACTTGACCAGCGTGACTTTGCCCGAGACCATCCTCGAGATTGGCCAGTGCGCCTTTGTTTCCTGCGATGCCCTGACGCATTGCTACATCCCACCCAAAACGCAGACCGTGGGCGAAAACGCCTTTAAGGACTGCAAGAGCCTGCCCGACGCCACCATCCCCGCCTCGGTGACCTCGCTGGGTTCCGGCGTGTTCATGAACTGCAGCAGCCTTGAACTGGTGCAGTGGTCCACCAAGGCCACCGCCATCCCCGACTATGCCTTTTACGGCTGCAACAGCCTGTACGCCTTCAGGTTCCAGCCGTGGGTCACCTCCATCGGCATGGAGGCGTTCGCCAATACCAAGTTGGCCGGAATCGTGCTGCCCTACGGCATGCAGAGCGTGGGCGTTAGGGCATTTTGGGACTGCACGGCACCCATCGTCGTCATTCCCTCCTCGGTAACCTCGATTGACAGCGAGGCCTTCGGGAACTGCGGCAGCATCACGCACCTGTACTGCAACATGCCCGTGCCGCCCGCCATGAACTTTAACGGCGTGCCCAGCGACGCCAAGCTGTATGTGCCCACGGGCAAGGTGCACCAGTACCGTGCCGCCACAGGCTGGAACCAGCGCGGCACCAATGTGGACGGCGGAGCCTATGACATCAATGTGAGCACCATCGTGGGCTATGACCGCAACGCCTGCTACCACGCCAGCATCATCAGCAACGAGCCGGTGACCGTGGACGGCGTGACCTATGACGGCACCGCAAAGTATGTTTTTCACCCCAATGTAGTAACGGCAACCACGATGCCCGCCGCCGAGCCTTTTGTCACCGACAACATGTGCAAGAGCGGCAAGCGTTACCTCATCACCCAGGTGGGCGACAGCACATTTTGCAGTTCGTCGCAGTCCATCACCACCATCGACCTGAGCCGCTGCACCGCCGTCACGCGCCTGGGCGCGCACGCCTTTTGGCTGAGCAACGCCAAGGTCATCAAGCTGCCCGCCGGCATCACCGAGTTTGGCTCCTGGTCGCTGTACAGGATTTACGGCCTCACCGACCTGTATGTGCGCGACACGGTACCTCCCGCAGTGCCCAGCGGCACATTCTACCTGTATGACATCATGCACACCACGCTGCATGTGCCCACCCAGGAGGCCGTCGAGGCCTACAAGGCCGCCGACTACTGGAAATACTTCTACTCCGTCGTCACCAGCGACCTGCGCGGCGATGTGAACGCCGACGATGCCGTTGACACCGGCGACCTGAGCGCACTCATAGACCACCTGCTCAACGGCGGCACCGTGAACACGGGCAATGCCGACTGCGACAACAGCGGCACGATTGACCCCGCCGACATCTCGGCGTTGATTGACTACCTGCTCAACGGCACCTGGGGCGACGAGCAGCAGTGATGCCGCGCGTGTGTGACGGCACAAGCCGCCTGATGAGGAAAGTGTGGCTAAAAAATCGCGCGGAGTGCGGGGTGTTTCACTTTGAATGATTACCTTTGCGCCATGGATGCTAAAGACATTGTAATACATATCATCATCGTGGCGATGGCGGCCGCGGGCCTGCACGCCAGCGGGCAGGTGGTCAACAGCATCGGCGACGAGAGCCTGAAGAAAGCGCCGCAGGGCTTGCAGCCCAAGCCCAAAACCGCCGATGACCCCTACATCGCCGACATCGACACCGAGACGCCCTACTTCCAGTGCATCGACTCGGCACAGGTGCGGCTCGACGCCCACCAGTGGACCGAGGCCGAGCAGTGGCTGCTGCGGGCCGTACAGACCGACCCCGACAACCCCAACAACTCACTGGTGCTAAGCAACATCGCCACAGTGCAGCGTTACCAGGGCAAACTCGCCGACGCCGTCAAGAACTACTCCCTGGCGCTGGACATGACCCCCCAGGCGGTGACCCTGCTGCTCAACCGCGCAGCGCTGTACATCGAGATGGACAGCATCGGGCTCGCCCAGGCCGACTATGAGCGCGTGCGCCAGCTCGACATCTACGACACCGAGGCGCGCTACTCGCTGGGCGTGCTGGCCATGCAGCAGGGCGACAACAAGCGCGCCGAGGACATGTTCAACGAAATCCGCCGCATCAACCCCAACTCGGGGCTGTACAACGAGGGCATGGCGCTGATGCACAAGCGCAACGGCAACTATGCCCGCGCCGCCGAACTGTTCACCGTCGTCATCAAGGCGCAGCCCAACGCGCAACTGCTGGGCAACCGCGCCGACTGTTACCTGGTGCTCAAGCGCCTGAACGACGCCGAGGACGACATCCGGCAGGCGCTGGCGATGGACCCCGACGACGGCTACCTGTACCTGCTGCGCGCCAAACTCAACAAACTGCGCTTCCAGTACGACGACATGAACCGCGACATCGAGTTGGCCACCCAGCGCGGCATCAGCCCCGAGTACATCAAGCAGACGCTGCAAAATTAAACCGTCGCCTTGCCGTCAAGTCAAAAAAAACGAGTAATTTAGCAGGGTCAAAAACATTGAGCCGATGAACATCAAGCGAATTATCATAGCGGCAACAGCCGTGGCGGCGGTGGCCGCCGGCATGAGCGCCAAGGTGGGCGAGGTGATTGTCACCCGCCAGCTCACCATGGCACAGCGCAGCAGCCTGCCCGACAAGACTATCGAGGTAGAGGTCAGATGCCTCGTTCCCGACAAGAAAGCCCCCGCGGGACTGCTGGACGCCATCACCGCGATGATGGACACCATCGCCAGCGAGGACTACCAGAACAACACCTTTGTGCTGCAGCTCGAACAGCGGCCCGGCGGCGAGGTGTCGATTGCCATGCGCAGCGACGACATCGTGACCATGGGCATGCGCGACAACAGCATCTACTACGGCGAACTGGAGCACAGGCGCTACCACTTTGTCGTGCTCGTGAGCAAGGACAACAAGCAACTGATTGAGCAGACCTTCAAGCGCAAGGGCAAGGTGAAATATGTCGAGGAGTTCATCTTTGTGGACTTCAAGACGCCCTACTACCCCACCAACGTCATGGGCCGGTGGTCGCCCTCGGCGGGGCTGGAACTGCAACTGGTCAGCATCAACGACGAGGCAACGGACAACGGCTTTGACCGCCCCGCCCACGCCGAAGATTAGACCCTAACGGCATCAACACAATAACGCACTATGGACAACGACCTCATCAACCATCCCAACCGCCACTACGCGGTGGCCATCGGGCGCCAGTTCGGCAGCGGCGGCCGCATCGTCGGCCAGCGCGTGGCACAACTGCTGGGCATCAACTACTTTGACAAGGAACTGCTGCAAGAGGCCTCCAAGGCCAGCGGCATCCACCACGACATGCTGGAGGCCGCCGACGAGCGCACCCCCAAGTTCTTCCCCAGCCTGTGGCCGCTCAACCTGGCGATGGCCGGCTCCACATTCGTCGGCGGCGAGGCACCGCTGAGCGACGACAACATCTACCAAGCCCAGTGCCAGGTGATGAAAGACCTCGTGGACCGCGCCCCCTGCGTGATCGTGGGCCGCACCGCCGACTATGTGCTGCGTGACCACTGCCCCGTCGTCAGCGTATTCCTGCACGCGCCGCTCGAGGACCGCGTGCGCCGCATCGTCGAGCGCGGCGACTGCGCCACCGCCGAGGAAGCCGAGAAGATGAGCGACAAGGCCAACAAACTGCGCGCCGAGTACTACAACTTCTACACCGGCAAGACCTGGGGCGACGGCGCCAGCTACGACCTGTGCATCGACTCCAGCCTGCTGGGCAGCGAGGGCACCGCACAGTTCATCGTGGACTTTGTCAACAAGCGCCTGATGTAACTACATTTTATCAACGACGAATTACACGAATTTACACAAATTTCGCGAATTTTTTGTCAATTCTCAAAGTTATATAAAAATTCGTGTAATTCGCTGATTGCGTGCGATGTCTATGTTTAGTTTATTGTTATCACAAGGTATCCATTGTGTCGCCACAAAGACAACTAAAATTTTTCATTTTTTCATCCCCTGAACCACATCAACATCGGCGGCGGGGTGCGATTTTATGCACTTTATGATGTTTTCGGGAAAATTCTGCACGTTTTTCAAAAAAAGTTGTACCTTTGCAATTAAAAACCGTTGTTGGCATAAAGTAGAAAATCGGAAACTTTGGTTGAAGAAAGTACAATAGCCGATATTGGTATCACGACATATTGGAAGGCGTTTACTTGACGCTTATCTTTGACTTCAAGAAATCTCGCAAATTTCAAATCCTGTCAAAGAAAGCAACGGTAGATGCCCCGGGATGTGATTTTTCGCATCCCTTTATGTATTGTGTTAGCATACGTGTACATTATTAATGTATTTGTGTGCGCATGAGGTGTAGAGGATGCTTATCATATCTTGAGTGGGGCTCTGACGTTGTTCATCTTACAGGATTGGGCAATGCGAGAGCCTCTTGAAGTGAGATGAACAACAGGTAGGTTCTCCACGCTTTTCGTTCTGTCGGTAAACTTACAATACTAATCATGAGTCTGTTCGGAGAACACAGATTATAAAGAAATAAAGGCTCTGATTATGTTTAAGAATTTTTATGCAGGCAAACACAAAGATTCCATTTTCGCAAAGTTAGTGGTGCTGACTTTGTTGTTCTCATTCTCTTTTTCTTTTGAAGCACAGGCGCAGGGCTTCCTTAACAAACTTAAGGACAAGGCAGTTGAGAAGGCAAAGAAAAAGATTGAAAACAAGGTTGAGCGCGAGGTTGATGGCGCTATGGACAATGTCCTTGACGGGAAAAAGAGCAGCAAAAAGGGCAAGGAAGTTAACAATACCGAGGCTGAGGATGAAGAGCCTACAGCACAGGTGGGCAATCAGAAGAGTGACTTTGTTCCTGGTAGCGTCGTTGTGTTTGAAGATGTGGTAAGTGGCGAGCAGGTGGGCGAGTTCCCAAGCAAGTGGGACCTTGAACGTGGTAATGCAGAAATTGCTACCATCAACGGCCAGCAGGCAATCGAGTTTGCCCATGAAGACAGCTGGATAAAGCCTCTCATCAGCAAGAATCCAAATAACTACCTCGGCGACGAGTTTTCCGTAGAATTTGACCTAATGTACACCGAGGGTGAATTTGAGATTGACTTCATGCACCCTGAGAGTCATAGCGACCAAGAGATTTTCACTCTGTTTTGGGGACAGAATTATGATCTTCAATTGAGTTACGTTCTCCCTAGCCAAAAAGACAACTGGACAAAAGACGGAAGTAGCAGACAGGCACAAAAGAGCAAGCTGAACGACGGCCGCTGGCATCATTATGCCATCTCGTTCAACAAACGTGCTATCAAAGTTTATGTAGATAACGTACGCTATTTCAACATTCCAAATGCAAAGGCTGGTGCAGGTTGGATGACCTTCTTCTTCCGCGGTGCCAAGCCTGCCCACATGAAGAATGTCCGCATTGCCCGTGGTGCCGGCGAACTGTATGGACGCAACGCTTCTGATGCTTCGGAAGGCGCTATTGCAAAGTCCATGGCAGAAACAGGTAAGTTCGTGACCAACAACATCAACTTCGAGACAGGAAAGGCAACGCTCCTTCCTGAGTCCATGGAAGAAATCCAGAAGGTGGCTGACTATATGCTGAAGAATAAGGATGTGCGCTTCGAGGTACAGGGCCACTGCGATAACCAGGGTTCTGACAAGGTGAACGACCCTCTTTCACAGCAGCGTGCCGAGTCAGTCGTTGCTGCTCTGGTTAAGCTTGGCGTTGACGAATGGAACCTCCGTGCAGTGGGCAAGGGTTCACACGAGCCTATCGCTGACAACAAGACCAAGGAAGGTCAGGCAAAGAACAGAAGAGTTGAATTCATCAAGCGATGAGCGCATGGCATCGAGCGCGCTTGAATGCCATGCCGAGGCGCGCCGATGAATCGACAAAGCCAAATCATTAAGAAATAAGGCCCCCTCCCCGATCTGATATGAACCCCGAGAGTTTTTTGTCTAACTTTCGGGGTTCATATCACAACATCGGCGGCGGGGTGCGATTTTGGGGGCAAAGGTTTGCAGGTGTGCAAAATTTGGTATAACTTTGGCATCTTGTTTTGAAACCAAATCGTTAGAACCTTCAAAATATCACAGACATATATGACCGAAAAAATCACTAAGATTGTGCTCACCGGCGGGCCGTGTGCCGGCAAGACGACCGCCATGGCGCGCATCATTGAGCACTTCAGCGGCCTGGGATTCCAGGTGTTTGCCATCCCCGAGGTGCCCACGATGTTCAGCAGCGCGGGCATTGATTACCTCACGGGCAACAAGGCGCTGTTCTTTGAGGCCGAGAAGTCCACGCTCAACATCCAGTTGGCGCTCGAAGACCACTTCACCAAGATGGCCGGCGAGTGCACCAAGCCCGTGCTCATCGTGTGCGACCGCGGCACGATGGACATCTCGGCCTATGTGTCGCCCGAGTTGTGGCAGGCGCTGAACGACGAAATCGGCACGAACACCGTGAAACTGCGCGACGCGCGCTATGACGCCGTGCTGCACATGGTGACGGCAGCCGCCGGCGCCGAGCAGTTCTACACCAACGAGAACAACAAGTTCCGCAGCGAGGATGTGGAACTGGCGCGCGAACTGGACCGCAAGGTGCTCAACGCCTGGACGGGCCATCCGCACCTGCGCGTAATCGGCAACCAGATGGACTTTGACGACAAGCTGCGCGAGGTGCTGGGCGAGATTGCCACCGTGCTGGGCGTGCCCAACCCCATCGAGCAGGAGCGCAAATACATCGTCCAGGTCACCGGCGACATCCCCGACTTTACCGAGAGCGAAATCACCCAGACCTACCTGCTGAGCGAGCCGGGCACCGAGATGCGCGTGCGCAAGCGCGGCTGGCAGGGCTCGTATGTCTATTTCCAGACCATCAAGAAGACGGTGAGCGCCGACAAGCGCATCGAGACCGAGCGCCGCATCACCGCCCAGCAATATGTTGACCTGCTGCAGATTGCCGACCCCAGCCGCAACGCCATCCGCAAGATGCGCAAGTGCTTTGTGTGGAAGAACCAGTACTTTGAGCTCGACACCTACATCGAGCCCAACCTGGGCATGCAGATTCTGGAACTGGAGGGCGTGAAGAGCAACGACGAGGTGGAATTCCCGCCGTTCATCAAGGTCATCGAGGACATCACCGGCAACTACAAGTACTACAACTACCAGCTGTCGCTGCGCTGACGCGCGCCAGCCACAGGCATACACTAAAACAACTTGGGCAACTTTGACAATTATTTTTGTCTCGGTTGCCCAAGCTGTTTTGTTTTCTGTACAGTGTCAGTTCTTCCTGTAGCCGACGATGTCCACGAGTTTGATGTCAAACACGAGCATCGAGAAGGGCTTCAACAGGTCGCTCCTGTTGCTGGAGCCGTAGCCCTGGGGATAAGGCACAATCACCGTGCAGCTGTCGCCCACGCGCATGTTGGTCAAGGCAATCATCCAGCCCTCGATGTTGTTGTTGACGGCCGTGCGGTAGATGCTGTCGGCAGGCGTGGTGTTGAGATAGGACGAGTCAAAGGGCGTGTCGTCATAGAGGCGGCCGCGGTACTTCACGTCCACGGTGGAGGTGATGAGCGGCGACAGGTTGCCCGCGGTGAGCGAGCGGTCGTTGTGCCACTTGACGAGCACCTGGGCCGAGGGGTCCCACGGCGCTATCAAGGTGGTGTACTGCCCCGAGGCGGCCTGCTGGTTGTACCACGCGGTGTTGCTCTCGCGCCAGTCCTTGAACTCGTCGGCCACGTTGTCGCCCATGCACGAGCCGAGCATGGCGACGGCCATGACGGCAGCGGCGGTGATATAGAATAACTTCTTCATGATTGCATTGTCCTTGATTGTGGTTACATGAGTTTGCGCAGCACGTTGTTCAGGCTGCACTCCTGGCTGATGATGGCGGGCAGGTCCTTGATGGCCACGCGCTGCTGCTGCATGGTGTCGCGGTCGCGCAGGGTGACGGTGTCGTCCTCGAGCGTCTGGCCGTCGACGGTGATGCAATAGGGCGTGCCGATGGCATCCTGGCGGCGGTAGCGCTTGCCCACGCTGTCCTTGTCCTCATAGTTGCAGGCGAAGTCGAACTTGAGGATGTTCATGATCTCATGCGCCTTCTCGGGCAAGCCGTCCTTCTTGACCAGCGGCAGCACGGCGCACTTGACGGGAGCCAGGCACTTGGGCAGGTGCAGCACCACGCGGGTGTCGCCGCCCTCGAGTGTCTGCTCCTCGTAGCTGGAGCACATCACCGACAGGAACATGCGGTCCACGCCAATGGATGTCTCGATGACATAGGGGGTGTAGCTCTCGTTCAACTCGGCGTCGAAGTACTGGATTTTCTTGCCCGAGTAGTTGGCATGCTGGCTCAGGTCGAAGTCGGTGCGGCTGTGGATGCCCTCCACTTCCTTGAAGCCGAACGGCATCTTGAACTCGATGTCGGTGGCGGCGTTGGCATAGTGCGCCAACTTCTCGTGGTCGTGGAAGCGGTACTTGTCGTCGCCCAGGCCCAGCGCCTTGTGCCAGCGCAGGCGCGTCTGGCGCCAGAAGTCAAACCACTTGAGTTCCTCGCCGGGGCGTACAAAGAATTGCATCTCCATCTGCTCAAACTCGCGCATGCGGAAGATGAACTGGCGGGCGACAATCTCGTTGCGGAAGGCCTTGCCAATCTGCGCGATGCCAAAGGGGATGCGCATGCGGCCCGTCTTCTGCACATTCAGGAAGTTGACAAAGATGCCCTGGGCGGTCTCGGGACGCAGATACACGTCCATCGTCGAGTCGGCGCTGCTGCCCATCTGCGTCTTGAACATGAGGTTGAACTGGCGCACGTCGGTCCAGTTTTTGGTGCCGCTCACGGGGTCCACAATCTCATAGTCCAGGATAATCTGCTTCAAGCCATCCAGGTCGTTGTCGTTCATGGCCTGCTCATAGCGGGCATGCAGCTCGTCGCGCTTCTTCTGGTTCTCGAGCACGCGGGGGTTGGTCTGGCGGAACATCGCCTCGTCAAACTTGTCGCCAAAGCGCTTGGCGGCCTTCTCGCACTCCTTGTTGATTTTCTCCTCGATTTTGCCGATTTCGTCCTCGATGAGCACGTCGGCGCGGTAGCGCTTCTTGCTGTCGCGGTTGTCAATCAGGGGGTCGTTGAACGCGTCAACATGGCCCGACGCTTTCCAGATGGTGGGGTGCATGAAGATGGCGCTGTCGATGCCCACGATGTTCTCGTGCAGCAAGGTCATGGCCTCCCACCAGTAACGCTTGATGTTGTTTTTGAGTTCAACGCCGTTTTGCGCATAGTCATATACCGCGCCCAGACCGTCATAGATTTCGCTTGAGGGGAACACAAAGCCATACTCCTTGCAGTGCGACACGATTTTCTTGAAAACGTCTTCCTGTTTTGCCATTGTTGTCTAAATGATGTTTTATGTTGTTTTTAATTGATTGTCTTGATTCAAACTGCAAAAATACTATATTTTCCCCAATGCCCCAACACCCGCGCTATATATTAGGTATATTTAACGGGCGCACACCAACTCCTAACTCCTTAAAACTGCGAGTAGAGGAAGGGCTGGACGGTGGCGCTGGAGAACTGGAGCACCAGTTGAATGACAGCGATGAAGATGACGAGCTTGACCACCCACTTCGAGGCGATGAACCAGCGGCTCATGCCGTCCCACACGCGGCGCGGCACAAAGTGCAGCGCCATCACCGCGGCCAGCATCAGGCACCACACCAGGCGGCGCTCGACAAACACGGGCAGGTAAGCCAGGTCAAAGCGCGACACAATGCCGCCAATCACCTGCCCCGCAGCGCCGAAAGTGCGGGCGCGGAAGAATATCCACAGCAACGACACAAACGAGAACGTCAGCAGCCACGACAGCGCGCGCGTCCAGCGCGTGCTCTTGACCGTGTCGAGCCAGGGCTTGCACAACTTGTGCACACACAGCGCCACGCCGTGGCCCGCGCCCCACACGACAAAGGTCCATGCCGCGCCGTGCCACAGCCCGCCCAGCAGCATGGTCACCATCAGGTTGACATATTTGCGCGCCGTGCCCTTGCGGTTGCCGCCCAGGGGGATATAGATGTAGTCACGCAGCCACATCGACAGCGAGATGTGCCAGCGGCGCCAGAACTCGGTGACGTTGAGCGAGCGGTAGGGAAAGTCAAAGTTGATGCCCAGGTCAAAACCCATGATGCTGCCCAGGCCGATAGCCATGTCGCTGTAGCCCGAGAAGTCGCAGTAGATCTGCATCGTATAGCCTAGCACCGCCATGAGCAGTTCCACACCGGTGTAGCCCGTGGGGTTGCCAAAGGCGATGTTGTTGTACTGGGCGATGTAGTCGGCGCAGACGGCCTTCTTGAGGATGCCCAGCATCACCAGCCACAGGCCGCCGTAGATCATCTCGCGCGTGGCGGTCTTGTTGCGCTCGAGCTGCGGCATGAAGTCGCAGGCGCGCACGATGGGGCCCGCCACCAGGCACGGGAAGTACGAGAGGAAGAACAGGTAGTCGATATAGTCGTCGGTGGGCTGAATCTTGTGCTTGTACACATCCACCACATAACTGATGGTGCGGAAGGTGTAGAACGACACGCCCACCGGCATGATGAGGTCCAGCGGCTGGAAATTGCCGTCCACCAGCGCATTCCAGTTCCAGATGACGAAATTGCTGTACTTGAAAAACAGCAGCACGCCCAGCGAGCACACCAGCGACACCGTGAGCGCCAGCCGACGCTGGAAGCGGTCCTTGCTGGAGTCGATGAACTGCGCGAACCACCAGTCCATGATGGAGGTGCCCACGAGTAGCAACAGGAACCAGCCGCTGCTCTTGTAAAAGAAGTAAAGGCTGAAGGCGACGACAAACAGCATCATCTGCTTGCGGCGCGACTTGATGAGCGCATACAGCGGCAGGAAGATGAGGAACAGCAGCCAGAACAGCCCGCTGGTGAACAGCATGGGCTCCTTGGCGTTGAACGTGAGTTGCTGCAACAGATTGGATATGTCGAAGTTATTCAGCATAGGGGGGGGGCGGTATTGTTATTCAACAGGCGGCTGAAACACCACGGTGCGCATGGGG
>R27__coassemble_264_pt1 | contig 38712 bp, 34 predicted proteins | sample R27__metabat2_low_PE_027 | metagenome-assembled genome bin R27
TTTACAATTTTTTAGACCACTATTTTCGATAATTTCTTATCCCGAACTGGCGTATCCAAATCTAAATCAAGGGACGGAAGTCGTTGCTCAACTCTTGAGCCGCTGCCTTCATCGCGAAGAATTGCACGGTGCCCCCATTTGAATAGCAAGTCTTGACAGAGTTGCTCTAAATCAGACGATGTCAGTGTTCCGCCAAAGAACCTCTCATCAGTGTCTCTGTTGTGTATGGTGTGGCCTCTATGAATGGCTTTAACTCCACCGTTGGCTTCGTTGTATTCTACACTATGATAGTCTGGGTCACTTTTCAGACGGTTGTATTCAGCTCTGTTTTGACAATTCATTGAGCGCACAATGCGGCATGCTGCACAAAGGTCGTTGTCGGGGATGTGAGCCAGGTTGGTCTTGCCCTGGGCGATGTCGCAGTCGCGGGGATTTTTTTCCCTGCGGGGCTATTGCGCGCAATAGCCCCGCAGGGCCTTCATCAAGCCGCCGGTGATGAAAAAAGTGGCGCGATATGTTGCGTGTGTACATAATTATAAGTACCTTTGCACCCGCAAAAAACGGAATTAAAATCAATTAAAAGAATATCAACCGAGTAATGAACGTAAGTTACGAACAAATCGATGCCGTTAACGGCAAGTTGACCGTTGACCTGAAGAGAGAAGATTTCCAGGGCGAAGTGAATAAGAAAGTCGCCGAGTTGGGCGTGCGCCATCCCCTCAAGGGCTTCCGCCCCGGCAAGGCCCCCAAGGCGTTGCTGATGAAGTTCTACGGCGGCAGTGCCACCAGTGACGTGGTTGACCGCATGGTGGGCAAGGCGATGTATGACTACATCCGCGAGAACAAGCTGGCCGTGCTGGGCGAGCCCCTGCTCGACGAGACCACCAAGGTGGACTTGATGAAGGACGAGGAGATTAGCTTCAAGTTTGACCTGGGTCTGGCTCCCGCCATCGAACTTAAGCTCAACAAGCGCATCGTGATGCCTTACTACACCATCGAGGTCACCGACCAGATGGTTGACGACGCCATTGCCCACGACCGCAAGCGCCTGGGCGCGCTGGTTGACGGCGAGGTGAGCGACAAGGAGTCGTTGCTGCGCGGCTCGATGGTTGAGCTCGACGCCGAGGGCAACGACAAGGCCGACGGCATCAAGGTGGATCACACCGTGATTTCGCCGCGCTACCTCACCGACGAGGACGAGGCTGCCAAGTTTGTGGGCGTCAAGGTGGGCGACACTTTTGTGTTCAATCCCCACAAGGCCAACGGCGGCAACGTGGCTGAGCTGGCGGCAATGCTCAACATTGACCGCAACGATGCCGGCGAGATGAAGAGCGACTTCCGCGTGACCATCGAGGAGGTGAAGGTGAACCAGGAGGCCGAGATGAACGAGGAGTTCTTCAAGGGCGTGCTGGGCGTCGAGACCGAGGTCAAAGACGAGGCCGCCTTCCGCGATGCCGTGCGCGAACTCATTGCCCGCGCCAATGTGCCCGAGAGCAACTACCGCTTCACCGTTGACGCACAGCGCATCCTCACCGACAAGGCCGGCGAACTGGCTTTGCCCGAGGAGTTCCTGAAGCGCTTTATGAAGATGCGCCGCACCGAGGAGCAGCTCGACGAGAACGGCGAAATCAGCGATGAGGAGGCCCAGAAGATGTTCAAGCAGCTGCGCTGGCAGCTCGTCAAGGACCATCTGTCCAAGGAACTCGGCATCCAGCTCGAGCAGGCCGACGTTGACGCCGCCGCCATGGCATTTGCCCAGCAGCAGCTGTCGCAGTACGGCATGTACAACCTGCCCGAGGATGTGCTCAAGCAGCAGGCCGACCGCTTCATGCAGGATGAGAAGGCGCGCGAGATGATTGTCGAGCACGCCCACGACAACAAGTTCTTTGCCGCCGTCAAGGAGGCCGTCAAGGTCAACGAGAAGGCCATCAGCGTCGAGGACTTCCGCAAGCTCTACGAGAAGGACAAGGACTAACCCGATTGTCCGTGAAGGAATAATGCAGGGCGGGATTTTTCGAGAATCCCGCCCTGCTTGTTTTAATTAATAGATAATCAATGGCTTGTGGCTGAAAATCGGCTTGGCCTGCAAAAAATAAATGTATAAAAGTTTGACGGTTTCCAAAAAAAGCATTATCTTTGATAACAGAAATATTAACCAACACATTAATTTATTCGCCAGATTATGGAAAACGACTTCAGAAAATTTGCTGTTCATCACTTGGGAATGAACGGATTGGCGCTCGACCAATTTGCCGCAGGCGTGTCTAACAACTATATCAGCCCCACCATTATGGAGGAGCGCAAGCTCAACGTCACCCAGCTCGACGTGTTCTCGCGCCTGATGATGGACCGCATCATCTTCTTGGGCACCCAGGTGGACGACTACACCGCCAATGTCATCCAGGCCCAGCTGCTCTACCTCGACAGTAGCGACCCCGGCAAGGACATCTCCCTGTACATCAACTCCCCCGGCGGCTCGGTGTATGCCGGCCTGGGCATCTATGACACCATGCAGTACATCCAGAGCGATGTTTCCACCATCTGCACCGGCATGGCCGCATCGATGGCCGCCGTGCTGCTGGTGGCGGGCCAAAAGGACAAGCGCTTTGCCCTGCGCCACAGCCGCGTGATGATTCACCAGCCCATGGGCGGCATCAGCGGACAGGCGTCCGAGATTGAGATTACCGCCCGCGAGATTCTCAAGCTCAAGGAGGAACTGTACACCATCATCAGCGAACACTCGGGCCAGCCTTATGACAAGGTGTATGCCGACAGCGACCGCGACTACTGGATGATTGCTCAGGAGGCCAAGGAGTATGGCATGATTGACCGCGTGCTCGTCAAGGAGAATGACAAGCTCGCCGAAACCAAGTGATTCAATGGCAAGAAAGAAAGACAATAACGAACTGTATTGCAGTTTCTGCGGGCGCAGCAGCAAGGAAGTTGACCTGATGCTGCCGGGATTGAACGGGTGCATCTGCAACGAGTGTGCCGAGCGCGCCGTGGAATTGTCGCACGAGTACCTCAAGAAGATGTCGGACATGCAGTTGTCCGACATCGACTTGGAGTCGCTGCCCAGCCCTGTCGAAATCAAGGAATACCTCGACCAGTATGTCATCGGGCAGGACACCGCCAAGCGCTATCTGGCGGTGGCGGTGTATAACCATTACAAGCGATTGGCGCAGAAGCGCGACGACGACATCGACATCGAGAAGAGCAATATCATCATCGTGGGCCCCACCGGCACGGGCAAGACCTTGCTGGCCAAGACCATCGCCCGCATGCTCAAGGTGCCCTTTGCCATCGTCGATGCCACGGTGCTCACCGAGGCCGGCTATGTGGGCGAGGACATCGAGAGCCTGCTGACGAGGCTGCTGGCCGCCTGTGACTACAATGTCGCCGAGGCCGAGCGCGGCATCGTCTTCATCGACGAGATTGACAAGATTGCCCGCAAGGGCGACAACCCTAGCATTACGCGCGACGTGAGCGGCGAGGGTGTCCAGCAGGGACTGCTCAAGCTGCTCGAGGGCTCGGTTGTCAACGTGCCCCCGCAAGGTGGGCGCAAGCATCCCGAGCAAAAGATGATTGCCGTCGATACCAAGAACATACTGTTCATCTGCGGCGGCGCCTTTGAGGGCATCGAGCGCACCATCGCCCAGCGTCTCAACACCCATGTGGTGGGATTTGGCGCCGGCGGCCATGTCCAAAAGGAGGACCGCGACAAGCTCTTGCATTTTGTCGCTCCCCAGGACCTGCGCGCCTACGGCCTCATCCCCGAAATCATTGGCCGTCTGCCCATCCTCACCAATCTGGAGCCGCTTGACCGCGACGCGTTGAAGCGCATCCTCACCGAGCCCAAGAACGCCATCGTGCGACAGTACAAAAAGCTGTTGGAGATGGACGGCGTGGAACTGGTCATCAACGACGATGTGCTTGACTTTGTCGTTGACAAATCCATCGAGTACAAACTGGGCGCGCGCGGCTTGCGCAGCCTGTTCGAGACCATCATGATCGACGTGATGTATGAGGCCCCGACGCTCAAAAAGAAACGCTATGTGCTCACGCTTGACTTTGCACAGCGCCAACTGGCCAAGTCAAACTTTGAAATATTGAGCCAACTGAAATAAATGGGGCAAAAACTTGCATGATTAAAAGAAAGGTGCTAAATTTGTCTAATTCTTAGGCGCGAGAGTGCCAACAAAAACACCTGAATTATGGCGAAAGACAGACAATTGACATCGGCACTGAAGGAATATTTCGGCTTCGACTCGTTCAAGGGCAACCAAGAGGCGATTATCGCCAATGTGCTCAATGAAAACGATACCTTTGTCCTCATGCCCACCGGCGGCGGCAAATCGCTGTGCTACCAGCTGCCCGCGCGCCTGATGGAAGGTACTGCCATTGTTATATCCCCCCTCATCTCGCTGATGAAGAACCAGGTGGATGCCATGCGTAGCTACAGTGAGGAGGACCACATCGCCCACTTTCTCAACTCCTCGTTGACCAAGCAGGCCATTGAGCAGGTCAAGGATGACGTGCGCAGCGGACACACCAAACTGCTGTATGTGGCACCCGAGTCGCTCACCAAGGATGAGAATGTCGAATTTCTGCGTGATGTCAAGATTTCGTTTTACGCCATTGACGAGGCACACTGCATCTCGGAGTGGGGACATGACTTCCGCCCCGAGTACCGCAATATCCGTCCGATTATTGATCGTCTGGGCACCAGACCGATAATTGCCCTCACGGCAACCGCCACCCCCAAGGTTCAACACGACATCCAAAAGAACCTGGGCATGACCGAGGCCCAAGTTTTCAAATCGTCGTTCAACCGTCACAACCTCTACTATGAGGTGCGCCCCAAGACCAAGGACGTGGACAAGGAAATCATCAAGTTCATCAAGGCCAATCCGGGCAAGTCGGGCATTATCTATTGCCTGAGCCGCAAAAAGGTTGAGGACCTGGCCGAGGTGTTGAGGCTTAACGGCATCAACGCGTTGCCCTATCATGCCGGCATGGACAGCCAGCTGCGCAGCAACAACCAGGACGCTTTCCTCAGCGAGCAGGTAGATGTGATTGTGGCGACCATCGCCTTTGGTATGGGCATCGACAAGCCCGATGTGAGGTTTGTCATCCACTACGACATTCCCAAGAGCCTGGAGGGGTATTATCAGGAGACCGGGCGCGCCGGGCGCGATGGCGGCGAGGGCAAGTGCATCACCTTCTACTCGCGCAAGGATCTGGATAAGTTGGAAAAATTCCAGCAGGGCAAACCACAAAACGAGCAGGAAATCGGCAAGCAGTTGCTGCACGAGACGCGCGACTATGCCGAGTCGTCGGTGTGCCGTCGCCGGTCGCTGCTGCACTACTTTGGTGAATCCTTTGACGAGGATAACTGCGGCAACTGCGATAACTGCCGCAAGCCCAGACACCGGGTCGAGGCCAGTGAGGAGATGCGCGCGGCCATTGAAACGATTCTGGTGCTGCGCGAACGCTTCAAGCCTTCCTACATCGCTCACATGATGATGGGTGACCCCATCCAAGAGATACAGGATTATAAGCACAACGAACTTGATGTGTTTGGCTGTGTGCCTGATCGTGACGAGACATTCCTGTTGTCGCTGCTCCGCCAGGGTGTGTTTGCCAATTACCTGCGCAAGGACATCGAGAACTATGGCGTGCTCAAGGTGACTGATGCCGGAAAGGAATTCCTCAACAGCAAGGAAAAGTTCTGGATTGTCGAGGATGCCGAGTATGTGGAAATGCTTGACGAGGAAATGCCTGCAGGCGGCACGGGAGCGGTTGACCCGCAACTGTTCAGCATCCTCAAGGACCTGCGCAAAACTGTGGCCGCCAAGAATGGTTTGCCGCCCTATGTCATCTTTCTGGACCTGTCGCTCGACGCCATGGCGACTACCTATCCCATCACGCTCGAGGAATTGCAGAACATTCCGGGCGTCGGTGGGGGCAAAGCCAAACGATACGGGAAAGAGTTCGTGCAACTCATCAAGAAGTATGTCGATGAAAATGAGATTGAGCGCCCCGAGGACATGCGCGTGCGCACGGTCGCCAACAAGAGCAAGCACAAGATCGAAATCATCACTGCCATCGACCGCAATGTGTCGCTCGACGCGCTTGCCGAGTCCAAGAACTTGACTTTTGATGAACTGCTTGATGAACTTGATGCGATTGTTTACAGCGGCACCAAAATTAATATATCATACTTTATCGACGAGTACATCACCGACCAGGACATCCAGGACGACATCTATGAATATTTCAAGGAGAGCGATACCGACGACATCGCCACTGCCATGGAAGAACTGGGCGACGATTACAAGGAGGAAGAAATCCGCCTCGTGCGCATCAAGTTCCTGAGCGAGATGGGCAACTGATATCGCGTCCTGCTTGCCAGGCAACGAACAACTCCCTAGCGGTGCCGCAATGCACCGTCAGGGGGACTTTTTTATTGTGGCATTGCCCGCCTGGATCCTATTTTAACACCCCCCGCATCGAAAAAATGACTGTCCTCACATAATTTTTGCCCGCGCGTTGCGTTCATTATAGTATAGAGAAATGAAAAATCGTCAAATATAAGACATCAAATCCATTCAATGATGAAAGCTAAATTATTGATCTGCTCGTTATTGATGGGAACGGCGCTCCTGGCTATCGCAGCCAAGGACCCTGTTCTTATGACCATCAACGGCAAAGACATCAAACTCTCGGAGTTTGAGTACCTCTATCACAAGAACAATCAGCAGCAAATCGAGAAAGAGACCCTCGAGCAGTATGTTGACCGCTTTGTGCTTTACAAGCAGAAGGTGGCCGACGCCGAGGCGGCAGGCATCGACACGACAGATGTGTTCAGGCGTGAATTCGATGGCTACTGCAGCGAACTTGCAGAGCCTTTTATGGCCGACGACACCACCTATCGCTGGCAGTTCATCACCGAGGCCTATGACCGTGCACACCATGAAGTTGACATTGACCACATGATGCTTCCCCTTGGCAATACTCCCGCCGAGACGCAGTCCAGCATTGAGCGCATGGACAGCATTCGCAATTGCATCCTGGCCGGACAGCCGTGGGAGGAACTGGCCGATGAACTCTCGAGTGACCCTTCCAAGGTGCGCAACCACGGCAAGTATGGATTTATCGGAGTCAATACCTTCCCCTATGGATTTGAGAATGTGGTTTACACTACTCCCGTCGGTGAGGTTTCTCAGCCGTTCAAGACCCAGTTCGGCGTTCACATGGTGCGCGTCAACGGCACCCGTCCCTATGACGCTGTGCATGCCGAGCACATTCTTGTGCTCTTCCCGCGTGGCGCTAAGCTCACGCCCGAGCAGCAGGCGGTCACAAAGGCCAAGGCCGACTCGATTTACAATTTGCTGATGGAGGGTGCCAATTTCGAAGAAACGGCCCGCACGCTCAGCGAGGACCCCGGTTCGGCAAAGCGTGGCGGTGAACTCGGCTGGTTTGGCCGCGGCCGCATGGTAAAGCCCTTTGAAGATGCCGCCTTCAGCCTTGCCGACGGCGAGGTCAGCAAACCCGTAGCAAGCCAATACGGCTTCCACATCATCAAGAAACTGGGCCACGGCGTTCCTTCGCTGGACGAGATGCGCCCCGCTATCGAAAAGATGATTGAGCGTGATGAGCGCTCCGGGCTCATCAAGGAGCGTCGTCTTGCCGACCTCAAGTCAAAATACGGCTTCAAGCTCAACCCCGATGCCGAGGCATTGTTGCGCAAGGAACTGGAGGCTAACGGGGGCTATGACTCGGCGTTCATTGCCCAGACGCTCAGCACTTCACAGGCGCCGCTGTTTACCTATGGCGGCAAGCACTCTGTTCCTGTTTCGCAACTCATGACTGTAGTCAACAAAAAAGCCAAGTTTGTCGATATTAATTCGGCCCATGCCTACCTCATGTCACAGGTGGACCCTGTTGCCGAGAGACTTCTCACGGAATATAACGGCCAGCAATTGATGTTGACCAACGACGAATACCGCAACCTCATCAACGAGTACCGTGACGGCATGCTGCTGTTTGAAATCAGCAACCGCCGCGTTTGGAAGGCTGCCAGCAAGGACACCGTTGGCCTGGAGCAGCACTTTGCCCAGAACCGCGGCAAATACAACTGGAATGAACCCCACTTCAAGGGCATCATACTCAGCGCCAAAAATGACAGCGTGCTGAATGCCGTCAAGGAAGACATGAAGGTATTTGACGCCGCAACGCTGACCGATGAGCTGCACAAGAAGTATGGTAACGACATCCGCATGGAGCGCATGGTGGTCAAGCAGGGCGAGAACCCCTATGCCGACTACCTCGCTTTCAACGTGCCCGGCAAGCCTGAGCGCAAGGCTTATCCCGAGTTTATGATTCTCGAGGGCAGTGTGATTGACAATCCCGAGGAAATGTCCGATGTGCGCGGTGCCGTCGCCAGCGACTATCAGGACGTGCTCGAGAAGCAGTGGATTGAGGAACTTGCAGCGAAGTATCCTGCCAATATCAACAACAAGGTGCTCAAAAAAGTGAAGTAATCAATATCACCGCAATAATTCAGCGCAGGCCACCCCATTGCGGGTGGCCTGTGTTGTTTTTGTTGTGACAGGTGCGTTGCCGTTTTGGCGACTATGTTCATTATATATACAATGTGAAATGTGCAACGGCACTACCGAAAACAATAAAATGCGTAAAAAATACGCAAAAAAATGGTCAGTTCAAAAATAGGCATTATCTTTGCAGTGTAAAAAAATACACAAAGCATATTTGATATGAAATTTGATAAGGCAAATATGATGTGGCAATCACCATACTGGCATCCGGCGGTAACCACCGATGCCGTGGTGCTGGGTTTTGACGGCGAAGCGTTAAACGTGCTCCTCATCAGGCGCAGCCTGGAACCTTTCAAGGGAAGGTGGGCGCTCCCCGGCGGCTTTTTTCGCGAGGATGACCAGTGTGCCAAGGAGTGCGTCATGCGCGAGTTGCAAGAGGAGACCAACATCAAGGTCAGTTATCTTGAGGAGTTGGGCACATACTCCGACATCGGCCGCGACCCGCGCGAGCGCGTCATCACCATAGCGTTCTTTGCGTTGGTCAAGCAGAGCGATTACCGGGTGACGGGCGGCGACGATGCAGTCGAGGCGCGATGGTTTCCGGTCAAGGATCTGCCCCAGCTGGCGTTCGACCACGATAAGATCATCGACGCTGCGCTCGATGCCCTGCGCCGGCAGATTCATTTCGAGCCCATCGGGTTCCGCTTGCTGGACGAGATGTTCACGATGCCTGAGTTGCAGAACATTTACATTGCAATCCTTGACCCGCCTGCCGATGACATGAAACTGCGCGACCGCCGCAACTTTCCCAAAAAGATGCTCAAGCTTGGCTACATCCGCGACACGGGAAAGAAGCAGACGGGAAACCCGCACCGCTCACCCAAGCTCTATGCCTTTGACCCCGAGGCCTATGCCAACGCCAAGAAGGTGGGGATGAGACTCGAGTTCTAAACAAGTATTGTTTTACTTTAACTGCCCCTTGCGGGTAGTTATTTCGCACCAAATTTTCATTGCCCACCACAGGCGGGTTTGATCTGCTGCGCCAGGCCGTTGGGCGCTTTATCGACTTCGCCCGTAACAATCCTGACAAGCACTTCCTAGTCACCGCCGTTGGATGTGGCACTGCAGGACTCGACCCCCGCATGGTGGCGATGCTTTTTGTCGATGCCGTCAAGGTCGAGAACATCGCATTGCCTAAGGTGCTCTGGGAATATTTGGGTTTGAATATGCAATGAAAAACACGCAACCGAGCAAATAAACATTTAGTGTAGAGTTAATTAAGTTAGTTGTTGATTTATAAATTTGAATGATTATGAATAGTGTAAATGATCTGCTCCATGGCGCAAGAGTGATGGCCCAGAGCGTGTTTGGACGCCGCAGTGAGTACACCTTGCAGTTCAACCACGAGGACGATGGCAAGTGGTATGTGGACTTCCCCGGCTGGCCCTTTGACCACCACAACCTGATGATGGTGGCTGGCGCCGACGAGCTGTGTGATTTCCTCAGCGAGGATGGCAGGTTTGCCTATGTGGATGTGATGCCCAGCAACCGGCTCCTCGACAAGCCGGGATATGCTCGGCTTGAGCAGGGCGAAAACTCGCTCACGGGCGGTTCCATCTACACGGTAAAGGAACTGCCGGGCTTTGAGCGGGAAATATGGCTCTGCCCCCGTCACGCTGTTTGTGCTGGGCCACTATCCCAAGTACCTGTACATCCGCAAGTCAGCAAGCCGCACGTCCTCGGCCAACGGCAGCGATGATTAACGTCCTGCCGTGGTGATGCGGCGACAGCGCCAATCCCGATAACTCTGCCTCAGGGCTGCCCGCAACACGGCAGCCCTGTGTCTTTAGCGTGTTGCCGGGTTTTGTTTTAACAAACATTTTGGGAATTGATTTTGCCAAGTCAATAAAAATGGGGAAATTTGCAGGTTGAAACAAGCAAAAACAAGAATATAACGTGAAACAGAGATTTTTTACCGCATTGGCGTTTGCCGTAGTGGCGCTCATGTCGCTGGCGCAGAACAACATCGCCGAGGAAGTGGCATGGGTGGTCGGTGACGAACCCATCTTCAAGAGTGACATCGAGGAGCAGTATCAGCAGGCGCTGTATGAGCGTGCCGCTATCGACGGCAACCCCTATTGTGTCATTCCTGAGCAGATGGCGCTGGACAAACTTTTTCTTGACCAGGCCCGCATCGACACCGTCGAGGTCCAGCGTTCGGCCATCTCGTCGGAGGTCGAGAGTCGCATCAACTTCTTTATTGCCAACCTGGGTTCCAAGGAGAAGGTCGAGGAATACTTCCGCATGCCCCTGCCGCGCCTGCGCGAGAAACTCAATGAGGTCTATAGCGACCAATACATGATTCAGCAGGTGCAGAGCGACTTGACCAAGAACGTCAAGGCCACTCCTGCCGATGTGCGCAAGTACTACAATAGCCTGTCCAAGGACTCGCTGCCTTACATTCCCTTGCAGGTCGAGGTGCAGATTATCACCATCAACCCCGTCATACCGCAGCAGGAGATTGACGAGGTGAAATCGCGCCTGCGCGACTATGCCCAGCAGGTCAACAGCGGCGAGCGTGAGTTCTCCACACTGGCCATCCTTTACAGCCAGGACCAAAACACCGCCGTGTATGGCGGCGAGACCGGCTTCCAGAGCCGTTCGGTGCTGTTGCCGGAGTATGCCACGGCGGCCTTTAACCTCAGCGACAGCAAGCGTGTGTCCAACATTGTTGAGACCGACGACGGTTTCCACATCATCCAACTCATCGAGAAACGCGGCGACCGCATCAACACCCGCCACATTCTGCTCCGTCCCAAGGTGAGCGACAAGGACCTCACCGACGCTATCGTGCGCCTTGATTCCGTACGCTCCGACATTGTTGCCGGCAAGAAGACTTTCGACGACATGGCGCTCTACATCTCCCAGGACAAGGACTCGCGCAACAACAACGGCAACATGCTCAACGAGAAGACCCACAGCAGCCAGTTTGAGATGGCCGACCTGCCCGCCGAGGTGGGCAAGAAGGTGGCCACGATGCAGGCTGGCGACATCAGCGAGCCCTTTGTGATGCTCAACCCCAAGACACGCCGTGAGCAGGTGGCCATCGTGCGCCTTGTCAAGCACCTCGACGGCCACAAGGCTGACTTGGCCGACGATTACATGATTATTAAGGACATGTGCGAGGCCGACGCCAAGCAGAAGATTATCCACGACTGGGTGGTCCAGAAGCAAAAGAGCGTCTATGTCTATATCGAGGAGGGCTGGCGCAACTGTGACTTCAAGTACGACTGGCTCAAGACCTCAAAAACCGAGGAATAACAACCGTTCACCGTTCGCGATGCCTGTATTCAACGACCATCAGTCCTGCCATGGCTGTGGCGACAGCGCTAAAATGCGCCGCCGCCACCTCTTAATGGTGTGTTGCCTGATGGCTCTGCTGTTTGCTCCCGTTCTGTTGGCACAGCAGCCCGTTCACCGTGCTACGCGTCAGCGCACCGCCGCGCCGGCCAAGCGCGAGCGTTCGCCGCTGCCCAAGAATCCGCAGCCCGCCAAGGCGGCCAAGTCGGGCGCCAAGGCCAAGCCCGTGAGCCGCATCACGCCGCAGATTCCCAAGGCCAACCGCAACCAGACCAACAAGGTCTTTCTGGAAAATGCCGATATCCTGAGCGCCAACGAGTTGATAAGCAAGGACTATCAGGTGCTCAAGGGCAATGTGCGTTTTCGCCGCGGCGAGATGTATATGTTCTGCGACAGCGCCTATTTCTATGCCGAGACGAGTTCGCTTGATGCCTTTGGCAATGTGCGCATGACACAGGGCGACACGCTGTGGGTGTATAGCGACGTGTTGCATTACTATGGCGACCAGGGCATCGCCGAACTGCGCAACAATGTGCGTCTCGAGAACCGCAGCACCACGCTGCTGACCGATGCGTTGGACTATGAAATCAACAGCAACGTCGGCTATTACTTCGACGGCGGCACCATCGTCGATAACCGCAACCACACCGAGTTGAGTTCGCAGTTCGGCAAATATGAACTGGATACCAAGCAGGCAGAGTTCTCGCGCAAAGTGCACCTGATCAATGACCGGTACGAGATGTTCACCGACTTGCTTGACTACAACACGATGACCCACATCGCCCAGATTTCGAGCCATACGGTCATTGTGAGCGACAGCAACAGCATCACCACGTCAAGCGGCTGGTACAACACCAGTGCCGACGACGCGACGCTTTACCAGCGTTCGATGGTTACCGCCAAGGACGGCAAGACGCTCGAGGGCGACACGCTGTACTACAACCGCTCGCTCAACTATGGAGAGGCGCGCGGCAACGTCATTATCACCGACCCCGGCCACAAGGTGATTCTTGACGGTGACTACGGCTACCACGATGACAATGCCCACTACAGTTTTGTGACGCGCCATGCCCGTGCCCGCGAGTTCTCGCAAGAGGACACCATCTACCTGCATGCCGACACGCTGCTCACACTCATCAACCCCGTCGTCAGCGACTCGGTCAACGACTCGGTGCGCGTGCTGCGCGCGTTTAACCAGGTGCGCTTTTACCGCAACGACGTGCAGGGCATCTGCGACTCGTTGCAGATGAGCGAGAGCGACACCATCATCAACATGTACCGCCACGCTGTGGTGTGGAACCTTGAACGCCAAATTTTTGGCGACGAAATCAATGTCCATCTCAATGACAGCGCCGCCGACTGGGCGACGATGCCCACGGGAGGCTTTATGGCCGACCACTTGGGCGAAATATACTATGACCAGTTGAGTGGCAAGAAGATGAAGGCTTTCTTTGAGGAAAAGGAATTGCGCCGCTTGGAGGTGGACGGCAATGTGCAAGTCATCATGTTCCCCGAGGAGAAGGACAGCACCTATAACAAGATGGTGACGGCCGAGTCAAGCTATATGCGGCTCAACCTCAAGCCCAAGCAGGAGGTTGACCGAGTGACCATGTGGCCCGATGTGACGGGAAAGGTCATCCCCTTGTACCTGGCCAAAAAGAGCGACCTGTACCTGCCGCAGTTCATGTGGTATGACGCTCTGCGCCCCAAGTCGCCCGACGACATCTATGACGTGAGCGATGAACTCAAGCAGATGATTCAGGGCATCCAGGGCGGCACGCGCCGCCGCTCGGGAAGCAATGCCGCCAATAGTCAAACCGCTGCGGACGCTGTTGCGCCCGCTCAAGACAGCCCCGTGAACCCATGAGCGATGTAATCAAACTGTTGCCAGACTCGGTGTCCAACCAGATTGCCGCGGGCGAGGTGATTCAGCGCCCCGCTTCGGTCATCAAAGAACTGGTTGAGAATGCCGTCGATGCCGGTGCCACCCAGGTGCAGATTATCCTCAAGGACGCGGGCCGCACCCTCATCCAGGTCATTGACGACGGGGTGGGGATGAGCGAGACCGATGCCCGCCTGGCCTTTGAGCGCCACAGCACAAGCAAAATACGCAACGCCGAAGACCTGTTTTCGCTGCGCACCATGGGATTCCGCGGCGAGGCTTTGGCATCCATTGCCGCTATATCGCAGCTTGAATTGCGCACCCGCCGCGCCGATTCCCAGTTGGGCACTCGGCTTGTCATCAATGCGACGAGGTGCGAGAGCCAGGAACCCGATATGTGTCCCGTGGGCAGCAATTTCATGGTCAAGAATTTGTTCTTCAATGTGCCGGCGCGCCGCAAGTTCTTGAAATCCAATCAAGTGGAATTGAGTAACATCGTCAAGGAGTTTGAACGCCTGGCGCTGGTTGACAACGATGTCGAGTTCACGCTCATCCACAACGGAAATGTGATGTACAAGTTGATGAAAGGCACATTCCGCCAGCGCATTGCCGCATTGATGGGCAACAGTCTGGACCAGCAACTGCTGCCGGTCAATATTGACACTTCGCTGGTCAAGATTCAGGGCTACATCGGCAAGCCCGAGAACGCCCGCAAGCGCAACGCGCTGCAATTTATGTTCGTCAACGAGCGCTACATGCGTCATCCCTATTTCCACAAGGCGGTGATGTCGGCCTATGAGCAACTCATTCCCGAGGGCGAGCAGCCCAACTATTTCCTGCGCTTTACCGTTGATCCGCAGACCATCGATGTGAACATCCACCCCACCAAAACCGAAATCAAGTTTGAGGACGAGATGCCCATTTGGCAGATTCTTGCTGCCGGCGTCAAAGAGTCGCTTGGGCGCTTCAGCGAGGTGCCGACGATTGACTTCGACACCCAGGACGCCCCTGCCATCCCAGCCTATAAGGGCAATGTGGAAGTGCACACTCCCGACATGGATGTGGACACGTCATATAACCCGTTCAACGATAAAGCCCAAGCCCCGCAGCGCCGTCTGCACGCTGGCGGCAATGCGGTGATGGGCAACTGGGACGAACTGTTTGCCAACTTTGAGCGCAAGAAGCGCGCGTCGCAGGAGCAGGCAGGTCGGCAAGACACCGACGTTCCTGCCAGTGCGCCTCAACTGCAGCCAGTCTTGCCGCTGGAACCGGTGCAATCGATGTACCTCCAGCTCAAGGGCCGCTACATTCTGTCGCCCGTGAAGTCGGGTTTGATGATTATCGACCAGCATCGGGCGCATGTGCGCATCCTGTTTGACCGCTATATCGGCCGCATCAGCACTGGCAACATGTCCTCGCAGGCCGTGCTGTTTCCCGAGGTCATCAACCTGAGTCCGGCCCAGAGCGTGACCTTGCAGAGTGTGTTGCCCGATATGGAGAAATTGGGATTTTCGCTGTCGCCCCTCAGCGGCAACGACTGGACGGTCAATTCCATCCCGTCGGGCCTTGATGGTGCTGACATCCAGGCTGTCGTTCACGGCATTATCGAGTCGGTAGATAATGGCGGCATGCCCTTGAAGAAGCGCATCCTCGAGCACCTGGCGCTCACTGTCGCCCATTCGGCGGCCATTCCCGCCGGGCGCCAACTGATGCAGGAGGAGATGGATATCCTTGTCGCCGACTTGCTCAAACTCTCCCAGCCCAACTACACGCCCGACGGAAAGACAATCATCAACGTCGTCCCGATAGAGCAGATTTCAAAATTGTTTTAGACCAAATGCCATCACGACATGATGTGTGATTTTGAGAAAATAACCCGCTCGACGGACCTGTATAACCTGCACACCCACACCCAGTTTTGCGACGGCCACGCCACGATGGAGGAATTTGTGACCGAGGCATTGGAGCATGGTTTCGTTCATCTGGGATTCACGCCTCATTCCCCCGTTTCGATTGAGAGCCCCTGCAACATGACGCGTGAGCAGGTGCCTGAGTTTCTCGCCGAGATGGATCGCCTGCGCGGTGCCTATGGCGACCGCATCAGCCTTTATACGGGCATGGAGATTGACTATGTGGGGCGGGGTGACGGCCCCGCCGACGATTACTTCAAGTCGTTGCCGCTCGACTACCGCATCGGTTCGGTGCATTTCATCCCCGCCATCAACGATGCCGGCGTGATGGTTGACATCGACGGCAAGTTTGCCGGTTTCGAGCAGCGCATGGGCGAGCACTTTGGGTGCGACATCGAGTATGTGGTCAGGACTTTTTTCTCGCAGATGATGGCGATGGTGGAGGAGGGCGGCTTTGACATTGTCGGCCATCTCGACAAGATTGGCTTCAATGCCAGCCAGTACCGCCCCGGCATCGACGAGGAGCCGTGGTATGACAAACTGGTGACCGACTTGCTTGACAATGTCATGGACCATCACCTCACTGTCGAAATCAACACCAAGGCGTGGCGGCAGGGCGGCCGTTACTATCCCAATGCCAGGTACTTTGGCGCCCTCAAGCGCTACGGTGCCCCTGTCGTGGTCAACAGCGACACGCACTACCCGGCGTTGCTCAACAGCGGGCGCCTTGAGGCCCTCAAACTGTACAACTTGCATTAAAACATGTTTAACCTATAATACTTTTCACCCGATGAGATTCAACAAGACGATAGTATCCTTATGCCTGTTGGCTTGGGCCGCATTGATGCCGGTCGTGGCCAGCGCCCAGGACTTTACCAATGCCGATTCGCTGCGTTATGTCGATGCGATGCAGTACAGGATGGTGAACTATGCCTTTGACCGCACGATGGAGTCGCGCATTCCGCTGGCGATGAAAGACAGCGTGCGCCCCACGTTGTGGGATCGTGCCAGCTGCACCAGCGGCAAGGCGTTCCGCTTTGCGACCAATTCGACCGCAGTGGCCGTGCGTTACAACCTGCTGACCAACATGCACATGATGCACATGGCCGACACCGGCATCAAGGGCACCGACTTGTACATCTGGGACGAGGATACCCACAGTTGGCAGTTCGTGAACTGCAACCGGCCCGTGCGCAAGGATACGCCCGTCCGTCCACGCGAGGACTCCATCCAGAGCAAAATCTATGTGGACCGCCTCGACGGCAAGATGCACGAGTATATGATATACTTGCCGCTGTACGACGGAGTGCGCTGGCTTGAGATTGGCGTGGACAGCAGCGCGGTCATCACCCAGCCTGTGCTGAACTCTCCCCGCCAGGGCAAGAAGTTTGTGTTCTACGGAACGAGCATTTTGCAGGGCGGATGCGCCTGCCGTCCCGGCATGGTGGCCACCAGCATCATTCAGCGCGACATGGACGTGGAGTGCGTGAACCTGGGCTTCAGCGGCGAGGGCAAGATGGACAACTGCATGGCGCGCGCCATGGCGTCGATACCCGATGTGTATGCCTACATTCTGGACCCGATTCCCAACTGCACCAAGGACATGTGCGACACGCTGACTTATGATTTTGTCAACATCTTGCGCCAGTTGCGCCCCGATGTGCCCATCTTCATGGTCGAGGGCGAGATGTACAGCTACACCAAGTACAGCTCGTTTTACAGAGAATATCTGCCGCAGAAGAATGACGCGTTCCACAAGAACTATCTGCGTCTCAAGCAGGACAACCCCCGCAACCTGTATTATATCACCTGCAAGGACCTCTATGGCCCCAACAACGAGGGCACGGTTGACGGCATCCACCTGACCGACATCGGTTTCTGGTGGTATGCTCAGAAACTTGAGCCTTACCTGCGCGCCGTCTTGGACGGCACCAGCGTGCCTCAAGAGCCCGGCGTTGACAACCCCAGGTGAAAATCGCATTGTTGCCGCAATTCAATCACCCGATGAAGAGCCATTATATCCAAGACCTCATTGCCGAGGGCGAACACGAGCATCAGGACTTCAAGTACCAGATTACCGATGCGCGCAAGATAGCGCGCTCGATTGCCGCGTTTGCCAACAACAGCGGGGGGCGCCTGCTTATCGGCGTGAAGGACAACGGCAATATCGCTGGGGTGCGCAGCGATGAGGAAATCTACATGATAGAGACCGCGGCGCAGATGTATTGCCGCCCCGAGCAGCAGGTGTCGTTCAAGGTCTTTACCATCAATGGCAAGTCGGTGGTCAAGGCCGATATTGCCGAGGCCGATGTCAAGCCTGTGCAGGCGCAGGACGATAACGGCGTGTGGCATGCCTATTACCGCGTCGCCGACGAGAATGTGCTGGCGAGCCGCTTGCATGAACGCATCTTGAAGGCTCATACCCATAGCGGGGACGTCCCTCACGAGGGCACCATTGTCTATAGTGAGCGTGAGCAGGCGTTGCTCGACTACCTGCGTGAGCACGGGGGCATCACGCTTGAGGGTTATATGCGCCTGGCGCATGTCACCGAGCAGACGGCCATGCAGACGGTGGTCACCCTGCACGGCATGGGTGTGGTCGATGTTGAGTATCACGATGGCGACTGCCTGATTGTGGGCGTTTGATGCCGCGAAACAGTGAAACAACAATGCCGCCAGAACCTCAATGGCTCTGGCGGCATTGTTATGGCGTATATTGCGCCAGTGTGGGTCAGAAGGGAAGGTCGTCGGTGCCGCCACCGCCCTCAAACGAGGTTGGAGTCTCTGGCGCGGGAGCGGGGCCGCTGGCGGGCACGGTGGGAGACGGCTGGCTGCCGGCTGCGGGCTGGGCGTTGGGGTCGGTCTTCTCGGCCTTCCATCCGCGAATGTCGGTGTACCAGCGCTGGTTGAACTCGCGGCTCTCGATGTCGTAGCTCAGCGTGATGGTGTCACCCACCTCAAGGGGATATTGGTCGGCGCGCTCGCCAAAGAAGTCGAACTTCACCTTCTTGGGGTAACTGTCGAAAGTCTCGAGTACATATTCTTGTTTTTTCCAGGCATTGCCTGCTTTGGATGTGCCGCTCTGCGGGGCAAGTTTTTGAATGATTTTTCCAGTGATTTCCATTGTGTTCTCGATTAAAAATTTCTTGCTACAAAAGTAATGCATCATTTTTACATTACCAAACAACTTTTCAATAATTCTTTTGGCTTGTCAATAAAAAAACAAGGGCCGGCATCGCCGCCGACCCTTGGATAGGTATGAGGGATGTGTTGTTACTTGCTTTCCTCGGCAACGGCCTTGATGACTGCCTGCACATACTTCCAGCCCTTTTCAACGGCGGGAATGTGGCAGCGCTCGGCGGGCGAGTGCACGTCGAGCAGGGTGGGACCGTAGGAAATCATCTCCATGTCGGGACGGGCCTTGAGGAACAGGCCGCACTCCAGGCCGGCGTGGATGGCCTCGACGCGCGGGCGCACTCCAAAGAGTTTCTCCCACTGGTTGGCAGCCAGGGTCAGGAAGTGGCTGTCGGCGATGGGCTCCCAGCCTTGGTAACCGCCCTCGCTGACGATTTTGTTGGCGCCAGCCATGCGGAAGACGGTCTCGCACACGTGGGTGAGGTCATACTTGCGGCTCTCCAGCGACGAGCGGTGGAACATCTCGACAACAATTGTGTTGCCCTCGCGCATCTTGACGCTGGCGAGGTTGGTCGAGGTCTCAACGAGGCCGGGAATCTCCATGCTCATCGAGGCGATGCCGTGAGGCGCAGCATAAACGGCGTCGACAACGCGCTTGGCGGTGTCGTTGTCGATGATGGTCTCGGGCGTGTCCACGCTCTGGCAGGTGATTTCCATCTTGGGCTCGGTGCGCTTGTACTCGTTCTTGACCTCGGCGATGAAGGTGTTGAGGACAACCGAGAATTTCTCCTTGTCTTCGGGCTTGATGCCGACAACGGCGGTTGCGGCATGGGCGATGGCGTTGTGCAGGTTGCCGGCGTCAATCTTGGCAAGCACATAGTCCATCTCGGCACCCACGTTCCACAGCAGGCGGGTTACCAGCTTGGTGGTGGTGGCATAGCCCAGGTGGATGTCGGCACCGCTGTGACCGCCGTGGAAGTGCTCAAAGTCAACCTGGAAATATACGCGGTCCTTGGGAGCGGCCTCGGCCTTGTAGTCAAAGGTGAAGATGCTCACCAGGCCACCGGCGCAGCCCATGGTGATAACACCGTCCTCCTCATTGTCGAGGTTGAACAGGTAGTCGCCCACGAGCATGTCGGCCTCGATGTTGCTGGCTCCGGTCAGGCCGGTCTCCTCGTCAACGGTGGCAAGCACCTCGAGGGGGCCGCACTGCAGCGTCGGCTCGATGATGGCGGCAAGCGCCAGAGCCAGGCCCATGCCGTCGTCGGCACCCAGCGTGGTGTTGTTGGCGCGCACCCACTCGCCGTCAACGATGGTCTCGATGGGGTCGGTGTCAAAGTTGTGGGTCGAGCCGGGACCTTTCTCGGCTACCATATCCATGTGGCCTTGCAGCACCATGCCCTTGGCGTTCTCATAGCCGGGAGCTGCGGGCTTGAAGATGGCCACGTTGCCGGTCTTGTCAACCTTATATTCCAGATTGTGTTTCTTGGCGAAGTCCACGAGCCAGGCGCGGATTTTGTCCAATTTGCCTTCGTCGTTGCCCGAGGGGCGGGGAACCTTGGTCATCTCGTCAAAGATTGACCACACTGCTTTGGGATTCAGATCTTTTACTTGCATTGTAAAATGAGATTAAAGTGTTAGTTAATATTTATGTCAATGAATTTTTGTTAACGTATGTCCGTTTTCATCCGCTAATTTACACATTATTTCTGAAACAGCGCCCAAAATTGCCAAAAATCTGCCCTTTGCAGGATAAAAAGCCTTTCAAGGGCAATGCTTCCGCCCCTAGCGGGCAAAGCGAGATTACATCATGCGTCCCTGATATAATTGTTACCTAATATTTAGTTGACTGAATTTTTGTTAAATCAAGGCGCTTTGACAGCGATTGTTGAAAATTATTGCCCAAATAACACCCCTAAACTCGCAAACAATCATTACCTTTGCAACCTGTTTTCGCACAAACGGATATGGCTGTTTTACTTTTGACATTGGCAATCGTGTGCCTGGCTGTGCTGCTGCTGGGTGTCAAAGTGTTTTTTGTCAAGGGCGGCCGCTTCCCCAACACGCACATCCATGACAACAAGGAGATGCGCAAGCGGGGTATCACTTGTGCCAAGGACAAGGAATTTTTCAACAAATAAAATAAATATCAAACCCAAAACACTGTTTGAAATGAACGTAAGAAACTTCACCAAGGTTGCCCTGTTTGCCGCTGTTGTGGCGATGGCAATGTGCTCATGCCAAGAAGACAAGAAGGCCGAGGCCCCCAAGACTTCTGGCACCGCCATGGAGAACCTCAACATCCGCTACATTGACGAGGACTCGATCATGGCTAACTATAACCTGGCTAAGGACATCAACGAAGCAATGCTCCGCAGGCAGAACCAGTATGACGCTGCACAAAAGCAGCGCGGTACCGAAATCAACAAGTTTGGCAACGCCATGCAGCAGAAGTACAAGAATAACCAATACCTGACCGAGGAGGCCTTCAATGCCGACCAGGCCAAGTTGCAGAAGATGCAGGCCGATGCCGAGAATTATCTCGCCAACCTGCAGCAGAGCATTCAGAACGAACTTAACCAGAGCCAGATTCAGTTGCTCGACTCTATCGACAACTTCCTGAAGGACTATGCCAAGAAGAAAGGCTATGACATGGTGCTGCGCAAGAGCGCCACGCTTTATATCAATGAGAAGTACGACATCACCGAGGACGTGATTGAAGGCTTGAACAAGCGTTACAACAAGGTGGGTGGCGCGAGCGCCGCTCCCGCAAAGGCTCCCGAGGCCCCCAAGGCCGAAGCCCCCAAGCTGGAGAAACCCGCTACCCCCGGCAAGGTTGACCTGAAGAAATAAGTCGCCACATTATTGCGATAGCATAGCGCTGCCTGCTGCATTAGCTGTGGGCAGCGTTGTTTTGTATGGCAGCAGCGGGCGCCCGTGTGGAGTGGGGTGCCCGCTGCAGTTGCGGTGACGGTAAATCCCGCCCGGGGATTATCCGAAGTTGTCGTAGTGGATGCTCGACGGGTCCACGCCCAGCGAGTCGAGCACCTCGTTGACGGTCTTGCTCATCATGGCAGGGCCGCACATGTAGTACTCGCAATCCTCGGGAGCCTCGTGCTGGCCCAGATAGGTGTCGCGCATCACGGGAGCGACAAAGCCTGCCGTGTACTTGATGCCCTTCTCATCGGCAATGGGGTCGGGGCGGTCCAGCGCCAGGTGGAAGTGGAAGTTGGGGAAGTCCTTCTCGATAGCCAGGAAGTCCTCAAGGTAGAATACCTCGCTCAGCGAGCGGGCACCGTAGAAGTAGTGCATCTCGCGGTCACGCGTGTTGAGCGTGCGCGTCATGTGCATGATCTGGGCGCGCAGGGGGGCCATGCCGGCGCCGCCGCCCACCCAAATCATCTCCTTCTTGCTGTCGAAGATGGGGTGGAAGTCGCCGTAAGGGCCGCTCATGATGACCTTGTCGCCGGGCTTCAAGGTGAAGATGTAACTCGACGCGATGCCGGGCATCACGTCCTGGAAACCGACCTGGGGCTTGGGCTTGAAGGGCGGGGTGGCGATGCGCACGGTGAGCATGAAGCGGTCACCCTCGGCGGGATAGTTGGCCATCGAGTAGGCGCGCACCGTGGGCTCGTCGTTGCGGCACTTGAGCGAGAACATATTGTATTGCTCCCACGTGGGCAGGTATTCGCCCAGCGACTCCTTGTCGATGTCCTTGTCGTAGTCCATCTCATAGGTCGGAATCTGGATTTGCGCATAGCTGCCGGGGATGAAGTCCATGTGCTCGCCCGGCGGCAGCGCAACGATGAACTCCTTGATGAATGAGGACACCAGGTTGTTGCTCACCACGGTGCATTCATATTCCTTGACCGAGAGCACGCTGTCGGGCACTTGGATGGACATGCTGTCCTTGACCTTGACCTGGCAGCCCAGGCGCCAGTGGTCTTGCTGCTCCTTGCGGGAGAAGTGCACGACCTCGGTGGGCAGGATTTGGCCGCCGCCCTCAGTCACTTGCACCTTGCACTGGCCGCAGCTGCCCTTGCCGCCGCACGCGCTCGAGAGCATCACGCCGTTCTCGTGCAGGGTGTTCAGCAAGGTGTTGCCGCTGTCAACCTCCAGTTCCTTTGAGCCGTTGTTGATGTTGATTTTCACTTTGCCCGAGGGCACCAGGTAGTGCCTGGCCACAAGCAGTATGACGACAAGCAGCAGGGTGAGCGACAGGAACACCAGTGCGCTTGCCAATACCGTGATTGTTGAGCTTGATAACATGAATATCATAGTCGTGTGATTATCCTAATTTAATGCCCAGGAAACTCATGAAAGCGATGCCCATGAGACCCGTAATGATAAATGCAATGCCCACGCCGCGCAGGGGCTTGGGAATGTCACTGTAAGCGAGTTTCTCGCGGATGGCGGCAATGCCCACGATGGCAAGCAGCCAACCGATGCCCGAACCGGCGCCATAGACGGTGGCGGTCCATGCCGAACCAAAGTCTTTCTGCTGCAGGAACAGTGCGGCGCCCAGGATGGCGCAGTTCACGGCAATCAGCGGCAGGAAGATGCCCAGCGAGGCATACAGCGACGGCGAGAACTTCTCCACAGCCATCTCGACCAACTGCGTGGCCGAAGCGATGACGGCGATGAACAGAATCAGGCCCAGGAAACTCAGGTCCACGCCGCCCAGCGACTGGCTGAGCCACGTGAGCGCGCCCTCCTGCAGCACATACTTGTCGAGCAGGTAGTTGATGGGCAGGGTCACCACCAGCATGAAGGTGACCGCAATGCCCAGGCCAAAGGCGGTCTTGACGTTCTTGGAAACGGCAAGGAACGAGCACATGCCCAGAAAGTAGGCAAATATCATGTTGTCGATGAATATCGACTTGACGAACAGATTAAGTTCTTCCATTGTTTTGCTTCTTGATTAATGGTTTAACATGCCCGTTAGTTGTTCTCCTGCAGGTCCTTGTTGCGAGCGCGGTGTGCCCAGATGATGCACCCCACGGTGATCAGCGCCATTGGGGCAAGAATCATCAGGCCGTTGTTCTCATAGCCGTGGTCGTAGCACCACTGTGGTATTACCTGGAAACCAAATAGTGTGCCCGAGCCCAGCAGCTCGCGGATGAAGGCCACAATCACCAGGATGATGGTGTAGCCCAGTCCGTTGCCAATGCCGTCAAGAAACGACGGCCAGGGACTGTTGTGCATGGCGTATGCCTCGAGGCGGCCCATCAGGATGCAGTTGGTGATAATCAGGCCGATGAACACCGACAACTGCTTGCTCACGTCATAACTGTAAGCCTTGAGGAACTGTTGCACGATAATCACGAGCGCAGCCACGACCACCAGCTGCACGATGATGCGGATGTTGGTGGGGATGGTCTTGCGCATGAACGATATAATCACGTTGCTGAACGCCAGCACGACAATCACCGAGATGCCCATCACAATGGCGGGCTTGAGGCTGGCCGTGACAGCAAGCGTCGAGCAGATACCCAAAATCTGCACCAGCACGGGATTGTCCTGGGACAGCGGGTTGAATAATGCTTCTTTGTTTTTCTTTGATAACATAGCAGTGTGAGGTTATTTCGGTTGATTGTTGTTGGCCTCTTCTTGTGTTGCAGGCTCGGCGGTTGCCTGGCCTTGAAGCTTCATGAGGAAATTCTTGTACGGGGTGACGCACGCGTCTATCATGTCGCTCACGCCGCGGCTGGTAATGGTCGCACCCGACAGGGCGTCGATATAGTCGGCGCCGTTTGCGGGCTTGATGCCTTTCTTGAGCACGGCCACGCTCTTGAATTCCCCGTCCTTGAGGAACTGCTTGTTCTCAAACTCTTTCTGGAACGGCTCTTCGGCGATGCGGGCTCCCAGTCCCGGGGTCTCGCCCTCGTGCGAGAAGTTGGCGCCATACACGGTGCTGCCGTCGCTGTTCACGGCCATGTAGCCCCAAATGGGACCCCACAGGCCGGCGCCGTACATCGGAATCACATATTTCACGCTGCCGTCGTCGAGGGTGCACACCAGCACGGGATATTTGCGGTCGGCCGACTTCATGTTTTTCTTCATCTCCAACGCCACGTTAAAGGCGACACCCTTGGCCGTGTCAACAACGTTGCCGGCTGTGTCGATGAGCATTTCGCCGGTGATGTATTTCTCGTAGGTGGCTTTGATGCTGTCGCCGTTGGCGGGGGCGATGTGCAGCGCACTCAGGATTTGGTTGCGCGTGTCGTTGGCCACGTTCTCGTCCTGGGTGGGCTTGAGCTGCATGTACACAAATGCCAGTGCAACGCCCACCACCAGCACCATCACGCCGGCATACAGGATGTGGTAAATGTTACTGTTTTTGTTCATCGTTTATCCCTCCTGACTTTTAGCGGCGGCGCGGCGGGCGCGACGCTTGATGTTGAACGATACCACACAGTGGTCGATGAGGGGCGCAAAGGCGTTCATGAGCAGGATGGCGAGCATCATGCCCTCGGGATAACCGCTGTTGTAGGTCCTGATTAAGATGGCAAAGATGCCGATGAGCAGGCCGTAGATGTACTGGCCCGTCTTGGTGCGGGCGCCCGTGACGGGGTCGGTGGCCATAAACACGGCGCCAAAAGCGAAGCCGCCCAGGCACAGCTGTGTCACGGGGTCGAGCATCGATGCGGCATAGGTGGGGCTGGGCAACGCGTGCACCAGGGCCGCCATGCCCAGGCCGCCGACAAAGACACTGCCCATGATGCGCCACGAGGCGATGCCCGTGAGCAGCAGGATGGCGGCGCCAATGAGGATGGCAATCATCGAGGTCTCGCCCGGCGAGCCGGCAATCCAGCCCGCAAAAGCATCCCATGTGGTGATGGCATTGCCGGTGATGTCGGTCATCTGCAACTGGTCGCCCACGTTCGTGGCAACCTGGCCCAGCGGGGTGGCTCCGGTAAAGGCGTCAATTACTGTGCCGTTGCCCATGCCCAGGGCGCTGTCCACCTTGACAAACGCTTCGTCGCCGCTCATTTTTGACGGGTAGGAGAAGAAGAGGAACGCGCGGGTGATGAGGGCGACATTGAAGATGTTCATGCCCGTGCCGCCAAACACCTCCTTGGCAAAGATGACGGCAAAGGCGGTGGCCACAGCGGTCATCCATAGCGGGGTGTTGATGGGCACGATGAGGGGGATGAGGATGCCTGTCACGAGGAATCCTTCCTGTATTTCCTTGTGGTGAATCTGGGCGCTGATAAACTCGATGCCCAGACCGACGACGTAGCTCACGACAATCACGGGCAGCAGGGCCAGTAGGCCATAGAGCCACATTGTGAACCACGAGGTGTTTGCGGCTTGGCCGATGGCCAGGTAGTGCTGGTAGCCGATGTTGTACATGCCGAACAGCAATGCCGGAATCAAGGCGACCACCACGGTGATCATGGTGCGCTTGAGGTCGTTGCCGTCATGGATGTGGACGCCCGAGCGCGACGTGGCGTTGGGCGTGAACAAGAAAGTCTCCATGCCGTCATACACCGACTGCAGCTTGGCAAGCTTGCCGCCGGGACGGAACGCGGGCTCTATCTTGTTCATGAATTTCCTTAATGCTTTCATTTCAATATGGTTGTTGAATGACGGATTTTCGGGTTAATAATATCTGTGAGGTTCAGCACATCTCGGCGCGCAGTTTGTCGAGGCCTTCGCGCACGATGCGCTGCAGCTCCAGTTTTGATGTGTCGGCAAACTCGGCAAGGGCAAAGTCCTCGGGCGCGATTTCATACACGCCCAGCTGCTCCATCTTGTCGATGTCGCCGCTGATGATGGCCTTGATGAGGAACTCGCCGTAGATGTCCATGGGCAGCATGCGGTCATACTCGCCGCAGCGCACGATGGCCCTCTCGCCGCCCTTGATGCGGCAGTCCATGCTCGCGGGTTTCTTGAGCCCGCACAGCCATGTGGTGAACGTGCGGTAAATCGAGAAACGCCTGGGGTTGAGCGATGCCCATCCCATAAACTCGTCGGGCTTGCTGTTCTCGGGGATGACGGTGATGTGGCGGTAGGGGGCACGCAGCCATTGGTCGATGGCGGTCTGTTTGCCTGTGAGCACGTTGCCGCAGATGATGCGGTTCTCGCAGGCATTGGCCTTGATGTTGCCCTCGAGGATGCATGTCAGATCGGCGCCCATGACGGTGGCGACATAGCGCGGCAGCTCTACCTGCTCGCCTGTCACGGCGACAACGGTGTCGTGGCTCACGCGGCCCGTGGTAAACAACTCGCCGATGCGTGCCAGCGTGACGATGTCAAGCGTCCACACCACGTCGCCCTTGTTGACGGGGACGGTGTTGGCGGCTTGCACGCCAGCGTTGCCGGCGGGGTGGGGACCCACAAACTCGGTTAACGTGGCGGCGGGGGCATCAATGCTCTGGCCGGGACGCATGCCGATATATACCTTGCCGTCGGTCATCTGTGACAGCACCTCGGCGCCCTTGGGGATGTATTGTCGCTTGTTGCCCATCACCACGTCGAGGTCGGGAGCAAGCGGAGCCGAGTCAAAGGCGGTTACAAATACGTCCCTTGGGCGCACTGCCGGGTCGGGCACTACATCGTATGGGCGTTGCCTCAGTAGCGGCCACAGGCCCGAGGCGCACAGCACGTCGAGGGCAGGCTGGTTGAGGTCATGGGTCGCTGCATCTTCCTTGCCGTCGGGCTCGATGACGATGGCGTCGATGTGGCGCCGTTGGCCGCGGCGCACTTCCTTGACGGTGCCGCTCACGGGCGACACGGCTTTGACGGACTCACAGTTTTTGTCATGATAGAGGGGCTCGCCGGCAGCGACGTGCTCGCCCTCTTTTTTCTCCATGCGGGGGATGACCCCGTGGAAGTCGTCGGGAACAACGGCCACGCTGCGCGGCTTGACGGTGGCGGCTATTGTGCTGCCGTCAATCGCGCCCTGCAAGTGGATGTCGAGTCCCTTTTTGAGTTTTACTGTTGTCATGTGATATGTGGTGGATAAACTTTGATTGATTCTCTTGCGGATGCAGTCATATTATATAATGTGGGGACAAAGATACAAAAAAATGTCAAAATTTCACGAAACTGTCAATAAAAAGTGTTGTGAATCCTGTTGCGTTCGGCATGGCAAAAGGACATTGTTAATAAAAAAACTCGAAAAAAAGTCTCGCATTTTGGTGCTCTTTCAAATATTTGTGATAAATTTGCGTTAATTTTTTGGGCAAAGTGGCAACTTGTGCATAAAACAGAGGTCGTTAACTGCCATAAAATGAATTGTGTTTCAATTACTTGCGAATAAATTGCGCGAGTTGGTTGGTGTGCAAATCAAGTTATATTGACAACTAAATTTTTATCATTAAATAACTATTTTATTAATTCATTTTTAAAACCAATTTTAATTATGGCTGAACAAACAAACATTCAGAAGCCACAGGCACCTGCTGCCAAGAAAGACGTCAGCAGCAACATCGGTGGTATCAAGAGCGCATCTGTAGTCGTTCTCATCTGCTTAATTCTCGCAATCTGCATCTACCTTTTTGTTCTGGGTGCTCCCGGCAACTTTAAGGATGCCGTTGCCAAGGAAGGTCCCCTTAACCTCCTCGGTACCGTGTACAAGGGCGGTGTTGTTGTGCCGGTGCTGATCACCTGCTTCCTCACCGTTATCGTTCTCTGCGTTGAGCGCTGGATTGCTCTGGGCAAGGCCAAGGGCAAAGGCAACACCACCAAGTTCGTCGCTAATGTCAAGGATGCGCTCCGCAACCACGACATCGCAAAGGCCGAGGACCTCTGCCGCAAGCAGAAGGGCACCGTTGGCGCTGTTGTTTATGCAACCCTGCAGAAGTACAAAGAGATGGAGAAGGACACCGTCCTGAGCAAGGAGCAGAAGCTCGCTGCCATCCAGAGCACCCTCGAGGAGGCTACCTCGCTGGAGATGCCCGCCCTGCAGCAGAATCTCCCCGTGCTGGCAACCCTGACCACCCTGGGTACCCTGATCGGTCTGTTCGGTACTGTGCTCGGTATGATCAAGTCGTTCCAGGCTCTGTCCGCCTCGGGTGCTCCCGACTCGACCGAGCTGTCCACCGGTATTTCGGAGGCACTTGTTAATACCGCCCTCGGTATTGCAACCGCTGCCCTCGCTCTGATCGGCTACAACTTCTACACCAGCAAGATCGATAACATGACCTATGCTATCGATGAGCTCGGTTTCTCGATGGTTTCTACCTTCTCCGCTTCTCACTAATTGACAAGCAACTGTTTATTAATCTAACTTAAACAAACAGATTAAGGTAAAGAAATATGGGAAAAGTCAAAATTAAAAAGAAAGAGACACGCATCGACATGACGGCGATGAGTGATGTCACTGTTCTTCTGCTGACTTTCTTCATGTTGACTTCTACATTCCTTCAGAAGGAGCCCGTACAGGTAATTACCCCTCCCTCGGTTGCCGAGGAGAAGGTGCCTGATGCCAACCTGTTGTCTGTTCTTGTAAGCCCCGACGGCAAGGTCTTCCTTGAGGTGCTGGGTAGCAAGGACTCGACGATGAAGAGCGAGACGGTCCGCGCCGACTTGCTCAAGAACATGGCTGCTGAGTACAAGAGGACTCATCCAAGTGCTAACCTCTCGTTTACCAATACGGAAATCGAGACGTTCTCTAAGATTAACGCCTTCGGTGTACCCATCACCAAGATGAAAGAATGGTTGAACCTGGAACCTGAAGAGAGGGACAAAGCCCTCAAGACTGCAGGTATTCCTATCAACATGAACGAAGATCCAAACAACCCCAACGAGTTCCAGATGTGGGTTCGTGCAGCCTACAACTCGGTTAACGAGGAGCTCAAGGATGCTATTGTTAGTGGACGCGGTATCGCTATTAAGGCTGACCAAACCACACCTTACAGCGTCGTTAACGTGGTCATGGACAACCTCCAGACCATGAAGATGAATAAGTTCACTTTGATGACAGCACTTAAAACTGAGGAGGAATAAGATATGGCAATTAAAAGTAAAAGTCGTCAGAAAAAGTTCGATACCCGTATCGACTTCACTCCTATGGTTGACATGAACATGCTTCTGATCACCTTCTTTATGTTGTGTACCACCATGATCAAGAGCCAGACGCTCTCGATTGCACTGCCTACCAACGAGAAGGTTGACAAGGAGCAGCAGAACAAGGTAAAGCAGTCCGAGGCTGTGACCGTCATCATCGACGGCAAGCTCACCGAGAACGGTCTCTCAGACCCCAACGAGGGCAAGCTTTACTACTACGACGGTATGCCCGAAACCGCCAATCTCGCTCAGGGCGAAAGCAACATGAAGCAGGTTGAGTTCGGCGCAAAGACCGGCGGTGCATATCCCGCTATCCGCGAGATTCTTCAAGAGCGCAACAAGGAAGTCGTCCTCAAGATTGCCGACCTCAAGAAGGAATGGAAGGAGCACAAGTTCTCTAACGATGACGAGAAAAATGACTCCATCTATCAGGCTAAGGCCAAGGTGATCCGCAACGATGACAAACTCAAGCGCCCGGTTGTGATTATTAAGGCTACGCCCAACGCCAGCTACGCCCACGTGGTGAGCGTGCTCGACGAGATGCAGATCAACAACATCAGCCGCTACCAGATCGACCGCATCAACGAGGTCGACTCGGCTATGATGATCATGCTGCAGGGCAAGGAACTTAAGAAGTGATGACATTGTCAAGTGATTGTTTAATTTTTAAGAAAGATTCAAGAAATTATGGCAAAAGAAGTTGATCTGTCATCGCGTGAATGGTGTGACCTCGTGTTTGAAGGCAAGAATAAGGACTTCGGTGCTTATGTCATTCGCACAGACTCCACCAAGCGTCACAATAAGGCTATGCTCTGGACCATCATCGGTGCCCTCGTTCTGGGCGGTCTTGTATTCGGTGCAATGAAGGCCAACCAGTACTTCGAGGAACAGCGCCTCAAGGACCAGGCCGAGCAGGAAGAAGTGCTCATCGACATGAGTGCCGATGAGGAGCCCGAACCCGAGCAGGAGCGCCTTGAGCAGCCCAAGCCCGAGGTTCTGCCCGAGGAAGTGCTGAAGTCTGTGAAGGTTACCGAGCTCGCCATCGTCGAGGACGATAAGGTGAAGAAGGAAGACGAGATCAAGACTCAGGACGAGCTTAAGGAGACCGAGACCGCTTTCGGTCAGAAGGATAATGACAAAGGTACCGAGGACCGCAACGTCACCCGCACCCTCAAGGAAGAGGTGGTCGTTGAGAAGAAGGTTGAAGCACCCAAGGAGACCAAGAAGGAGGAAATCTTCCGCTCGGTAGAGCAGATGCCTCAGTTCCCCGGTGGTGAAGCCGCTCTGATGAAGTACCTGAGCTCGCACATCCAATACCCGGCAATGGCCGCCGAGAATAATATTCAAGGCCGTGTCGTTGTACAGTTCGTTGTTGACAAGACCGGTAAGGTCGGTGAAGTTAAGGTTGTCCGCTCTGTGGACAAGGACCTCGACAAGGAGGCCGTTCGCGTCTGCAAGTCGCTGCCCAAGTTCACCCCGGGCCGTCAGAATGGTCAGGCTGTATCGGTATGGTACACCCTCCCCGTTAGCTTCAAGCTGCAGGGCACCAACTAATCGAACAAATCGGTTATAACCCCATTGATAAATCGGCGCCGCTCATCACGGGCGACGCCGATTGCTTTATGCCCTCGTGCCGCTTAGTGCGTCGCGGGTAGCAGTGGGGCTGGACTGGAACATAAACAGCAAGCCCGCCGTCCCAAACGGGGCAGCGGGCTTGAATTAATGTCTGTAGTGTAGGGCCTTACTTGTTCACCTGGAAGCGGTTGAAACCGTCCTTCAAGTGAGCGACAACCTGGTTGGCTGCGGCAAGACCTGCGTTGATGTTAGCCTCGGCGGTCTGGGCACCCATCTTCTTGGGGGTGAACAGCACGCGCTCGGGATATTTGGCCTCGAGCTCGTCGCCGTTGGCGGGCTTGACGTCGGCGATGTAGCGGAAGTCGGGACGGCTCTCCATGGCCTCTGCCAGGCCGGCCTCGTCAATGACCTCCTTGCGGGCGGCATTGATGAGCACGCCGTTCTTGGGCAGGAGCTCGATGAGCTTCTTGCCTACCGAGCCGCGGGTCTCGTCGGTTGCGGGGATGTGCAGGCTCACGTACTGGTTCTGGCTGTACAGTTCCTCGACGCTGTGCACGGGGTGGATGCCGTCGGCTTCCATCACCTCGTCCTTCACCCAGGGGTCGAGGGCGCTGATCTTCATGCCGAAGCCCTTGGCGATGCGTGCTACGCAGCGGCCAACGGCGCCATAGGCATGGATGCCCAGCGTCTTGCCCAGCAGCTCGGTGCCCGACGTGCCGTTGTAACGGTTGCGGATCAGAGTCACCATCATGCCCATCACCAGCTCGGCAACGGCGTTGCTGTTCTGGCCCGGGGTGTTCATCACGCACACGCCGTGGGCGGTTGCCTCGGCCAGGTCGATGTTGTCATAGCCTGCGCCTGCGCGCACAACCACCTTGAGCTGGGGAGCGGCGTCAAACACTTCCTTGTCCACCTTGTCGCTGCGGACAATCAGGCCGGCGGCGTCGCCGATGGCGTTGATCATGTCCTCGCGGGTTCCCTTCTCAACCAGCACCAGCTCGTGGCCGGCGCCTTCAATCACCTCACGGATGCCCTGCACTGCTACGGGAGCAAAGGGCTTCTCGGTTGCAACTAAAATCTTCATGTTATTTAGTTATTGTTGTTGGTATCGTTATGATTAATGCTTGTTCTCAAACTCGTGCATGGCGTCAACGAGCACCTTCACGCTCTCGAGGGGCAGAGCGTTGTACAGCGATGCGCGGAAGCCGCCCACCGAGCGGTGGCCCTTGATGCCCACGATGCCCTTGGTGCCGGCGAAGTCGATGAAGTCCTTCTCCAGTTCCTTGTACTCGGGCTTCATCACGAAGCACACGTTCATGATCGAGCGGTCCTTGGGGTCGGTAACGGTGCCGACAAACATCTTGCTGCTGTCGATGGCGTCATACAGGCATGCGGCCTTCTCCTCGTCGATGCGCTGGAGCTCCTTCACGCCGCCCAGCTGCTTGTACCACTTGAGGGTCTGCAGGGCTGCATAGATGGGGAACACGGGAGGAGTGTTGAACATCGAGCCCTTCTCAACGTGGGTCTGGTAGTTGAGCATGGTGGGAATCACGCGGTCAACCTTGCCCAGCACGTCTTCCTTGACGATGACGAAGGTAACGCCTGCGGGCGATACGTTCTTCTGTGCGCCGCCGTAGATGAGGTCATACTTGGAGACGTCAACGGGACGGGTGAAGATGTCGCTCGACATGTCGGCAACCATGCGCACGGGGAGGTCATAGTCCTCGCGGATCTCGGTGCCGTAGATGGTATTGTTGGTGGTGATGTGGAAGTAGTCAACATCGGTGGGCACCTGGTAGCCCTTGGGGATGAAGGTGTAGTTGTCATCCTTGGACGAAGCAACGACATCAACCTCGCCAAACAGCTTGGCCTCCTTGATGGCCTTGTTGGCCCACGTGCCGGTGTTCAGGTAAGCAGCCTTGGTGCGCAGCAGGTTCATGGGAACCATGCAGAATTGCAGGCTTGCGCCGCCGCCCAGGAACAGCACCTTGTAGCCCTCGGGGATATCAAGCAACTCCTTGAACAGTTGCTCAGCCTCGTCAACGACAGCGGTGAACTCCTTGCTGCGGTGCGAGATTTCGAGAATCGACAGGCCGGTGCCGGCAAAGTCGCGGATGGCGTCAACACAGTTGTCCAATGTGTACTGGCTCATGATAGACGGTCCAGCATAGAAATTGTGCTTCTTCATAATGCTAATTTTGATTTTAGAAGTTATAGTTTAAATAAAAAATGATTTCGGTTCTTGCCCAAGTGCACTCCACTTGGCAGTGACAAAGTTAGAACATTTTTTTCATTGCCGCAATACCCGCAAAATTTACCAAAATTTAGCATTTTGTCAATTTGCCACACTTGTGGCGATTTTGCCGATTGACAAATAGTTAAATCATGCTTTTGGTTCCAAAATGTACCTTTTCGGTGGTTTTGGCGACAAAAGTTTTTTTGTGCTTTTTTGTTTTTTTTGAACTTGTTGAAAAAACCTTCCGAAAAATGTTTCCTGTTTGGAAAATTCAGCCTATATTTGTGACCGTTTTAAGAGAGACAACCAAATTTTTAGTTTTAACTAATTAACAACTTTAATCGATAAAATTTATCATGAACGTTGAGAAAATTTTAGCAAACCTGGAGGCTAAACACCCCGGTGAGTCTGAGTATCTGCAGGCTGTACGCGAAGTCCTCGAATCCATCGAGGAGGTTTATAACCAGCATCCCGAATTTGAGAAGGCCAAGATCGTTGAGCGCATGGTAGAACCCGAGCGCATCTTCACCTTCCGTGTTACCTGGATTGACGATAATGGTGAGGTTCAGACCAACCTCGGTTATCGTGTACAGTTCAACAGCGCCATTGGCCCGTACAAGGGCGGTCTGCGCTTCCACAAGGCAGTTACTCCTTCAATGCTGAAGTTCCTCGGTTTCGAGCAGACTTTCAAGAATGCACTCACCACTCTGCCCATGGGCGGTGGCAAGGGCGGCTCTGACTTCGACCCCGTTGGCAAGAGCGACGCTGAAATCATGCGTTTCTGCCAGGCCTTCATGCTTGAGCTCCGTCACAACATTGGTCCCGATCAGGACATCCCCGCTGGTGACGTTGGCGTTGGCGGCCGTGAAATTGGCTTCCTCAATGGTATGTATCAGAAACTCGCTCGTCAATATCATACTGGCGTCCTCACCGGTAAGGGCATGACCTGGGGCGGTTCTATCCTTCGTCCCGAGGCAACCGGTTTCGGTGCTCTCTACTTCACCGAGCACGTGCTCCACGCTGCCGGCAAGGACATCAAGGGCAAGAAGATCGCTCTCTCGGGCTTCGGTAACGTGGCTTGGGGTGCTGCCACCAAGGCTTGTGAGCTCGGCGCTAAGGTCGTTGCCATCTCTGGCCCCGACGGCGTTTGCGAGATCCCCGAGGGCATCACTCCCGAGATGATCGACTACATGCTTGAGATGCGTGCTTCCAACCGCAACAAGGTTGAGGACATGGCAACCAAGTTCCCCGGCCAGGCCAAGTTCACCGCCGGCAAGAAGGCTTGGAGCGTGCCCGTTGACATCGCTCTCCCCTGCGCATTCCAGAATGAGCTGAGCGAGGATGACGCTAAGGAGCTGCTCGCTAACGGCTGCTGGTGCTGCTGCGAGGTTTCGAACATGGGTTGCCAGCCCGGCGCTATCCACTTCTTCCAGAAGAACGGCGTGCTCTTTGCCCCCGGCAAGGCTGTCAACGCTGGTGGCGTAGCTACCTCTGGCCTCGAGATGACTCAGAACGCTGCTCACATCAGCTGGTCCGCACAGGAGGTTGACGACAAGTTGCACTGGATCATGCAGAACATCCACGAGCAGTGCGTTAAGTTCGGCACCCAGGCCGACGGCACCATCGACTACGTGAAGGGCGCTAACATCGCCGGCTTCATGAAGGTCGCTCAGGCTATGCTCGAACAGGGCGTCATCTAATTTGACAAAGATTTTTGAAAGCGTCTGCATTGTCCAGATCGTTTAATACCTGACAGAAGGCAGGCTACCCCCGTGGGGCGCCTGCTTTCTCTTTTTGTGCCGATGGCCACAAATGCCTTTTTGGTGACAGTATAGTTAAATTCCGTTTATCATCATCCAAATCCCGAAATTTTCACTATCTTTGCAAGTTAGAATATTATCAAATTTTTATATGAGCGAAAACAAGGATTTAATTCAAACCATCATCGAAGCGATTCAGGAAAAGAAGGGTCGCGACATTGTCCATGTGGACCTTTCGGGCATCGAGACTGCCGCTGCGCAGGGGTTCGTTATTGCAACAGGCAGCACGCCCATGCAGGTGACAGCCGTTGCCGACAGCGTGCGCGAGTATGTCGAGAAACATGCGGGCCAGCGCCCGTTCAACTACGACGGATACCAGAATGCCCAGTGGGTAATCATTGATTACGGCAACATCTTTGTCCACGTCTTCGTGCCCGACTTCCGTGAGCGATACAATCTCGAGCAGCTCTGGGCCGACGCAACCATCAACACTATACCTAACCTGGATTAAACAATGGCAATTAAGAACAATAAAGGCAAGTCCCCCAAGATCTTCGGCATCTTTTGGATGTACGGAATCGTGATTTTGATACTGGTGGGCTTGTACTACATGAATAGCGACAGCGCTCCATCTCAGCAAGTGGACTGGTCAAAGTTCCAGAGCATTGTCGCCAAGGGTGGGGTGGAGTCGATAACGGTTTATTCCAATAAAGACATTGTCGAGGCCACTGTCACCGATAAGATGGCCAAGGAACTGGCTGCCGAGCAACAGCAATCCCAGGGAAGAGGCATGCCGCCAATGGGCCGAGGCAAGGTGTCTTCAACCGTCACGACGCGCATTCCCAGCGCCGACAAGTTTGACGATTATGTCCAGGCTTGGCGTGAAAGCGGCTATTTTAAGGGCAGCCTGAAGTATGACACCAAGAGCGATTTCTCGATGGCCTTCTGGACCTTCGGACCCATCGTGCTGCTCGTCCTCTTGTGGGTGCTGATGTTCCGCAATGTCGGTCGTGGTTCCGGTGGCGGCATCTTCAGCGTCGGCAAGTCTAAGGCGCGCCTGTTCGACAAGGACAAGGACAGCAAGGTGACATTTAAAGACGTCGCTGGCCTTGCCGAGGCCAAGGTGGAGATTGCCGAGATTGTGGACTTCCTCAAGAATCCCAAGCATTACACCCAGTTGGGCGGCAAGATTCCCAAGGGCGCGTTGCTCGTGGGGCCTCCGGGAACGGGCAAGACCCTACTTGCTAAGGCTGTGGCCGGCGAGGCTGAGGTGCCTTTCTTCTCCATGTCGGGTTCTGACTTCGTCGAGATGTTTGTCGGCGTCGGCGCCTCGCGCGTGCGCGACCTGTTCCGGCAGGCCAAGGAGAAGGCGCCCTGCATCGTGTTTATCGACGAGATCGATGCCGTGGGACGTGCCCGTGGCAACAAGTCCAACCTGGGTGGCAACGATGAGCGCGAGAGCACTCTCAACCAACTCCTCACCGAGATGGACGGCTTCGGCACCAACAGCGGTGTCATCATCCTTGCTGCGACCAACCGTGCCGACATCCTGGACAAGGCGCTGCTGCGTGCCGGCCGTTTCGACCGCCAGATTTATGTCGAGCTTCCCGAACTCAGCGACCGCAAAGAAATCTTTCAGGTTCACCTGCGCGACGTCAAGACCGACGGCTCGGTTGACTTGGACCTGTTGTCAAGGCAGACCCCGGGATTCTCGGGCGCCGATATCGCCAACGTCTGCAACGAGGCCGCCCTCATTGCTGCCCGCCACAAAAAGCAGGCCGTGCAACGCCAAGACTTCATGGATGCCATCGACCGCATTGTCGGTGGACTTGAAAAGCGCTCTAAGGTCATTACCGACGAGGAGCGCCGCTCCATTGCCGTTCACGAGGCTGGTCATGCCACTGTCAGCTGGCACCTCAAGTATGCCGACCCGCTCATCAAGGTCACTATCGTCCCCCGCGGCAAGGCACTCGGTGCCGCCTGGTACCTTCCCGAGGAACGCCAGATTGAGCCCAAGCAGGCCCTGCTTGACAAGATTTGTTCGCTCATGGCAGGACGCGTGGCCGAGGATATGTTCTTGGGCTTTATCGACACCGGCGCACTCAACGACCTCGAGCGTGCCACCAAGATTGCTTACGCCATGGTCACCTATTACGGCATGAGCACCAAACTGCCCAACATCTCTTATTATGACTCCTCAAACGAAGCCTATGGCTTCACCAAGCCCTATAGCGAGGACCGCGCCCAGACCATTGATGACGAGGTGCAGCAGATTATCGATAGCCAATATGAACGCGCGCGCGCGATACTTACTCAGTATGAGTATGGCCACCACGAGTTGGCCGACTTGTTGCAGAAACGCGAAGTCATCTATACCGAGGACGCCGAGCGCATCTTCGGACCGCGCCAGTGGAAGTCGCGTACCGATGAAATTGTCAGGGACGACAATGCCGATGGCACGATTTCGGTGACACCGCCCCCGTTTGAACAACCCGAATAAATAGTAATTATGCCCGATACCCAATTTACCGAGACGCAGAAAGCGGCTGTTGTCAGTCTGCTCATCGAGATGATGAATGTCGACGGCGATGTTGATCCCCGCGAGCGCGATGAGTTCAACCTCATCTGTGCCGAATATGCCATCAGTGATGATGTCTATAGGATAGGACGTGCCCTCAATTGCATCATTGCGCTCGACATCATGAAGCGCATGAGCGATGTCCAGAAGATTGTAGTTGCCCGTTTGCTCACGCGCATGATTGATGCCGATGCCAAAGATGACGACAACGAGATCAACCTTTTTAATATTATATGTGATCAAACTGGAGTCAGCGCCATCATCAGCGCTATGGAAACCGGGGATGCTCAAGGCGGCCAGTAGTCCAATGAACCCCGCGTTTGCGCATTTTTGACAATTATGCTCAATAGATGTGCTGAATAGCATAAAATTTTTCTCGCTGAAAATCAGTTGATTGAAATTTTTGTTGAAAAAAAGTCGCGAAAATATTTGGTGGGTATTATAATTGGCAGTACTTTTGCATCGCTTTTCGCTCAAAACTGGTGCTGAAAAGCAAATAGAACACGAGTTCTTTGACATGTTTGCAACGATTGAGTAGTACAAGAGAACAGGGACAATATCTGTCCCCGTTGATTCTAAAACATAGTACAACACAATAAGCAGGAATTCATCAAGAGGCCAGACTTTGACCTTCGGTCGGCATCGCGTCTTTCAATTTGGTTTTTCTGAAAAGGAAAAAGACGAGATACAACAACGAAG
>R27__coassemble_294_pt1 | contig 35490 bp, 28 predicted proteins | sample R27__metabat2_low_PE_027 | metagenome-assembled genome bin R27
ATTTTACAATTTTTTAGACCACTATTTTCGATAATTTCTTATCCCGAACTGGCGTTTTGGTACATAGACATAGTTTCCAATCTGACGAGAGGGAATAGAATACTTCCTAACATGTGTCCATACAGAACTGTCATTGATATGATATTTCTCACAGACCTCACCAATAGTGTAGCAGTCTTCTGGCTCGAGGCTGTAGAGTTTTGGTAATGGAGCCTCTTTTATTGCTTGGGCAATCGGACGCTTGGGAAACATAGATTCCAGATCTGCTCTTCTGATACGTGTCATTCGTTCTCCAATATTAATACAAGGTATGATACCTTTTCTCAATAAACGATAGAGTGTTTGACGTTCTACACCATAAATGGCAACAGCCTCCTTAACAGAGATGAATTCACGAATGGTAGGAACCATCTTGGCTATCAAAGCCATCTTCCTCTCTTTTTCTTCAGCTCGTTTCTTACGTGCATGAGCAGCCTTACTACACTTCGGACTGCAATAGTAACTGTCTAGAGTCTTGATAATAAACTCTTTACCACAGAATCTGCACCTTCTTTTGATTTCAATTCCTAAATTTGGCATCTTTTTGTTGCGTTAAATGAGTTAATATAATTAAGTATTTTGCACATTTTCCATACATTATCTACAACTTAGACTTTGTACGTCATCTACTATTTAGTAGTAATAAGTGTTGATAAGTATGTATAGGTACATCATTTTCTATATTTTTGACCTGTACCACACATGTAGCAAAAAAGCCGTAAAAAAAGGAATAATAAGCACATAATAAACATGAGCCTATAAAATGCAAATAGCGTGTAACTCATTGAGCTACACGCTATTTGATAGTGTTTTGTTATGTCTTTACTTATCGGTCTCATTTGACCTCCTCATAGGTGGTGTCCTCGACGTTGTCGCCGCCGGGGTTGCCTCCTGCTGCGGGATCGCCTTGGAAACCCTGGTCGGGACCCGGCTGGGGACCACCCTGCGTTCCGCCGGCCTGCTGATACATCTTCTCGAACAGTGAGTTGAGTTCAGCGCTTGCGGCCTCGATGGCGGCGATGTCCTGGCTCTTGTGGGCTTCTTTGAGTTTGCCCAGCGAGCCTTCGATCTGACCCTTGATGTCGGCGGGCAGTTTGTCGCCACTGTCCTTGAGCACCTTCTCGGTTTGGAAGATGAGTGCGTCGGCGCCGTTAATCTTGTCGATGCGCTCTTTCTCCTGGGCATCGGCTGCGGCGTTGGCGGTTGCCTCGTCCTTCATGCGCTGGATTTCGGCGTCACTCAGGCCGCTCGAAGCCTCGATGCGGATGCTCTGTTCCTTGCCCGTGGCCTTGTCCTTGGCGCTCACGTTCATGATGCCGTTGGCATCGACCTCAAAGGTCACCTCAATCTGAGGAATGCCGCGGGGAGCGGGAGCAATGCCATCGAGATGGAACCTGCCGAGGGTCTTGCAGTCCTTGGCCATGGGGCGCTCGCCTTGCAGCACATGGATTTCAACCTCGGGCTGGTTGTCTGCAGCCGTGGAGAATACCTGGCTGCGGCGGGCGGGAATGGTGGTGTTGGCCTCAATGAGTTTGGTCATCACGCCGCCCAGTGTCTCGATACCTACCGACAGGGGCACCACATCAAGCAGCAGCACGTCCTTGACATCGCCGGTGAGCACACCGCCCTGGATGGCGGCACCCACTGCGACAACCTCATCGGGGTTAACGCCCTTGGACGGGGCCTTGCCGAAGAACTGCTCAACCACCTGCTGAACGGCGGGGATGCGGGTCGAACCGCCCACGAGGATGACCTCGTTGATGTCGCTGGCTGTCATGCCGGCATCGCTCAGGGCCTTGCGGCACGGCTCGATGGTATTTTGAATCAGATCATCACACAACTGCTCAAACTTGGCGCGCGACAAGTTCTTGACCAAGTGCTTGGGCATGCCGTCGAGTTGGGTGATGTAAGGCAGGTTAATCTCGGTGCTGGTCGAGCTCGAGAGTTCAATCTTGGCCTTCTCGGCAGCCTCCTTTAAGCGCTGAAGCGCCATGGGGTCCTTGCGCAGGTCGATGTTGTTCTCCTGTTGGAACTCGTCGGCCAGCCAGGTGATGATGCGCTGGTCGAAGTCGTCGCCGCCCAGGTGGGTGTCACCGTTGGTGGCCTTAACCTCAAACACGCCGTCGCCCAGTTCCAGAATGGAGATATCAAAAGTGCCGCCGCCCAGGTCAAACACAGCAATGCGCTTGTCGCTGTTGTCCTTGTCCAAACCGTAGGCCAAAGCGGCAGCGGTGGGCTCGTTGACGATGCGCTGAACCTTCAAGCCGGCGATCTCGCCAGCCTCCTTGGTGGCCTTGCGCTGTGCATCGTTAAAGTATGCAGGCACGGTGATGACAGCCTCGTCAACAGTGGTGCCCAGGTAATCCTCGGCAGTTTTCTTCATCTTTTGCAGAATCATGGCCGATATCTCTTGCGGCGTGTACTGCCTGCCGTCAATCTCGACGCGCGGCTGGTTGCTGCCGTTGTTGACCACCTTGTAAGGCATGCGGTTCACGTCATTGGTCACATGGTCAAAGGTCTCGCCCATAAAACGCTTGATGGAGAACACAGTGCCAGTGGGGTTCATGATGGCCTGGCGCTTGGCGGGGTCACCCACGATGCGCTCGCCACCGTCCTTAAATGCGACAACCGAAGGCGTGGTGTTGCGTCCCTCACTGTTGGGGATTACTACGGGTTTGGTTCCTTCGAGAACCGAAACGCAAGAATTAGTTGTTCCTAAATCGATACCAATAATCTTTGCCATAATTGTTTTCTAAAATCTTTTTTATGTTATTGATGTAATTTCAATTATTTTGGGCCAACGCTAAACATACGGATGACCACGCTCAACTATTAGCAAACAGCGTGCCAATATTGACCTGCTGACACAATGTCAGCAAAACTGACACGTCAAAATGTGCATTTTATTGAATTTTGTGCTAATTTTGCCGAAAAAGTCAATCACGCATCATGAAGCATTTGATTATTCTCACATCCATGCTGTGTATAATGGCAACGGCCTACGCCAAGCCTGCAGGTCCCTCATGGCTGAGCGAGGCGGTCATTTATCAAATATACCCGTCAACATTCATGGACAGCGACGGAGACGGCATGGGCGACATTAACGGCATTATTTCACGGCTCGATTATGTTGAGAAATTGGGCGTGAACACCATTTGGTTTTGCCCGATGTTCAAGTCGGCATGGCAAGACGGCGGATATGATGTAACGGATTTTTATAGCCTCGACCCGAGATTTGGCGACAATCGCGATTTGCAACGGCTTGTTGACGAGGCTCATCGCCGCCATCTGCGAGTAGTGCTTGATTTGGTGGCGGGGCACACCAGCGACCAGCATCCATGGTTCAAGGCATCGGGGCAGAAAGAGCGCAACCGCTATACCGATTATTACATGTGGACCGACAGCATTGCGGCCGAGGAGCGTGCCACCATCGAGCGCCGCCACCGCACCCACGACCCCGCCATTGCCACTTGGGGCAGCTATGGCCTGGCAAATGCCCCGCGCGGAAAGTATTATCTAAAGAACTACTTTGAGTTCCAGCCAGCGCTCAACTATGGTTATGCGACAAACGATACAGCTGCCGCATGGCAGCAACCAGCCGATGCGCCAGGCCCGCGCGCCATGAGACGCCAGTTAATGGACATCATGGCCTATTGGCTCGACATGGGCGTTGACGGATTCCGCATCGACATGGCATCATCGCTGATAAAGAACGACCCCGACAAACGGGCCAACATGGCCCTGTGGCGCGAAATGCGCCAATGGATAGACGACAATTATCCTGAACGTGTACTCATTGCCGAGTGGAGCGAGCCCGAACAGTCGCTGGCCGCGGGTTTTCACATTGACTTCATGATACATTTCGGTTTGCGCGGATTTGACTCGCTGTTCTTGCCCAAAGGCACCCCCGATAGCGGTGACTACGACTATTGCTACTTTGACCGCACGGGCAAAGGCACGCTGGAGAAATTCGTCAACAACTTCACACGGGCCTATGAAGCGACACGCGAACAGGGCTACATTTCTATTCCCACAGGCAACCATGACATCATCCGCCCCAACTATGGCACTCGCAATACCATTGAGCAACTCAAGGTGTGCATGCTGTTCCACCTCACCATGCCAGGCGTGCCATGCATCTATTATGGTGACGAGATAGGCATGAAATACCAGCCAGGTCTGCCCAGCAAGGAGGGTTCCAACCACCGCTCGGGCTCACGCACGCCCATGCAGTGGACCGATGGCATGACAGTGGGGTTCTCAACATGCGACCCCATGCGGCTCTATCTTCCCGTCGACACCCAAAATGGAGCGCTGACGGTGTCGACCCAAGAAAATGACGAGAACTCACTGCTCAATTTTACCCGCATGCTGTTGAGGCTGCGGCAGGCATTCCACGCATTGGGTAACGATGGAGAGTGGAGCATGCTGAGCCATGTCGCCACACCCTACCCAATGGTTTACTTGCGTGAATCCAAAGCCGAAGGTGAGCGTTTTGTGGTTGCCGTCAACCCAAGCGAGAAGAGCGTAACGGCCCATATTCCCGCCCAGAGAATACAAGGTTTGCCCGTGGTGACGACCGGTGAAACGAAATACAAGAGCGGCAAAACCGAAGACGAAATCACGCTCAAGCCTTTCAGCGCTGCAGTGTTCCAATAGCGCTGTGCCTAATTTTGCTGATTTCTCAAAAAGTTTTCTAAAAAATCACTCATTTTTGAAACACTTTTGCTACCTTTGTGTGGTTAATTGTGCCCTTGTGGCATGCTGAGGCCATTTGTTTGACCATTTTAACAAGTTAATGTTATGATTATCATCGGAATCGCCGGTGGCACCGGTTCAGGAAAAACTACTGTAGTTCGCAAGATTATGGAACGCCTTCCCGAAGGCGAGGTAGGCGTCATCTCGCAAGATTCATATTACAAAGACTCGAGCCATGTGCCACCCGAAGAGCGTCAAAACATCAACTTTGATGAACCTGCGGCGTTTGATTGGAACTTGCTGCTTGACCACCTCAAGATGCTCAAAAAAGGTCTGCCCATTGAGATGCCCACCTACAGCTATCTCACCTGCTCGCGCCTTGCCGAAACAGTGCCCATGAAACCGCACGATGTTGTGCTCATCGAGGGCATCATGGCATTAAGCGACCCGCGGTTGCGCAAGATGATGGACATCAAAGTGTTTGTCGATGCCGACGGCGACGACCGCCTGATTCGCGTCATCAGCCGCGACTGCATCGAGCGAGGCCGCACTGCCGCCGATGTCATCGAGCGCTATCAACGCGTGCTCAAACCCATGCACCAACTGCACATTGAGCCGACCAAGAAATTCGCTAACATCATCATCCCCGAGGGCGGTAACAACGAGGTTGCCATCAATCTGATTACCGATTACATCATAAGCCGCTTGACCACCAACAAAAATTAATGAAACTTCCCTGGCAACATAACGGCAAGACAGCGCAAGGCGAAGATAAAAACGTCAAGCCCAAGCGAAACGACAAGGAGACCGCAAGACGCCTAAACGAATCGGGTGAGGCGGGCACGCTCGTGCTCAGCACCGACAACCTGGTGAAGAAATATCGCCAGCGCACGGTCGTCAACCACGTGTCTATTGATGTACACCAGGGCGAAATCGTGGGCCTGCTCGGTCCCAACGGTGCCGGCAAGACGACCACATTCTACATGACTACCGGTCTGGTGACGCCTAACGAGGGGCGCGTGTTCCTCAACGATGTGGACATCACCACCCTGCCCGTCTATCGCCGCGCCCAACTGGGTATCGGCTACCTGCCGCAGGAGGCGTCAGTGTTCCGCACGCTCAGCGTCGAGGACAATATCCGCACGGTGCTTGAGATGACCAGCCTCACGCCCGCCGAACAGCGAGACCGCCTGGAGCAACTCATTGGTGAGTTCCACTTGCAGAAGGTGCGCAAGAACCTGGGCAACCGACTGTCGGGCGGTGAGCGGCGCCGCACCGAGATTGCCCGCGGCCTGGCCATCAATCCACGTTTTATCATGCTTGACGAACCGTTTGCCGGTGTGGACCCCATTGCCGTCGAAGACATCCAGAGCATAGTTTATAGCCTCAAAAGCAAAAACATCGGCATCCTCATCACCGACCATAACGCCCCTGAGACATTGAGTATTACCGACCGCGCTTATCTGCTGTTTGAAGGCAAAATCCTGTTTCAGGGCACCAGCGAAGAACTTGCCGAGAATCCGACGGTTCGCGACAAGTATCTCGGCCACAACTTCATCTTCAGACGAAAGAAATTCGATTGATGCCTATAGCAAAAGAATGGGACCCGTTAAGGCCCCATTCTTTGTTATGTAATCGCCATTGTCACTTGCCGCAGGAGATTCGCCAAATTGTGCCTTCGATCAGCGAGCAATAGACATCACCCTTTTCATCCACTTCAAAGCCGTTGACCTCGCTGCTACCCAGCGGATAGGTGAACACCAGTTCGTGAGTCACAGCATCAACCACGGCAAGTATCCCGCGGCGCGAGCCGCAGAAGATATATCCATTGTGCTCCAATACGACGCAGGGCGCATGCTCATAGCCGAAGCCCAGGTCCACCTGCCACAACATCTCGTACTCGGCTCCTGTGCTCATGGCCACCAAGGTACCGTCCATCGTTTTGGCGTAAGCGGTCTTGCCGTCGGCACTCAGGCCCAGACTCTCGCGCACCTTGTTGTCATTTTTGACGCGCCACAACTGTTTTCCAGTTTTGCGATCAATGGCGGTGGAGTTTCTGTCGGGAGCCACAATGACCACGCGGTCGCGAGTCACTGCCGGCACGACATTGCCCGGGCTGTACAGGTTAGCGCTCTTGCCGTTGTCCCATTGCCAATTCAGTTTTCCCGTGCGGGCATCAAGCGAGCGCAGTTTTGTGTCCCATGCGCCGAAGATGACATCATTGCCATCCAGCACAGGCGCTGCCTGGCAATAGTTGTTGATGTCGTCATACTTCCACAATAGTTTGTGGCGCTTCACATCCCATGCTTGGAAGGTCTTGTATCCGCCCTGGTACAGCACACCGTCGCGGACCACACCGTCGGCGACATAGGGACCATTGGCATCATATTGCCATACCATCTTACCCGACTCTTTGTCCAGCCACACCAGGCGCTTGTCGCTTGTGGGCAACACGATAAACTTGGAGGCAACCGCCGGACGCGAGAACAGCATGGCATTGGTCTTGAATTGCCATTGCTGCTTGCCGGTCATCTTGTCCACCGCCTTGCAGAAACCCAAAGAGTTGCCAAAGTACAGGTTCTTCTCGTCAATTCCAATCCTTGTAAAAATCGAGGCATTGTCGGCAACAATGCGGTCAATCTTGAACCCCGCAGGGACACTGTTGCCTTCCTCAACGGCTGGCACATCGTCATAGTCCAGGTTGATGCGATACGAGAACACAGCCTCGGGGTCGCGGCCCAGCACCTTATTATATACATAAATCCAGTCGCGGTCAAGGTCAATGTTCATCAGGGCGTAGCCATAGTTGCCGCCGCCCATGTCAAGTGAACGGACCATGATGCCGTTCACACCCTCGGTCTCGTATTGGCGCCAAGTGTGGTAGTGGCCGCACAGGTGAGTGATGACAGGATACTTCTTGAGAATGTCAACATAAGCCTTATAATTATCCAAGTCGTCAAGTATGGGATAATGATTGACGCTCAACACCTTCATGCCCGGTTTGACCACCGCATTCAGCGTGCTGTCGAGCCGCAAGAGGTCTTCCTGCTTGATGTGGCCGTCACCCATCTTCATGAACGGCCCACAGTTCATGCCCACAATCACCAAATTGCCCAGCGCAAACATAAAATGGTCGGCGCCCCAGATGTCATTGAATGTCTTGCAGGCGCTCTGGCTCCAGTTATTCTCGTGGTTGCCGGGGATAACATACAGCGGGTGAGCGGTAATGCCGTCAAGAATGCCTTTTACATTCTTGAGCTGTTCATCACTACCCTCGTTGGTCAAGTCGCCGGACAAAATCACGGCATCGACATCGGCGGCATTGATTTCGGCCATCGCCTCGCGCAGTTTGCCCTCATTGGCATTGCCCGGCGTTACATGGATGTCGCTCAAAATCGCCAATTTAAGCACCTCGGCCTGCATGGCAAAGCACATCATTGCCAAGGCAAGCAATAAGCTGAATCGTCTTTTCATATCAATAATCGATTTGGTTTGCGCCCACAAAGTTAGCAAAAATTCGGCACTGTGGACTAATTTTTACTACCTTTGCCATCGAATTATGAACCACGAGATATTTATAGCAAGCCGCATGAAGCTGGACAATGGGCAGCAGAAGGGCTCTCCCAGCCTCAATGTTGCCATTGCCGGCATTGTGCTTGCCGTGGTTGTCATGATTCTCTCCATCGCCATCGTCATGGGTTTCAAAGGCGAAATCACAGGCAAAATATTGAACCTTGACGCACATCTGCGCGTAACAAACGCCGCATTGGGCATTAATGACGAGTATGCGACCGTCAGAGGAAGTGAGGTATTCCAGGCCGTTCAATCCAACAGCGATTTCAAAGACAAGGTAAGCAGCATGAGTCTCATTGCCGACAAATCATCAATACTCAAGACAGATGAAGACTTCATGGGCATAAATTATCGTGGCGTGGATGACGGTTATGATTTCACATATCTTGAATCCAAACTTGTTGAGGGTGTCGTGCCTTGTGTAGCCGATACAGCCACGTCAAGCCAGATTGCCATTTCCAAGACTGTTGCTGACCGTCTTCAATTGCATTCCGGCGGAAAGGTGTTGTGCTATTTCATTGACGAAAAAGTGAAAGTGCGCAACCTCACGATAACCGGCATTTTCCAGACTGACCTCGAAGCATTTGATAATGCTTACATTGTCGGCAACATTGATGTTGTGCAATCGGTCAATGACTGGAACAGCGACACCGGAACACAGGTCGCCATCAACCTGTGGGACAAGGGCAACCTGGACGCCGACAGTTACAGCCTATATACCCTGCTGGCCCAGAACACCATCCAGAAAGAAAGTAAAAATCTGTTCTATGTATCCACTACCCGTCAAAACAACATGCAGTTTTTTGCGTGGCTGGGCATGCTTGACATGAATGTCATCATCATCCTCGTGCTGATGATGGTAGTTGCCGCGTTCACGCTCATCGCCGCCATGCTGATGATTGTGCTTGAGCGCATCCGCGTCATCGGCATGCTCAAGGCCCTTGGAGCCACCAACGGAAGCATACGCCGCATCTTTATATACCTCACAGGGAAACTCATTTTGAAGGCGCTCGTTATCGGCAATGCCATCGGCATAGGACTGGCATTGCTGCAGCGCTACGGGCACATCGTCCGCCTTGACCCATCGGCATATTACATGTCCTATGTTCCCATACACTTGAGCCCCGTCACTCTAATACTATTGAATGTGGGCATCGTTGTGGTTTCTTATTTCACCCTGCTGGCTGCCAGCCACATCATCTCCACCATCAAGCCCACCTCAACCATGAGGTTTGAGTAGGCTGCGGCAGGGTCAAACAAAAAAATCAAAAAAAGTTCAATTTTTTCTTGCAGGTATCAAAAAAAGCAGTACCTTTGCAGTCGCAATTAGGAATTGTCCTGTGGTGTAATGGTAGCACATCGGATTCTGGTTCCGCTTGCGAGGGTTCGAATCCTTCCAGGACAACAAAGAAAAAGTGACCCTTCAGAAATGGAAGGTCACTTTTTTATCGAGAATTAATAACCTAATAAAAATTTAAACTGTTACATTCATTGTATTATGGCAACAAAGATTAGATTACAGCGCCATGGTCACAAGGACTACGCGTTCTATCCCATTGTTATTGCCGATAGCAGGGCACCACGAGATGGTAGATTTATTGAAAGGATTGGTTCCTATAACCCGAACACTAATCCTGCTACAATAAGTTTAAATTTCGAGCGTGCACTCTATTGGGTGAACGTAGGTGCAATTCCCACCGACACTGTTCGCAACATTCTCTCCCGCGAGGGCGTGATGCTGATGAAGCACCTCCAGGGCGGCGTCAAGAAGGGCGCCTTCACCGAGGAAGAGGCTCAGAAGCGTTTCGATGACTGGAAGGCCAAGAAGCAGGCAAAGCTTGACGGCGTTCGCAACAAGGAGCGTGACGACAAGAAGGCCGCTGACAAGAAGGCTCTTGCCGAGGAGGCTAAGAAGAACGAGGCTAAGGCTGAGGCCGTAGCCAAGAAGAAGGCTGAAATCGCTGCCGCTAAGGCTGCTGCCGAGGCCGAGGCTGCAAAGGCTGCCCAAGAGGCCGCTGCCGAAGAAGCTCCCGCTGAGGAGGCTCCCGCTGCCGAAGAGGCTGCTCCTGAAGCATAATCTTCACGTTCTGATTTATCACAATGCGCTGGCTCTTAACTCAGGTTGGGAGCCAGCGTTGTATTGCCACATACAACAAGCGGCAGGCGCATTTTATCGTGCCTGCCGCTTTTATGGGAAATGCTGTAAAAGAGTTACATGATACCGCGTTCGCGCAGTTTCTTCTGCCAGTTCCATGCGCTCAGCATCGTGTCGTCGAGCGATATCTCGGCATGCCATCCCAGGACCTCGTTGGCGCGTTTGGGGTCAGCCCAAATCTGGACGATGTCACCGGCACGGCGCGGCGCGATCTTGTGCGGCACCTTGACTCCCGTGGCGCGCTCAAACGAATTGAGCAGCTCCAGCACCGATGCACCATTGCCGGTACCAATATTGAACACTTCAAGCTTATTGTCGCTCTTGTCCTCAAGCATGCGTTCGAGAGCCTTGACATGAGCCTTGGCCAAGTCAACCACATTGATAAAATCACGGATGCATGAACCGTCAGGCGTGGGATAGTCATCGCCAAAGATGCTCAACTCCTTGCGAATACCAATGGCCGCCTGGGTGAGATAAGGCACCAGATTTTGGGGCACGCCATTGGGCAACTCGCCGATTTCGGCACTGGGATGGGCACCGATGGGATTGAAGTATCGCAGCAGGATGGCCTTGATGGGACTGCCGCTGTTGATGACATCGGTGATGATTTCCTCTGAAATCTGCTTTGTTGCGCCATAAGGCGAGGTGGCCTTCTTGGTCGGAGCATCCTCGGTGATGGGGTTGCTGTCGGGTTCGCCATAGACCGTGCAAGACGAGGAGAAGACAAATCCCTTCACGCCAAATTCAGGCATATTGTCAAGCAGATTGAGCAGGATATTGAGATTGTTGCGATAATAGAGAATCGGTTTCTCAATGCTCTCGTTAACTGCCTTGCTTGCCGCAAAGTTAATGATGCCGTTAATGCCGGGGTTGTCCTCAAAGAGCTTGCGCACTACGGCGCGGTCGGTGCAGTCGCCCTCAACAAACACGGGGCGGATGCCCGTGATGCGCTCAATGCCGTCAAGCACCTCGGCATTGCTGTTGCTAAAGTTGTCAATAATGACTACTTCATAGCCTGCCTGTTGCAGTTCTACCGTGGTGTGCGAACCGATGAATCCGGTTCCGCCTGTAACTAAGATTTTACCTTTCATATTAATATATCATTATTATCTGTCTGTCAAATTAATCATGCGCCAAAGTCCCCTTTGAGTGTGCGTTTGACGCGTCGCCACGCCTTTGCCCAAAACGAGTTGGTGCGCGAATAGTATCTCTCAAAAGCCTTACGGGCGGCCAGGTTTTCCTCGATTGGATAGATTTTCGTGACCGTCAGTGGCCGCAGCCACAAGTCACTGCCATAGAGCCCTCCCCCGCCGCAATTGGTCCCTGAGCCGTCAAAGCCTTGATTGCTCACCAGCGAGCGTCCCACATTGAGCGAAAGGATATCGGCAAGGAACAGCGAGGCGTTCCAGCGGATGGCCCATGAATTGTTCTTGCCTTCAATCTGCCGGCGCAGCATGCGCGTGAAACCATATTTGCCATTAAAATCAAATGTCTTGGACAATCGCCGTTGTTCCAATTGGTCAAGCAGCACCTTGCCATCGGGGTTAAAATGCTGCCAAGCCCGCTTCCAGGTCGCCCATCCCCAACTGCCCGTGAACTTGATGAGGAATGTGTCGGGCAAAGACGGGTCACGCGTGAAATCGCACGCCTGGATGTGGCCCACTCGCGACTCGTCCTCATAGGCATCCAGGGCGTCGTTCATGAATTGCAGGAAATAAGGCGCCAGCACCAGGTCATCCTCGAGCACAATCACGCGTCCGCATTTATTGACCTGTGTCGTCACGCCGTCAATAATGTTGCGCGCCAGGCCCCAATTCTCATCACGCTCAATGATAGTAATCGACTTGAACCCCGTGACAGTGCGTATGTAAGTCCTCACTTGCCTTACCATTTCAACGGCGGCGGCATCATGTGCAGCATCGGCATAGACATACAGGTCACTCTCGGCGGCCAAATCATTGGCAAGCAATGATTCCACACACCGCTTCACATGGTCGGGGCGGTTATAGGCAAACAGCAATATGGGAGCCAGTTGGTTTATCATTTCTTGTGGCGGTTGCGAATGAATTCGACGCACTCCTCAAACATCTTGACCCGCAGCGCCTTCATGGCCAGGACATACAAGCCGGCGGCAATGAACATGCGCGCACAGAGCAAGAAATAAATATTATGTATGGGCAGCGTGACAAAGTAAGTGACAGCAATCACTGTAATGGTAATGAGCAAGAACGGCATCAAATCACAAAGCATGCTCCAATAGGAATACCCGATGAGGCGCGAAGCAAAGAACTGCCATACCAGCAACCAAAGAATATTGATTGTGGCAAAGGCCATGACCATAGCCGTCAGCCCCCATGGGTGGCAAGCCAGCACCGATGTGATTATGACGGCAATCAGCGCAATGTTGAGCCACATGTAAATGCTGGATTTTCCTAAACTGAGAAACAGATTTTGATAAACCGTAAAAAGGGGCAAAAATGCTCCGCTGACGCATAGAATCTGGAGCAACGGTATGCTTTCAAGCCATTTGGTGCCAATGGCGACAACAATGAACTGTGGGGCAATGAGAGACAAGCCGAACAAGGCGGGGAAAGACATGAAAGCGGTGAAGCGCAGCATCTTGCCAAACACACGGCGCTGGCGCTCATTGTCATCGTTGACGCGCGCCAACACGGGTTGCGCCACTTGTGTCACGGTGCCCGAAACGAGCCAATTGGCCATATTGTTCCACTTGTTGGCCTGAGTGAAATTGCCCACATCGGGCGCAGGGAACAGACGGCCAAAAATAACGGTCAACACATTGGTGCTGATGGTGTTCAGCACATAAGTAATCAGCACTTTGTAACTAAACGAGAACATGCGTTTGATGGGCCCAAAATCGACATGAACGGTCGGCCACCACCGTGCGTAAAAATACCGTCCAAAGCACACAATCACATTGTATATCACCTGTTGGGCAGCCAAGCTCCAATAAGAGCAACCATTGAATGCCATGGTTACGCCGACAATGCCCGAAATGAGCAGCGCGGCAAGGACAATAATCGCCTTTTCCTTGACCATCAGCCCGCGGTTAAGCACCGCGTTGGGCGTAATGCCTAACGCCGAGAACACAAAACCCAGGAAAAGGAATCGAGACAAATCGGTCAAGCAGGGCTGGTGGAAAAATGCGGCGATGAGCGGAGCGCAAAAGAACAACACAGCATACAAAAACAATGTCATGGCGATATTGAACCAAAACACCGAATTATAGTCGTTGTGCTTAATGTCTTTGATGTTGATGAGCGCCGCGCCAAATCCGCTATCCTGCAGGTTGATGGCAATAAGAGAAAATATGGACAACATTCCCACGACGCCATAATCCTCAGGGACAAGCAGACGTGCCAAGAAAATACCGATAACCAGATTGAGCACCTGCGTGCCGCCGCTGCTGAGGAAGCCCCAAAAGAGTCCCCTTGCGGTTTTGTCTTTTAACGTCTGATTGTCGGAATTGTTGTCACTCATTGCTGGGATAGAATCATATCAATCCATTGGCGCACACAGGCATCACCGCCGCGCCGCGGCAACACGAGGATGCCCGGAATGCCCTTAACCTTGTCGCAAGCGTCGGCAGGGCATGCCGCCCAGCGGACTGCTGAAAGCAAGTCAAAGCAGTTGACGTCATCGCCGATGTAGGCCACCTGGTCCAGCGTAATGCCCATCTCACGGCAGATTTCCTGAGTGGCCGCAAGTTTGCCGCCATCACGAGCGCTCTGGCGCAAAAAGTCAACCCCCAATTTTCGGGCACGATTAATGTTGATGGGAGTGTTTTCGCTTGTGACGATACCCACTTTCACGCCTGTGCGCTGCAACAGTTGCAGCCCCATGCCGTCTCGGGTGTTGAATTTCTTGAACTCGGTGCCGTCCGAGCCATAGTACATGCCACCGTCGGTGAGCGTGCCGTCGACGTCGGTCAAGAACAACTTGATGTCGCCGGGCCGAGGCACGTTTGGTATGTCATTGACTGCTGCCATAGATCTATTTAATGTATTTCTCAATATTAAAACGGGGACGATGCTTGCCCTCAATATAAATGCGTCCGACATAAGCGGCGATGACGCTCAAACAGATGAGCAGGCATCCGCCGACAAACCAGATGCTCAGCATGAGCGATGCCCATCCTTGCACTCCCCTGCCCTGAGCCAATGACACCAGCACATAGGCGAGGATTGCCAACGAAATGAGCAAAAACACAACACCCAAATAAAATATCAGGCGAAGCGGCTTGACGCTGAACGAGGTCACGCCATCGACAGCAAACGACATCATCTTGCCAAGGGGATATTTGCTCTCGCCCGCTATACGTTCTTGACGCTCATAATAGACGACATCACTTTGATAGCCAAGTAATGGAACGATGCCGCGCAAGAACAGGCTTCGTTCTTCATATTGGCATAACGCGTCAACAGCACGGCAACTCATCAGCCTGAAGTCCGCATGGTTGGTCACTGTTTTGGCCCCCATGCCATGCATGAACGCATAGAAGCACCGCGCGCTGGTCCGCTTGAAAAACGAATCGCTCTTACGGCTCTTGCGCACTCCATAAACAATGTCGGTGCCCGCATCAAACTTCTTGACCATTTCAGGGATGGCATTAAGGTCGTCTTGCAGGTCGGCGTCGATAGAAACGGTCGCGTCTGAGTCGTTGCGGGCCGTTTCAAGCCCCGCCATCAAAGCATTTTGATGGCCGACATTGCCAGCAAGTTTCAGTCCGCGAACATGGGGACTACCCTCGCAAAATCCTGAAATCAGTTGCCAAGAGCGGTCGCGGCTGCCGTCGTCGATATAGAGGATGTAACTGCCGTACCCCACCAAGCGCTCTTGCACCATGCTGGCCAACAGCGAAGTGAGGCGAGCATTGCTCTGGGGCAGCGTGGCCTCCTCGTCAAAGCAGGGAACTATGATTGCTAATGTCGTATTCTCCATTTTGTAAAAGATGGTTATAGACCAATTTGCAAAGATACAGTTTAATAACGATATACGCAATACAAATGTTGCCAGAACGGCGTTTTTTAATGATGTGCCATTTTTTCTTTGAATTAAAACAATCTAATGAATGCTTTTTTGTACCTTTGTAAAATTAAAGCAAAATCTAATTAGCAATGATACAATCAATGACCGGATTTGGCAAAGCGGTGCAAGTTTACAACAACAAAAAAATCACTGCTGAAATCAAGTCCCTGAACAGCAAACAACTTGATTTGGCGGTACGCGCTCCGCAAAATCACCGTGAGATTGAACTGGAACTGCGCACCCAAGTGAGCAAAGCATTGTTGCGCGGCAAGATTGACCTGTTTATCTACAGCGAGCCCATCGAAGGCACTGCCACAGGCAGCCTTAACATACCGTTACTGCAACAATACAAGTCTCAAATCGAGGACATGGCGGCGCAACTCAGCCTGCCCCAGCCGGCGGACTGGTATGCCACGCTGCTGCGCATGCCCGACGCGCTCAAAAACGAAGCCCGCAGCAACGAAGCCGATGAAGCGGAACTAAAGGTAGTCAAGGATGTGGTGAGACAAGCCATAGAAAAACTCATTGAGTTCCGCACCCAAGAAGGCGCAAGGCTTGAGACATTCTTTGAGGACAAAATTGCCGCCATACAGGCGCTGCTCGACGAGGTGCCCAAATATGAACTGCCCCGCACCGAGAAAATCAAAGCCCGCATCAAGGATGCGCTCGCCAAACTCAAAGAGCAGGACTACGACAAAAACCGCTTTGAGCAGGAGCTCATCTACTATATCGAGAAACTTGACATTGCAGAAGAAAAACTCCGCCTGCAGAACCACTTGACGTATTTCCTTGACACATTGCATGCCAGTGAAAACGGGCAAGGTAAGAAGTTGGGGTTTATCAGCCAGGAAATCGGGCGCGAGGTGAACACTATGGGTTCCAAGGCCAACCAGGCAGAACTGCAAAACCTGGTCGTGCGCATGAAGGACCAACTGGAACAAATCAAGGAACAGGTGCTTAATGTGCTATAATGTTATGGAACAAGGTAAACTGATTATCATCTCGGCGCCCTCAGGCTCCGGCAAATCGACCATCATCGGCCAGGTCATGAAGGACGAGTCACTCAAGCTGGCTTTTTCGGTATCGGCAACCACGCGTCCCCGCCGAGGCGAAGAAAAGCACGGGGTTGACTACTATTTTCTCACCGAAGACGAGTTCAAGAAACTCATTGCCGACGACGCTCTTGTTGAGTATCAAGAGGTGTATGCCGGCCGTTACTACGGGACACCCAAGAGCGAGGTGGAACGCATCACGGGCTTGGGAAAGAATGTGGTGCTCGACCTTGACGTGCTGGGCGGCGTGAACGTGAAGAAGATGTACGGAGGGCGCGCCTTGTCGATATTCATCCAGCCGCCCAGCGTGGCCGTGCTTCGCGAGCGGCTCGTCAAACGCGGCACCGACAGCATGGAAGACATCGAGAACCGCGTGGCCAAAGCCGAGTTTGAGATTTCAATAGGACCTCAATTTGACCACAGCGTCATCAACGATGACCTGGATACCGCCGTGCAGCAAGTGCGGCAACTTATCACCGACTTTGTCACTATAAAATAGTTGAAACATGAGAATCGGAATCTTTGGCGGCTCGTTTAACCCTATCCACACTGGCCACGCCATCATCGCTCAGCACATCATCAGCGCGGGCGCGGTGGATCGTCTGTGGATGATGGTGTCACCGCAAAATCCGCTCAAGTCGGGCCAAAAGCATCAAGTGAGCGATGCCGACCGCCTGCGCATGACCGAGATGGTGACATGCCCCATGGCTGGTGTGGAGACGACGGCATTTGAGTTTTCGATGCCGCGACCATCCTACACGATTGACACCCTCAACGCATTACAAGCCAAATTTCCCGAGGACGAATTTTATCTGGTAATCGGCGCCGACAACTGGGCCGTGTTTGGCCAATGGCGCAACAGTGACGAGATTTTGGCCAAATACCATCTGCTCGTATATCCCCGTTTGGGATATGAAGTGAATATCCCCGACAACTTGCAAGAGCGGGTCAAACTAGTCGATGCCCCCATCATCGAATTGTCCTCAACCACAGTGCGCGATAGACTTGCCAACGGGTTGGACATACGCTATTATGTCCCCGATGCAGTGCAAGGCTATATTGAGCGCCACAACCTGTACAGAGAAAACACATCAACAGAATCACATGAATAAACTGACACCCAACGAGCTGGCATTCATAGCCCTCGCCAATGAATACTGCCACAGCATCGAGCGCATCCAAGAGAACGAGTCGCGCGACCAGTTTGTGGCACAGATGCTAAAACTGCTGCCGCGCATCTATATCACCGTGAGCGACATCGAAGCCGCCGACGAGGATGAGTACATCGACCCCGCACTCGAGGAAGATGTCTATAACATCGTCCGCAGCCGCGTTGAACTCGTTATGGCCGAAGAGGACATCTACCTTGAGGTGTTTGTCGAAGACATGAGGTACAGCGACACGCCAGTGTCGGCATCAGTGTCTGAGAATCTCGCTGACCTATACCAGGAATTCTTCAACCTCATCCACGCTATTGAGGACATGCCGACCGAAGTTCAGCACGGGATGCTCAGTCAATGCAAGATAAACTTCATCAACTACTGGGGCCAGACCCTGTGTAACGTGATGCGTGCTTTGAACACGATTTTCTACGGCACTCCACTTGAACAAGACTAACCAATAACAACAATCATATTTCATTATGGCCCAAAAGACAAAAGAACAGCACATTAACTCACTGCTGGAGTTTATCGACAACAGTCCGTGCAACTTTCTTGCAGTGGACGCAGTCAAGAAAATCCTCGTCAAAGACGGGTTCAAAGAGATAAAAATTGACGACAAACTGACCGCCAAGGCCGGCGACAAGTTATTCTTTACCAAGAACGGCAGCGCTATCTTTGCCGTGAAAGTTGGCAAGAAAAAGCCAGCTGACAGTGGTTTCAAGATCATTGCCGCCCACAGCGACTCGCCGTGCTTTAGGATTAAACCCGCAGCCGAAATCCCAGGAGAAGGCGGCATTATGCGCCTGAACACCGAGGTCTATGGCGGCCCCATTTTATATACCTGGTTTGACCGTCCCCTGTCGCTGGCTGGACGTGTGCTGCTACAGGGCAAGGATGAGCTGCATCCAGTGACCAGACTCATCAAGATTGACCGGCCGCTGATGTGCATCTCGCATCTTGCCATCCACTTCAACCGCAGCGTCAACGAGGGCAACAAACTGTCGAAACAGAAAGACATGCTGCCCATCATTGCCAAAATCAACAATGATTTTGAATGGAAAAACATGCTTCTCAATCTCGTGGCCGATGAATTGGAGGTTGGCGCCGCCGATATCGTGGACTTTGACCTGATGCTCTATGACGTGAGCAAGGCAAGCCTGTTTGGCCTGAACAACGAGTTCATATCGGCCGGCCGCCTTGACGACCTGAGCATGGTGCATGCCGCCATCACGGCCATTACCGAGGGCAAGGACAAAGACGCTACGCTTGTCGCCGCCATCTTTGACAACGAGGAGACGGGCAGCGGCACCAAGCAGGGTGCTCATTCGCCAGTGCTTGGCAACATGCTGCTGCGGCTGGTCATGGCGCTCGGCGGCGACTTTGAGGACTTTGGGCGCGCCATTCACCGCTCGTTTATGGTATCGGCCGACAATGCCCATGCCTTCCACCCCAACTACGCTGAGAAATATGACTGGACCAACCATCCATCGCTGGGCGGTGGGCCGTGCATCAAGATAAACGCCAACTGCAAATACATGAGCGACGCCCACTCTTCGGCCATCTTCAAGAGCCTGTGCCAGCGGGCAGGGGTTCCGTTCCAGTATTTTGTGAACCACAGCGATGTTGCCGGCGGCTCCACGCTGGGCAACATCCTTACCGGACAACTCGACATCGAGGGTGTTGATGTGGGCAATCCGCTGCTGGCGATGCACTCGGTGCGTGAGACCGGCTCGGTGGACGACCATGTGAGCATGATCAAGGTGATGACGCACTTCTTTAGTTAATGGCACAATAGCACGGGGCGGAAGCCCGCCACACTGACGGCATGGTAAGTTATTTGCAAGTTGAGGGTTTGAGCAAAGCATTCGGCGCCGATGTGCTTTTCGAGAATCTCACCTTTGGCATAGCCGAAGGCGAGAAAATCGGCCTCATTGCCAAGAACGGCACCGGCAAGTCTACCCTACTCGACATCTTGGCCGGTGTCGCCTCTCAAGACAGCGGAACGGTCATCTACCGCAACAACCTGCGTGTAGGCTATCTGCCACAATTGCCCGACTTGTCGGGCGCGCTAACCGTCATTGACGCCTGTCTGCATGGCGACGACGCGCAGTCAGAGGCCATTCGTGCCTATGAATCGGCGTTGCGCACGGGTGACAGCGATGCAATGACTGCTGCGATCCAGGACATGGATAATGCGGCGGCATGGGACTATGAAGACCGCTTCAAACAGATTCTCACTCAGCTCAAAATCACCGACTACAACCAGCCGGTCAAGCAGTTGAGCGGCGGTCAGGTCAAGCGGGTGGCTCTGGCAAAGCTGCTCATCGACGAGCCACAGATGCTCATACTCGATGAGCCGACTAACCATCTGGACATTGACATGATTGAATGGCTCGAAAGTTACCTGCAACGCAGTCGCGCCACCTTGCTGATGGTGACGCACGACAGGTATTTCCTCGACAACATCTGCAACCGCATCATGGAGATGGACCAGCACAGCATTTTCACCTACAACGGCAATTACAATTATTACCTGGAGAAAAGGGCCGAACGCATCGAGGCGCAAAACGCCCAAGTGGACCGCGCCCGCAACCTGCTGCGCACCGAGTTGGACTGGATGCGCCGTCAGCCGCAGGCCCGCGCCCACAAGGCCCAGTACCGCATAGACGCCTTCTATGACCTGCAAGAGCGCGCCCAGCAGCGGCGAGACGACGGCGAGGTGGAATTGAATGTCAAATCGGCCTACATTGGCAAAAAAATCTTCACCGCTCGCCATGTGAACAAGCGCTTTGGCGACAAGGTGATTCTTGACGATTTCAACTACACCTTTGCCCGCTACGAGAAACTGGGCATCGTGGGCGACAATGGCGTGGGAAAGACGACGTTCATCAAGCTATTGCTGGATATCGTGAAGCCCGACAGCGGCTATTTTGACATCGGCGAGACGGTTAAGTTTGCCCACTACAGCCAGGAAGGCATGCACTTTGACGAAGACAAGCGCGTGATAGATGCCGTGCGCGATGTGGCTGAATACATCTACTTTGACGAGAAAAACCACTACACTGCCATGGCGTGGCTGAATAAATTCCTGTTCGCACCTCAGGACCAGCAGAAACCCATTGCCAAACTTAGCGGCGGCGAACGCAGGAGGCTGTATCTGGCCATGGTGCTAATGACCAAACCCAACTTCCTCATCCTCGATGAGCCAACCAATGACCTCGATATCTCAACGCTTGAAATCCTTGAGGAATACCTGACGCAGTTTAACGGCTGCGTCATCATCGTGAGCCACGACCGCTTTTTCATGGACCGCACCGTGGACCACACGTTTGTGTTCACTGGCAATGGCCACATCAAGGACTTCCCGGGCAATTACAGCGAGTACCGCGCCTGGACGCAGCATCAAGAGCAGGAAGTGGCACAGCAGACCCGAGCGACAGAACAGCCCAAACCCAAGACAAATACCTGGGCCAGGAAAGACAATGTCAAGAAATTGAGTTACAAGGAAGAACGCGAACTTGAGCAACTCAATGCCGACATGGAAGCGCTCAACAAAGAAAAAGCCGAACTGGACGCGCTGTTTGCCAGCGGCGAGACACTGACCGATGTTGCCGAAAAAGCCGCGCGATACCAGCAAGTCAAGGACCTGCTTGACGAAAAAGAAATGCGCTGGCTGGAACTATCAAGCTGAAAACGCCTTTTAGCCCATGTACGGACTCGTTGACTGCAATAACTTCTTTGTATCCTGTGAACGGGTGTTCAATCCCGCGCTCAACGGGAGGACGGTTGTCGTCTTGTCCAACAACGACGGATGCGTGATTGCGCGCAGTGCCGAGGCCAAGGCGGCGGGCATCCCCATGGGCTGCCCAGCATTCAAAATCAAAGAGCACACCGACCCACGTCACGTGGTCATGCTATCGGCCCGGCACATTTTGTATCATGACATGTCAAACAGGGTGATGAATATATTGGGGAACGAGTTTGAAAACCTGCAGGTATATTCAGTTGACGAGGCATTTTTCAGGCTGCCGAATAGTGATGTTGAAACCCACCATCAAACTATGGCTGATTTGGCCAAGAAAATCCGCCAGTATGTAGGCATCCCCGTCAGCATAGGCTTTGCCCCGACAAAAACGCTGGCTAAGGTCGCCAACTACATCGCCAAGCGCGACAAGCGCATTACCGACGGAATGTATTGGCTCGTCAGACCCGAGGCCATCGACATCATCCTGCAACGCACCGCCATCGAGGATGTGTGGGGCATCGGGCGGCGGCTATCGGCATCACTCAAATCACATGGCATTAAAACGGCAGCCGACTTTGTGAAAATGCCACCCTCGCTGGTGCGGTCACGTTACTCGGTGACGCTTGAACGCACACAGCGGGAACTGATGGGAATTGACTGCCTTGCGGCCAATCCCGTGGACATTGCCCACAAGAGCGTCATGACATCACGCACCTTTGGCAAAGTGATTACCAGTCGTAACGAGATTGCCGACGCCGTGGTGTCATTTGCCGAGAAAACCGCCCGGCACCTGCGTGACGAAGGCGGAATCGCAGGCAGCATATTGACATTTATCAGCGGTGACAGATTTCGCGAAGACCTGCCCTATTACCAAAACTCATGCCAGTTGACGCTCGACACGCCATCTAATGACGCAATGACCATTGTGCGGCAGGCATTGAGGGCGTTGAACCTCATCTGGCGCGACGGATTCGCATACCGCAGGGCAGGGGTGATGGCGCTTGACATCCAGCACGGCGGTGCCATTCAACTCAATGTGTTTGACACAGAGGATCACGGCAAACTGCGGCGATTGATGACCAGCATCGACGGCATCAATAATCAATATGGCACCCGCTCGGTTAAACTTGCCCCAAGCATCCAACGCGGCGAATGGGCACCCAACCAATCCCATTTCCAAAATGCCAGCAAGACGCTGCAGTTCTACACAGGGATAATAAAGCCGTAGGACCTCGTCTCAAGGCAATTGCTGTTTCGGTTATACTGGAAACAAGCAAAATACCTCAAAACATGTCATAAAGGGCGCAGAAATATACAATACTTCCTAATAACAAATCTGGACACGGCGTCGCTGCGTGCAGCGAGGTCGTCAGCAAAGTCATCGTCAATCGCGCCTCGGAACGCCAGCACATGGTTGCGTTCCAGGCCGTGCTTGGCCATCATGTAGTCGGTCATCTCCATGCGGGAGCGTTCTTTGCCGCCGGTCAGGTCGGCAATGGATTTCAGCAGCAGCCTCATCAGCGTGCTGAAGAAGTCGCGCTGACGCATCAGTTCAAGGTAACGCTCATCCTTGAGCATCGCCTCACGCTCCGCCCTGCCCTTCGCGCTGTCGGTCTCTGCCGTGACACTCGCCTGCGTCGGGTAGTGCTCGCCGATGAAGTCCAGAATCCTATCCTGCCACGCCGCGTCAAGCCCGTCATGCCTGCCTTCCGCATCATCCAAAGCCTTTTCAGCGTCAGCCATTTCATCGCCTTCGGTAGTATTCGCAGTTCCTGTATTATTTTTTCGCCATTTCCTTGCACGGCAGCATTTTCTGCGCTACCTTTGCCGTCAGAAGTTGTGGGAGCGTTCATGCTGGTCTCGGGTGTTGTGCCGCTTTGTTCGCCCGTGAGCGATGCTCCAGCAGTTTCGGCAGACTGCTTAGCCGTAGTATGGCGGTTATCAACTTCCTTTTCAGGATCAAGAACATTCGCAAGAATGTCTCGATATAGGGCAATACCTCCGTGAGGCTGAGACGCTGCGGTTTGAAGGGTATTGCCCTTCTTTATTCCTTCCTCGACAAACACCTCATGCACATACAAGCGGTTGGTATTATTATCGTGTAAGACTCTGCAGAACATATAACAGCGCTTTCCGTTATACATGATCGGGTATGCGAAGTAATGGTTTTGAGCACCTTCTTGTCTCGTGCCGTCTGGCATTGTACCAAGATAAACGGCATTTCCGAAACCATCAACAAGTAATGTGATCGCATCAAGTTTCATTTGCCCATAACCATGAGCAAGCGAACTTTCAACCGAGTTGCGGTTGATTTCGACTTCGCCCACCTCGGTGTCATACCAATGAGGCTCGCCCACGTTATTGTCCCACCATGCTTCCGCCGCCTTTCTTGCAGACTGCTCTTGCGTCGTACAATTTGGTTAGCCTCGACTTCTATTGCAGGGGCATTACGCAACATATCACCACGCCGTTGACGATCCTCGTCAGACATGGTGCGAGGATCAATCAATCCAGGTGATACAGTTTTTTCATCTCGTTCAGCTCCTGATCCTGCTGCGCTTCCCTCGTCACTAAGTGGCGCATTTACTTCGGTCTGCTCACGCTCCTTGCGCGCCTGTTCATCAGCGGCGGCCTGCTCTGCCGCACGCCTTTCTTCCTCGGCAACGCGCTGCGATTCCGCTTCGGCATAGGCCGCCGCATCCGCCTGCTGATGTTTCGCCATTATGGCTTCATGCTCCGCCTTGACGGCATCCCACTTCGACCGCTCAAGAACGAAGAGTCCATACCGGGGTCAAGTCCGTGGCGGCCGCTAAAGTCTAACATCGTGCCGTCAGGCAGCACATAACCCGCCTCTCGCAGGTCATTCGTCACGCCGAACTTTTTCTTCGCCGCATCAAAAATCACGTCCGACGAAACTTTTCCGCCTACTCCGCTGGCTGGTTCTGGAACTTTTTGTAATATCGCCTTTACGCGCCCGTTCTCCGCGTCCAGCACACGCTGGCCTTCCTCAACGTCGTCACTCACCTCGATATCCGCCTGCGATGGTGCAAACAGATAATTTTTCAGTGTAAATCATGGTCTAAACAAAAATCCGCCTATTCTGCCAAATTAACGAGCAGACCGCACGAAAATCCAGGCATAAAGAAAGGCGGTAAAGCCTTATTCATTAAGACCTTACCGCCTAACTTGTTGATATTCAATATTTCATTATTCGCTCTCCAGAGCTGCCTGCGCGGCGGCGAGGCGTGCGATGGGCACGCGGTAGGGCGAACAGGACACATAGTTCATGTCCAGACGGGCGCAGAACTTGACGCTGCTGGGCTCGCCGCCGTGCTCGCCGCAGATGCCGACGTTGAGGTCGGGCTTGGTCTGGCGGCCGCGCTTGGTACCCATCTCAACGAGCTGGCCAACGCCTTCCTGGTCGAGGACTGCGAAGGGATCGTTCTTGAGCAGACCGAGCTTCTTGTACTCACCAAGGAACTTGGGAGCGTCGTCGCGGGAGTAGCCGTAGGTCATCTGAGTGAGGTCGTTGGTGCCGAACGAGAAGAAGTCGGCAACCTCGGCGATCTGGTCGGCAACGAGGGCTGCACGCGGGATTTCAATCATCGTGCCCACCTTGTAGGCAACGGTCTTGCCGCGCTCAGCAAATACCTTCTGTGCCGTGGCGTTGATGATGTCGGCCTGCATCTTGATTTCGGGCTTGACGCCAACCAGGGGCACCATGATTTTGGGATGAACATCTATGCCCTTTTCCTTAACATTGAGGGCAGCCTCGATGATGGCGCGTGCCTGCATCTCGGTGATTTCGGGATAGGTGTTGCCCAGACGGCAGCCGCGGTGGCCCAGCATGGGGTTGAACTCCTCAAGGCTATTGCAGATATTCTTCACATCCTCGAGCGTAACGCCGGTCTCGTCGGCCAGTTCACGCATGGTCTCGAGCTGGTGGGGTACGAACTCATGCAAGGGAGGATCGAGCAGGCGGATGGTCACTTCATAGCCGTCCATGGCCTCGAAGATGCCCTCGAAGTCGCCACGCTGCAGGGGGAGCAACTTGTCGAGCGCTGCACGGCGACGGGGCTCGTCGGGAGCGATGATCATCTCGCGCATGGCCTTGATGCGGTCGCCCTCGAAGAACATGTGCTCGGTGCGGCACAGGCCAATGCCACGGGCACCCAGTTTGCGAGCCACCGAAGCGTCGCGGGGCGAATCGGCATTGGTGTAAACCATCATCTTGCTGAACTTGTCGGCAAGGTTCATGATGGCAGCATAGTCGCCGCTGAGGTCAGCGTCAACAGTTGCAACGAGGCCGTCATAGACCTCACCGGTGCTGCCGTTGATGGAGATCCAGTCACCCTCCTTATATACATTACCGCGCATCTCAACGGTGCGGTTCACATAGTCAACCTTGATTTCGCCGGCGCCCGACACGCAGCACTTGCCCATACCGCGGGCAACAACTGCAGCGTGGGAGGTCATGCCGCCGCGTGCAGTGAGGATGCCCTGGGCAACGCTCATGCCGCGCAGGTCCTCGGGAGAGGTCTCGAGACGGACCATGATGACTTTCTTCTTGCGCGAAGCCCATTCCTCGGCGTCGTCGGCAAAGAACACGATTTGGCCGGTTGCAGCACCGGGGCTGGCGGGCAGACCCTTGGCAACAACCTTGGCATTCTTGACAGCGCTCTTGTCAAACACGGGGTGCAGCAGCTCGTCGAGCTTGCCGGGTTCCATGCGCTTGATGACGGTCTTCTCGTCGATAGCGCCCTCGCGCAGGAGGTCCATGGCGATTTTCACCATAGCGGCGCCGGTGCGCTTGCCGTTGCGGGTCTGGAGGAGCCAAAGCTTGCCGTCCTGGATGGTGAACTCCATGTCCTGCATGTCGTGGTAGTGCTCCTCGAGCTTGTGCTGGATGTCAACGAGCTGTGCGGCGCACTCGGGCATCGACTCCTCGAGGGAGGGATACTTGGCAGCGCGCTCTTCCTCGCTAATGCCCTGCAGCTTGGCCCAACGGCGGCTGCCTTCGGTCATAATCTGTTGGGGAGTGCGTACACCAGCAACCACATCCTCGCCCTGAGCGTTGATGAGGTACTCACCGTTGAACAGGTTTTCACCGGTGGCAGCGTCACGCGAGAAGCAAACGCCGGTAGCGCTGTTGTTGCCCATGTTGCCATAGACCATAGCCTGTACGTTGACAGCCGTGCCATACTCCTCGGGAATCTGGTTCATGCGGCGGTACAGGATTGCGCGCTCGTTGTTCCAACTGTCAAACACGGCGTAGATAGCGCCCCAGAGCTGGTCCCAAGCGTCGGTGGGGAAGTCCTTGCCGGTATTCACCTTGACGGCGGCCTTGAAACGAACCACGAGGTTCTTGAGGTCCTCGACGTCGAGTTCGGTGTCAAAGGTCACACCCTTCTGTTCCTTCACTTCCTCGATGATGGCCTCAAACGGGTCGATATCGGTCTTGTTCTTGGGCTTCATGCCCAGGACAACATCACCATACATCTGCACGAAGCGACGATAGCTGTCCCAAGCGAAACGGGGGTTGCCCGACTTGGCTGCCAGTGTCTCGGCCACAGCGTCGTTGATACCCAGGTTGAGGACGGTATCCATCATGCCAGGCATCGAAACGGGAGCGCCAGAGCGCACCGATACGAGTTGGGGGTTAGCGGGATCGTTAAACTTGTTACCCGTGAGGTTCTCGATGTGTGCAATCGACTTCTTCACGTCTTCCTTGATCATCTCAACCACGGCTTCGCGGCCTTCCTTGTTGTACAGGCGGCACACCTCGGTAGTGATGGTAAATCCCGGGGGGACAGGAACGCCAATCAAGTTCATCTCGGCGAGGTTGGCACCCTTGCCACCGAGCAAGTCACGCATGTCGGCACGGCCCTCTGCTTGGCCGTTACCAAAAGTGTAAATCGTCTTCATTTACTAAACTTTGAATCTATAGTTATTACTAAAAATTTGTATTCTTGCGAGTTGCGGTTGCCACTGTTGTGCAAGCCGAGTGCAATGCCAGCCAGTTAGAGCATTGCCAAGGCGCGACCAACAGAAGTAGCCATTTACAGCCTGCAAAGGTAGTAATTTTATGGAAAACTTGCGCACCATATGCCACAAAAATGCACTTTTTTTATTAACAAGGTGTAACCATGATTGAAAAATGCGGTTTTTGGGAACAAATTGGGCATTGCAACGAAAAAAAGGTGTATCTTTGCAGTTTAGAAAATCGAAAACAACAAATATTACCGATAAAATATGGACAATTCAACCAAGAAGTTATTGCAAAACGACGCCAACGGGTTACTGACCTATGAGTACATCGCCAATAACATGGGCAGCATCGATGAAGACATGCCTGCGCTGGTGGACAACATCATCGACAAAGACCTGACGGGCCAGTTTGTTGTAAGCACCGCGCGCTATCTCAACGCCATCGACCGTGAGAAGTATGCCGGAAGCATTGACCTGCTGGTCAAGGCCGCCATTGACAAGGACCGCGAGCGCGTGTATCTGCCCGACCTCGCCTCGTCGTTGTGGGGTCCCGACTACAAGGAGCACGCCGAGGAACTGAAGGCCTCTGACGACAACTTCCGCCGCATCTACAAGCGCATCTATCCCGCCGCCGGGCTGTAAAGACAAGGACAAATGAATAAATACTAATATGAAAAAGAACATTTTACTCGTGATGATGCTGGCGATGACACTGATCTCATGCCAGGCCAACACACCCAAAACCGAAAAAAGCGACAACAACATGACCAAAGTTAAACTCGAAACCTCGCTCGGCGACATCGTGGTCGAGCTGTACAACGAAACTCCGCAGCACCGCGACAACTTCATCAAACTCGTCAAGGAAGGCTACTATGACGGCGTGCTCTTTCACCGCGTCATTAAGGACTTTATGGTCCAGACTGGCGACGGCAACAGCAAGACCGCAGGCCCCGAGACCATGCTTGGCGACGGAGATCCCGGCTATACAATTCCAGCAGAGTTTGTATATCCCAAGTACTTCCACAAACGCGGTGCCCTGGCGGCAGCCCGCACTGGCGACCAGGTGAACCCCGAGCGCGCCAGCAGCGGCAGCCAATTCTACATCGTGACGGGTAAGCTGTACAGCAGCGACGAACTCAAGCAGATGGTGCAACGCATGCAGGAGGGCGTGAAGCAAGGCATCTGGAACCGCCTCGTGAACGAGAATCGCGAACAAATCATGGCCATGCAGCAACAGCAAGACGAAGCCGGCCTGCAGGCGTTGCAGAGCGAATTGATACAAAAGATGGAGGCTGAGGCCGCCCAGAAGCCATTCAAGTTCACCGACGAGCAAATCAACGCCTACACCAGCGTGGGCGGCACCCCGTTCCTTGACAACGAGTACACCGTCTTTGGCGAGGTCGTCGAAGGCATGGACATCGTGGACCGCATCCAGAACACCGCCACCGGCAAGGCCGACCGGCCCACCACCGACATCCGCATCGTCAAGGCAACGATTGTCGAATAATGCAGACATCAATTTCTGCCCTCCACAGGGACGTGCTGCATGGGCGCGTCCTTGTTTTTTGCCCGATTTCAGCAATTTTCAGCCAAAATCAGCCCAAAAACGAAAAAAAACGCCTAAATGCTTGTACGGGTGGAAAAACCTGACTAAATTTGGGGTTAAATTTTTAACAACGGTGGCCGACGCTGTCGTCTCCCGTACCTAAAAAAGAATTATTATGGAACCGCGTGAACAATCTGAATCGATGAACAATCTCGAGAAGGATCAAATCTTGAGCACCGAGCCCCAGATCGAGGCCCAGCAGAATGAGAATGAAGAAGTAAAAGTTGAGGAACCCGCAGCCGAAGAGCCCGTGGCTGTTGCACCCGTGGCCGAGGAAAAATCCCCCAGGCTCGCCCTTGCCGGCAAGACAAAGGCAGAACTGGTGGACATGCTACGTGACGTCGCCAAGCGCCCCATTGAGGAGGTGAAAGACGATGTGGCAGCCATCAAAGCGGCATTCTTTGCCCTGCGCCGCGAGGAGACCGCCCGCGAGAAAGAGGCCTTCCTTGCCAACGGCAACGACGAGGCCGACTTCACCGCCAAGGAGGACCCCGACGAGAACAACCTCAAGGAACTGCTCAATGTGCTCAAGGAGCGCCGTAGTGAATATAACGCCGCTCTGGAGGCAACACGCGAGGCCAACCTCGAGAAAAAGCGCAAAATCATTGAACTCATCAATGAGATTGCCAACGACCCCGACAACATCAACCGCCAGTTCAACCGCGTGAAACAACTGCAGCAGGACTTCAAGGACGCCGGTGAGGTGCCCGCAACCGCTGACACCGAGGTGTGGAAGGAGTTCCAGCGCGCCACCGAGCGTTTCTATGACGTACTGAAGATGAACAAGGAACTGCGCGACTATGATTTCAAGAAAAACCTTGAGCTCAAGCAACAGTTGTGCGAAGAGGCCGAAGCTCTCGACGAGGAGACCGACATCGTGCAAGCCTTCAAGAAACTGCAAGACCTGCACATCAAGTGGCGCGAAATTGGTCCCGTCGCCAAGGAACTGCGCGAGGAATTGTGGGCGCGCTTCAAGGCCGCCTCGGGCGTAATGAACAAGAAATACCAGGCGGTGTTTGAGGACCGCAAGGCCAAGGAAAAAGAAAACGCCGCCGCCAAGACTGCATTGTGTGAGAAAATCGAGCAAATCTCGACCGACGGTCTCAAGAGTTTCGCACAATGGGACGAGGCCACCAAGCAAATTATTGAACTGCAAGCCGAGTGGAAGAAACTGGGCTATGCAGCTCACAAGGCCAACACAGCGCTGTTTGCCCGCTTCCGCAAGTCATGTGACGAGTTCTTTGCCAAGAAGGCTGAGTACTTCAAGACCATGAAGGAAGAGTTGAGTGCCAACCTCGCCAAGAAGGAAGCGCTGTGCGAGCGCGCCGAGGCCCTGATGGACAGCACAGACTGGAAGGAAGCCACCGACCAATTTATAGAGTTGCAAAAAGAATGGAAGACCATCGGCGCCGTTGCCAAGAAGCACAGCGAGACCGTGTGGAAGCGCTTTATTGCAGCTTGCGACCACTTCTTTGAGGAGAAGAAAAAGCAGACCCGCGGCGTGCGCAACGCCGAGCACGAGAACCTCAAGACTAAGAAAGAAATCATTGCTACGCTCAAGACGACCATTGAAGAGGCCGCCGAAGGCGCAGCGCAGACCGTGCGAGACCTCATGGAGCAATGGCAGGGCATCGGCCATGTGCCATTCAAGGAAAAGGACAAGATTTTTGCCCAGTACCGTGAACTCATCGACAAGGCTTACGAGACACTCGAGATGCGCGGCGCCCGCGTCAGCCGCCAGAACGGTGACTCCGCACCGCGCGGCAACCGCCAGGGCGGACAGGGCGAGCGCGGCTTGAGCGAGCGCGACCGCCTGGTGCGCAACTATGAGCAAAAAATCGGTGAGTTGAAGACCTTTGAGAACAACTTAGGCTTCTTCAACGCACAGTCCAAGAGCGGCAACTCACTCCTCCAGGAGATGGAAAAACGCATCACCCTGCTCAAGGAGGAAATTGCACAGCTCGAGCAGAAAATCAAAGAACTCGACAACGCATAATTTAATAGGACTTAAATCCTGAGTTGTAAATTTTAAGCCCGAGACATCCTGCAACGGACTCTCCCTTAGGATTTACAACTTGGGGGTGTAACCGTGGCACCATGAGGAGCAAAGGCCGTTACGGGCAATTTATCAGGTGGATATTCAGCATCATTGACTTGCTGATAGTGAACGCTGTCTTTTTCCTGACCAGTTTGTGGCACGGGGGAGGCGGCGCCAGCGACGATGCACTGTACTCCCGCCCCGTGTGGCTCGTGCTCAATGTGGCGATGGTCGTGTGCCTGTACTTTTACAGCAACATCCACGAGCGCCGCGTGTTTTACGCCGACAAAGTCGTGGGCCAGGCGCTGAAACTCACGCTCACCCATGCGGGCATCTTTGTGGCGCTGATATCATTCATCGGTTCCTATGACGTATCCTGGCAACGATTTGCGTTATTCTATGCCACATTATTTATTGCCATGGCCACCTGGTGGGTATTGTCGAGGCAGGTGCTGAAGATATACCGTCACCAAGGTTTCAACTTCAAACGCATCATCGTCATCGGTGGCGGCACTGTCGGCGTGCGTCTCATCAACGAGATGCTTGGCGACCAGGGTTATGGTTATCACATCGTCGGTTTCTTTGACGACAATCCCAAGGCACGCTCGGTGTCGGCAGCCTACCAGGGCACGCTCGACGACGTGGAGCAGTTTGTCAAGACCCATCAGGTTGACGAGATGTTTTGCGCCGTGCCCGATGTCGAGGAGAACTATAACGTGTCGCGCATGATTCGCATTGCCGATAACAATGCCGTGGACTTCTACTATGTGCCCCAATTCGGACGCACTGTAACACGCCAGTTCGAGCTCAGTTCGGTGGGCGACGTGCCCATCCTGGCCGTCCGCCCCTACCCGCTCAAGAACCCCGTAAACCGCTTTGTCAAGCGCACGTTCGACCTGCTGATGTCCACCGTCGCGCTCATTCTGTCGCCACTCGTCATCATCCCCGTGGCCATCGGCATCAAGTTGTCGTCGCCGGGTCCAATCTTCTTTGTGCAAAAACGCACCGGCTACCGCGGACAGGCATTTAACTGCTACAAATTCCGCACAATGCGCATCAACGCCGACAGCGACACCCAGCAGGCCACCAAGGGCGACCCGAGGGTGACGCGTTTTGGCAAATTCCTGCGCAAGTCGAGCATCGACGAGTTGCCGCAGTTCTTCAACGTGTGGCGCGGCGAAATGAGCGTAGTGGGCCCGCGTCCCCACATGATTGCCCACACCGAGATGTACAGCGACCTCATCGACAAATTCATGCTTCGCCACACCATCAAGCCGGGCATCACGGGATGGGCACAGGTGCGCGGTTACCGCGGCCAGACCGAGGAACTGTGGCAGATGGAAAAGCGCGTCGAGTATGACGTATGGTATGCCGAGAACTGGTCATTCTTCCTTGACCTGAAAATCATCTTCCGCACCGTGTGGAATGCCGTTGCAGGTGACAAACAGGCCTATTAACCGCTGCACCGCCCCATGCTGTCGGGTTGAACAATATTTTGGTCAAGATGGATACAACCCTTAAAAACAAGGCATTATCGTTGCTACGAAGTTGTTACGGCTATGACAGTTTTCGCGGCAAGCAATGGGAAGTCATCGCCCACACCCTGGGCGGCGGCGACAGCATCGTGCTCATGCCCACGGGCGGCGGCAAGTCATTGTGCTACCAGATTCCGGGGCTAATGAGCGACAACGGGTTTGCCATCGTCGTCTCGCCGCTGCTGGCGCTCATGAACGACCAAATCGACTCATTGCAGCAAAACGGCATCCCCGCCCTGTCGCTCAACAGCGAAAAGACCGATGCCCAAAACCGCCAAACCGTGGAACTGCTCAATCAGGGCAAGGTGAAGCTGCTGTACGTCTCGCCCGAGCGGCTGCGCACCGAACTTGAGCGCTGGTCGCCAGCGCTCGCCAGTCGCATATGCCTGTTTGCCGTCGATGAGGCGCACTGCATCTCGCAGTGGGGTCACGACTTCCGCCCCGAATACACCCAACTGGGCGAACTCAAGCGGCGCTTCCCCGACGTGCCCGTGATGGCGCTCACCGCCACCGCCGACCGCATCACGCGCGACGACATCGCCCGCCAACTCAACATCCCCGGAGACAAACTGTTCATCAGTTCATTTGACCGCCCCAACATCTCGCTCAACGTCGTCAAAGGCTCGACCGGTCGGCAAAAACTGCGGCAGATTGCACAGTTCATCATCCTGCATCAGGGCGAAAGCGGCATCATCTACTGCCAGAGCCGCAAAAACACCGAAAAAATGGCGGCCGACCTCAGGCGCCTGGGGCTGAACGCCGAGGCTTTCCATGCCGCCATGCCCGCTGAAAAAAAGCGGCAGGTGCAGCGCGACTTCATCAACGATGACGTCAAAATCGTATGCGCCACGGTAGCCTTTGGCATGGGCATTGACAAGAGCAATGTGCGCTATGTCATCCACGCCAACATGCCCCGCAACCTGGAGAGTTACTATCAGGAAATCGGGCGCGCCGGCCGCGACGGGCTGCCCGCCGACGCACTGCTGTTCTACAACTACGGCGACCTTATCACCCTGCAAAAGTTTGCACAGGAGTCCGGCCAGCCGCAAGTGAACATGGACAAGCTGCAACGCATGCAACAGTATGCCGAGAGCGGCGTGTGCCGCCGGCGCACCCTGCTGAGCTACTTCAACGAGCGCTATGACCACGACTGCCACAACTGCGACATGTGCGACAACCCGCCACAGCGCTTCGACGGCACCCGCCTGGCGCAGATGGCCCTGAGCGCCATCGCCCGCACGGGGCAGAGCGAAGGGCTGTTTACCATTACCGATATCCTCATCGGCTGGCGCAAGGCCTACATCGTTAACAAGGGCTACGACCAGCTCAAGACCTTCGGCGTGGGGCGCGACATGCGCGTCAACGAGTGGAACGCCTATCTGCTGCAGATGTACCAAATGGGACTGTTTGATGTAGCATACAACGAAGGCAACCATTTGAAAATCACCGAATACGGCAACGAGGTGCTGTACGGACGGCGGACCATTGAACTCAACCGCTACGAGCCTCACGCCGTCAAACCCGGCCGCAAAGCCGCGCCAAAGCAGTCCCCCACCCTGCAACTCATGCAAGTCACCGCCGAGCGCCAAGAGGCGGATCAGGCGCTGTTCGAGAAACTGCGCGACCTGCGCAAGGCCATCGCCAGCGCCAGCGGCATCGCTCCCTACATGGTATTCAGCGACAAGTCACTCACCGCCATGGCGACCGAGAAACCCGTGACGCAGAGTGAGTTCGGCCTCATCCACGGCGTCGGCGAAGCCAAAATCAAGAAATACTGGCGCACCTTCACCGCCGCCATCAAGGCACACCTCGACGGCCAGCAATAGCCCCAAAATATTGCCCCCTTTTTTCAAGATTAATAAAGTCCTCTCGCCTATCGTCTCTTCCTAGCACAAAAATATCATGAAATCGCTAATCGCTGAGGATTCTATACAACCGATATAGTGGACGCGAAATAATTAGCACCATAGGATGCTTCATAAAAAATTTATTGGTGTCCGCTAAACTTTTTGCGGCTGGAAAAAATCAGGCTGAATCCCATTGCCGAGATTCAGCCCTTTTTCGTTACCTTTGTTTTCACCACAAAAACTCAGTAACTTGAACAAAGATGAACAAAGGTACACATTTTATCGGACAGCCGGTGTTTGGTCAGCTGATTAATTTGCTCGACAAGGAAAAAATCGCCAAAATCAGCCGTGAAAACGGTGGAGAGAAGTACATCAAGAAGTTTGACGCGTGGCAGCACCTGGCCATCATGCTCTATGCTGTGATCAAGCGATACGACTCGTTGCGCGAGATCGCTGGCTGCATGCTGCCCGAGGCGCGCAAGCTCGCTCACCTGGGCATCAGCGTGATGCCCAAGCGCAGCACCCTGTCGGACGCGAATGCCCGCAGGCCCGAGTGCGTCTTCGAGGCCATCTACCGCGGCCTGTACGGACGCTACCGAAAGGAACTTTCCTCGGCAGCCACCAACGACAGCTTCATGCTCGTCCCCTCGCACTACAGCCGCGGCGACATCGTGGCCATGGACAGGGCATACATCAACTACCGCAAGTTCGAGGAACTCACCGGGCTGGGCGTCACCTACGTCACCAAGATCCAGGAAGAACTGGCCGAGCAGCCACCAGAACCCACCCTTTTCCCCTATTTTTTCGATTAGGGGGCTTACTTTCTTGAAAAAACATCCGCAACGCCTGTTGATCGGCATTGCGGACGGTTCATTTACCGCTTTTTAAGTTTTAGCGGACAGCAATAGAAAAAAAACATTGCCCTGAAACAATTTGATGATTCAGGACCATTACTGTCCCGTTAAAGTGGACAAAGCGTTCTTTGAAATAATTGAAATTCAG
>R27__coassemble_310_pt1 | contig 34340 bp, 30 predicted proteins | sample R27__metabat2_low_PE_027 | metagenome-assembled genome bin R27
AAAATAACTCATTGATTTTCAAATATTTAAATTAATTATTAACTAAGTATTGATTCGAAGCAAAGGTATCACTTTTCAAGGTAATCCAAACAAAAACACGGAAAAATAACCTGAAACGTGGAGATACGTCATAGTATTTTTGTGCGTAAACAAGCCAAATGTCGATTTTTTAGATAGATTTGGCTGATTTACGCACATTTTTGATTTGAAAACTCAGCGAAATTCAACAAAAAATCTTCATTTACGCTGATTTTTAACGGCAAGACAGGACAAAAAAGATTATGACTCGGTCGCTTGTAATCTTGGCCGGATCTAATCTTTTGCTCAAAAAAATCTCGCTAAAGGAACAAGTCATCCATGGTGACTTGGCTTTGGATATCGTCGGCAAAGCCTCCTGGTTGGATGCCGTAGGTGGTAATCATCGTGAGGTGGATGGCCTTTTTGGTGCCTGTTTCGCGTTGGAATGTGGATACCCGACGGCGCAGACGTTGGTCCTCGTCACTGTCAATCTGGTACTCGTCCTTTGAGTACTTCATTTCACACAAGTTGATCACGTCGTCGTTTCGGTCGATCAGGAGATCAATCTGCACACCCTTATCGTTTTCATCTTTGGGCTTATGTGTCCACGAATGAGCCGTGCTTATGACAGCCGAGAAACCGAGCGCTTTCTTGATTTGCTCCAGATGCTGAAGGCAGACCCGCTCAAAGGCCAGCCCTGCCCATGTGTCGTGGATAGAGGTCGACAGCTGGGAAGTCCAGAAATGCTGATCTCCGTTTACGTTCTGTTGAATGAACTTGAAATAGAACAGGGTGTAGTTGTCCATCAGTTGATATACGGCATCACGGTTCTTCTTGCCGATATAGGTATATTTCCTGATGAACGTACATTGCTCAAGTTCCTTCAAAGCGGTACTGAAAGATCCAGAATCCACCAGATCAGTATTCTTGACCAGTTCTTCACGTGACATGCCGGCTTTCTTGGTCGCAAGCGTGTTGATGATAGCCAAGTGTATTCTGGGGTTCCTAAACAAGGATGCGTATAAAGCGTCGTATTCATGGGTCAGTTCACCATTCTCTGCAAAGAACATATGGTCGATATTCTGAGCGAGGCTGAGACCTTTCTGCAAGAAGCTCCAGTAATAGGGAACACCTCCCATCACCATGAAAGCCTCAAGAATCTGTCGTCGAGTAAAGCCAAGTTTTTGATGCTTGCAATATAGCTCGCACTCATGCAGATTGAAGGGTTGAAGATGGATCTGCCGTGTCAAGCGGTTATGGAGCCCACCATAATTCATCACGATATTCTCGATGATCCATGAAGTCGCACTGCCACACACAATCAACACAATATCCTTGCGAGTCGTGGCCCATGCATTCCAAAAGTGATCCAGGGCGCGAATGAAGTTGGATCGGGGCGTGTCCATCCACGGCAGCTCGTCAATGAATATAACCTTCTTCCCCTCGGGGGCTGAAGTGAGATGGCGCTGCAATAACCTGAAGGCTTCGCTCCATGAGTGAGGCATAGTGCATTTCCCCATCCCCGCAGCATACAGAGATTCACGGAACTCCGCTAACTGCTCCTTCAACGGAGCATCCAACAGGCCTGTATGCTGAAATGCGAACTGGTAATTGAATGATTCACGAACAAGATACGTTTTCCCGACACGACGACGGCCATATACGGCAACAAACTCTGACTGCTCCGAATCAATCAGCCTCAACAAAGTCTCTCTTTCTTTCTCTCTGCCAATGAGCATAATACTTCTTGTTTTATCACTTTGCAAAGTTACTTCAATTATCAATACCAACGATGAAAATATGCCAAAAAAATGCCTGAATTCTTCGGATAAGTCCATTTTTTCAATAGATATCCGAAGGTTTCAAGCAAATAACACCGACAATCACACCAGATAAACATCGTTTTATTTTTCTGGAACAACCCATTTTACCCTCATTCCAGAAAAATAAAAGCACATTATTTGCCATAAAAATCAGCCATTTTCGAGATTTTTTTTGAAAACAGCTGACTTTTTTAAGTGCTTATGATTCGTATTTCCTTGATTTACAGATAAATTCCTCCGCCTGAAATCCCCCAGCTGCCTTATAAATAACTAAAGAGAATTACGCCCCATTTTGGACTGCTGGCTATAATAGAAGAGACATGCCGGCAGATGTAAGGGGCGACAACAATATAATGATGGAAAAGGACCGGCTAGCGAAGAGTTAGTCGGAAAACCACCATCCCGGACGCTATTATCTTGTTTTGGATAGACACCGGCCTTAAGCTGCCACCGTCGATTCAAATCAAGAGAGTCCGATCGAAGTGTGATATCAATGCTGGAGAAGTGTTGATGTCGCTCTTCTTTTTTTTCGGTTCGGTAAAAGGGCAAAATGAAAGGGAACAGCCAATAAAAACACTAAGAAGCTAGTGAAACGTGTGCCAAAAAAGCATCAAACAACAACTCCAATGTTCTGTGCAATGTTCTCCCGGTAACGATAATGTCTGTTTTTAGCCTTATTTATTTGCATGAGTGAGAAATAGTTTCTAATTTTGCGCGATAATAGACACTTTTAAGGTGTTTCTGCGTTGATTCTGAAACCAAATATGGATTTAAAGGCAATATATCGGTTGAGGATCTTTTCTCTCGAAGATGTGATGGATGCTCTCTCTGTCACAAAGCCATCGGCTGCCAAGTTACTGCAGCGTCTTCGAGATAAGGGCATCGTTCAGCACATCCGCAAGAATCTGTACACAACCATAGACCTTGCCTCAGGGCAGCCCATAGCCGACAAGTATGAGGTGGGATCGTCGGTTTCTCCCTCTTCCTATATTGGCTGGCACACGGCATTGGAGTTTCATGGCTTGGCGCACCAGGTGTTTTACAACGCTTATGTGGGCAGTGAGAGCCGTTTCAATCGGTTCACATTTGGAGGAACTGAATTTGAGCACTGTATGGCCCCCATATCTGCCGATGCCCAGGCAGGAGTCATCACGCCTACTCATAGCCCTCACGTCAGGGTGACTAGCCTTGAACGCACCTTTGTGGACTGCTGTGACCGGCTCGACCGCTCGGGAGGTGCAGGTGAATTGGTTCAGTGTTTTGAAGGCATTTTGATGCTCAATGAGGACAAGCTGCGCGGATACCTGCAATTGTACGGCAAAGCTTTTCTCTACCAGAAAACAGGCTTCATGCTTGAACGCATACAGGCACAGGCGCACATCTCCAATGAACTGATAGACTTCTGCCGCAAGCAGGCAGGCAACAGTGTTAAGCGGCTCACCAACGCCAGTGACTCGACACACTACGTAAGCCGATGGAAACTCTACGTCCCCAACGATTTAATGACCACAGTAAATAATAACGATTATGCTATCATTTGATAAAACATATCTGGACCGACTGGCTGCAGAGAGCGGGTTCATCCGTGACAATCTTGAAAAAGTACTGCGCCTTGTCGAAATCCTGAAGTTCTTCCACAACCACGCTTTATTGTCACAGGCCTTGGTATTGAAGGGAGGCACAGCCATTAACCTGACTGTATTCGATATGCCTCGCCTATCGGTTGACATCGACCTTGATTTCAACAATAATTGCAGCAGGGAAGAAATGCTCACTCAACGTGAAGACATCAACGACTTGATCATGCGCTATATGGCCAATGAAGGATACGGCCTCAAGCCTTCATCAAAAAGCCCGTTCTCTCTTGATTCTTGGATATTCGGTTATACAAACGCCAGTGGCAATCCTGACAATATCAAGATTGAAATCAACTACAGTGACCGTTGCCATGCTCTCCCATCTGTAGAGAGCCCGCTGAGTATTGATATCCTTGGAGATGCCACTATCAATACACTGGCACCTGTCGAGCTCTTCGCTAGCAAGATTAATGCCCTGGTCAATCGTGGTGCTATGCGTGACTTGTATGATGTGAACGAGATGATTGATAACAACCTTTTCAGCCAGCAGGGTGAACAAGACCTACTGAGGCGTTTATTTGTATTTTATCACTCGGTTGGCGCCACCAGTAAGGCCGAGGACGTTAATCTGCAATTCACCGCCATGCCCAAGATTGAATCTGCCAACTACGCCCAGGTTCGGGCTCAATTGATACCTGTCCTTCGTCGCAGCGACCGATTCGATTTTGAGCAAGCCAAAAGGAATGTTCTAGACTTTCTCGGTCGTTTCCTTCAGTTCTCAGAGAGTGAGCACGACTTTGTTGCCCACTTTAATCGTCGCGAGTATCGGCCTGAGATCCTTTTTGGCCCTGGCGACATAGCCGATCGCGTCATCAACCACCCCATGGCCCTCTGGAAATGCCGACCAGCAGACGCATGATTCACCACAGAGCAACGCCAACAAGCAAAATTGAGACGAAAAAAAGAAAGCGAGACCAGCACCTCTTCGGTGTCAGCCTCGTTACTTCTTTTCCAGACTCGCTGTCGGTTTGATTATGCCGTCTTGAGGGCAAGGTCTCCCCGACAGGTGATAGCGCCTGGATGATGGCGGTGCTGGTGACTCTTCGCCGCCCAGTCCATACCATCGGGTTATATATTGTCTTTGCCCCTCATGCCGCCAGCCTCTAATATCGCCGACAGTCTTCTCGGGGGCATGTGTTTCTCTTACATATAAGGTAACAGGGTGAACTCAACCGGCTGCTTTCACGATATTCCAGCATCTTCATTGATATCAGAGGCGACATATACTCGCTTTAAGTGCTCGAAATCGTAAACGGGGAAAATAGCATCATCTTGGTGATAAACCTTAGTATACCTCTTCAAGTTGTCTCGCACTGTCTTCCTACGTTCATCTTCTGTGGTATCAACTGCATATCTCTTACTCAAGTAAGCAAACACGGCATAGATCCAATCAGTGACACCATTGTTGGTTGTTACATATTTGTGATTCTTCTGTCCAAGCATGTATAAGTCCTTATCATTATTGAAGGAGAGATACCCGTTGTCAACGAATGCCTTGTACATCTCATGCATAGTTCGAAGTGCTCGCTTTTGATCGGCGAGTTTGTAAACCTTAATCTGCTCTTTCAATTCTTCAATGGTGAGAGCTGATTGGCTAAACCGATCATAAAACTGTTGTAAGATTACTTCCTCAAATAATTTAAGTGTTCGATCGCTGTTTAACTCGGCATAATGACCTCGACCTTTGTTGATATCAATTCGAATACCATTTATATGATTTAGTTTTCCTGTTTTTGGATTATTAACTCTTAGGTGGTCTAACACTTCCCGGAAGGCTATCTCATCTCGACACTCGGCTACCATCTGATCCAAATAATCCTTTCTATGATCATAGAACCAATAATAGTTGAGAGCTATTGCTTTTAAAATGAGTTTATCAGTAATTTGAATTAGCTTCAATTTTTGAGCATCTTCAGAATCAAGAAAATCATTTATCTTTTTAAGCACAATATCCGCCTTGTGCATGATGAAAAAGTCATTCCGATCGGCAATTACACGAGTATATAACAGAAAGCGTGCAGTGTCTAATCTATTGGCGATCGCCTGCTGGAAAACCGGAAGGAAGCCGGATGATTCTGCCAACAGATTTGAGCAATCTTCATACCATTTTCCGATCTTCTCCTCCGTTTGAAAACCATATACATCAACACCCTGATCAACCAGTCGGATAACTGCATCTTTCATGTTCAAATCGGGCAGTTTCGAGATGAATTCTTCTCTAGTCATGGGTAAATCAGTTAAAATAATATAAAATTTCGGTTGTCAAATGGTTGTCAATTTTACAACCACTCGTTAATCTATTTATTGATAATCAGTTAGTTATAATAAAAACATCGTGAACCCGTGGGGAGTCGAACCCCAATCGAAGGAACCGGAATCCTTTATTCTATCCATTGAACTACGGGTCCAAGTGTGTGCGGTGGCGCTTTTTTGTCGCTTGCAGGGCGCAAAATTAGTCTTTTTTTCGTAGTTTTGCAAATCCAAAACCTGAAAAGAGATGAATGTACGCATTGAACCGTCGTGGCGGCGTGAACTTGCTGCCGAGTGGGACGCCCCATATTTTGAACAACTGACCGATTTTGTCCGTCAGGAGTATCAGACGAGCCAGGTGTTTCCTCCTGGGCGACAGATTTTTGCTGCCTTTGATGCGGCGCCTTTTGACCAGGTCAAGGTCGTCATCCTTGGCCAGGACCCTTATCACGGGGTGGGGCAGGCCAATGGGTTGTGCTTTAGCGTCAATGCGGGTGTGCCTATGCCGCCGTCATTGGTGAACATCTTTAAGGAGGTCCATGACGACACGGGGGTTGCGGTACCCGCCGATGGCGATTTGTCGCGATGGGCGCGCCAGGGCGTGTTGCTGCTCAATGCCACGCTCACGGTGCAGGCCCACCAGCCGACTTCCCATCAGGGAAAAGGCTGGGAAACCTTTACCGACCACGTGATTGCCCGACTGGCCCAGCAGCGCGAGCACTTGGTATTCATGCTGTGGGGCAGCTATGCCAAGCGCAAGGGGGCGTTTATCGACCGCTCGCGACACCTTGTGCTCACGGCGGCCCACCCGTCGCCCTTGTCGGCCAACCGCGGGGGATGGTTCGGCTGCCATCATTTCTCGCTTGCCAACGATTACCTCAAGCGCAACGGGTTGGAGCCGATTGCATGGTAATAGCCATGGCAAACAAAACGGCGCGATGCACCATGTGATGTTTCGCGCCGTTATTGCTTATCCTGTTGTGTGTCAGTCCTCGTCCTGGCCGTTGGCCTTGGCGATGCGCTTGCGCTCCAGTTCGTCGAGCACGATTTTGCGCATGCGCAGGTGGTTGGGCGTGATTTCGACATACTCGTCGGCCTTGATGTACTCAAGCGCCTCCTCGAGGCTGAACACGATGGGGGGCACGATTTTCACCTTGTCGTCGGCACCGCTGGCGCGCATGTTGGTGAGTTTCTTGGACTTGGTGACGTTGATGACCAGGTCTTTCTCCTTGGTGTGCTCGCCCACGACCTGTCCGCCATAGACATCCTCCTGCGGGAAGATGAAGAAGCGGCCGCGGTCCTGCAGTTTGTCGATGGCATAGGCAAACGCTGTGCCGCCTTCCATGGCCACGAGCGAGCCGTTGGTGCGGCGCGCGATTTCGCCCTTCCAAGGCTCATAATCCAGGAATCGGTGCGCCATGATGGCCTCGCCGGCGCTGGCGGTGAGCACGTTGGTGCGCAGGCCGATGATGCCGCGCGACGGTATCTTGAATTCCAGGTGTATGCGGTCGTTCTGCGTCTCCATCATGGTCATCTCGCCCTTGCGGCGCGTCACCATGTCAATCATCTTGGACGAGTATTCCTCGGGCACGTTAATCGACAGTTCCTCCACGGGCTCGCACTTCACGCCGTCAATCTCCTTTATGATAACCTGCGGCTGGCCCACCTGCAGCTCATAGCCCTCGCGGCGCATCTCCTCGATGAGCACCGACAGGTGCAGCACGCCGCGCCCGAACACGTTCCACGCGTCCTCGTTGGCGGTGCGCTCGACGCGCAGTGCCAGGTTCTTGTCCAGCTCGCGCTGCAGGCGCTCCCAGATGTGGCGCGATGTCACATACTTGCCGTCCTTGCCAAAGAATGGCGAGTCGTTGATGCAAAAGCGCATCGACATGGTGGGCTCGTCGATGGCGATGCGCGGCAGCGCCTCGGGATTGTCGGTGATGGTCACCGTGTCGCCGATTTCAAAGCCGTCCGGGCCGATTATGGCGCAGATGTCGCCACTCGACACGGCATCGACGTGCTTCTGGCCCATGCCCTCAAAGGTGCGCAGCTCCTTGATTTTTTGTTTCGACACGCTGCCGTCCTTCTTGCACAGGGCGCACTCCATGCCGTCCTTGAGCGTTCCGCGGTGCACACGGCCCACGGCGATGCGTCCCACATAACTGCTGTAGTCCAGCGAAGTGATGAGCATCTGCGGGTCGCCCTCAATCATCTTGGGGGCGGGGATATGGTCGATGATGGCGTCCAGCGCCGCGGTGATGTCGCTTGTGGGCTTCTGCCAGTCGTCGCTCATCCAGCCTTCCTTGGCCGAGCCGAAGACGGTGGGGAAATCCAGCTGCTCCTCGGTGGCATCGAGGTTGCACATCAGGTCAAACACCATCTCCTGCACCTCGTCGGGGCGGCAGTTGGGCTTGTCCACCTTGTTAATCACCACGATGGGCTTGAGGCCCAGTTGCAGCGCCTTTTGCAGCACAAAGCGCGTCTGCGGCATCGGGCCCTCAAAGGCGTCCACCAGCAGCAGGCAACCGTCGGCCATATTGAGCACGCGCTCCACCTCGCCGCCAAAGTCGCTGTGGCCCGGGGTGTCGATGATGTTGATTTTGCAGTCCTTGTAGTTGATGGACACGTTTTTGGACAGAATGGTGATGCCGCGCTCGCGTTCCAGGTCATTGCTGTCAAGGATTTGAGTGCCCACTTCCTGATTGTCGCGGAATAGGTTGCCCGCGGCTAACATCTTATCTACCAGTGTTGTTTTGCCATGATCGACGTGCGCGATGATGGCGACGTTGCGGATGTTTTGCATAGTGCTCTGATTTTTTCGGGTGCAAAGGTACAAAAAAAGTTTGAGATACGCGTATTTTGGGCGCTGATGATTGTGGCCGTGTCACCCGTATTTCTGTGTCCTTGTTTATTGTCTCAATACCAATTTTGTGAATTCAACGGATCCTAAAATCCGCAACTATCCTCAAAAAAGCAATCAGAGGCTGATTTAGTGAGCAGACAATAGTCAGAATGAACTAAAAGCAATGGAATGACCGCCAAATGTAGCCGCCTTCCCCTTACCCCACGATGCGACTTGAGGCAATACGCAGATTCCAACCACAAAGAAATGGGATTTACCCGAATTCCGTTGTAAATGGTCTTGCATAAGCCAGATTCTCCGTGTAGATGTTCAGCACATACTGCCTTGCAGTCATGATCCACTTGGCAGGGACGGAGATGAACCTGAAGACAAAAGCCTTTATGCGACTTGTTTTCTTGAGCCCGAAAGCCTTGATGTCAAGTTTGCTCATGATGGTCTTGTAGAAATTGTGTATCAATGCAGTAAGCAGGAGAAATACTGTATTCTCAGCCATGAATGACTTGGGTAGCCTGTTCCAACCGAACCCGTTGTTCATGTCGTCAAAGATGCGCTCCTTGCCGCCACGCAGATTGTAGAATTCGACGATGTCTCTTGTTGATGACTCGTAATCGTTGGTAAGAATGCATCGGTAAGTGTATTCGCCTTCCCACAGGTCAAGGTCGTCACCGTTGCGCCTTTGTCTCTGTATGACAATACGACAACACTTTCCTTCCCATTTCTCGACGAGAATGGAATTGAGCTCGAATTGGATGCCGTTAATCTCCTCCGTCTTCCATCCTCTCAGAGCAAAGATGTCATCGTATAGCGAACTGCATCGGTTGGCACGGATGTAGAAGTGCTAGCAATGCTTCTCTATCTCGCTGACAATTTCTTTCGAGCAGGAACCGCAGTCTGCCCTGAAGCGATTTATGCGTATGTTCTTGGAATCCAGCAGAGAAAAGAACCTTTTATGGGTGTCTGCCTGATGAAAGCGTACGTTCGTGTTGCCGTCGCTGTTCTCGATATAGACAATCATGTCTCCAATGACATATACTCCAGGTCTGTAGCCGAGAAACTTCTTGTAGGTCGGTTTTGCATCATACTTCTCCGCCTCAAGGAACTGATGGCCGAAGTCAACATCGCATTCCTCAAGTTCATCCAGCCCGCCAGTAGAAACCAAAGCGTTTATAAGCAATGCGTTGAGTTTGTCAGCAGTATTGAAATCATAGGTCTTGCCATGATCGGAAGTATAGGAGACGTTTTCCTGTGTCAGTTCCTTGATGGCTCTGAGGATGGTATCAGAGCTGCATGTACGCAGGTTGGGATGATACGAGAGATGACGCATAAGATGTGACGATACATCCTCCACGCATGAACCACCACAGAAATAAACGCTCATCAGCGAACGGACTATCTCGCTGAACTGATACCCGATGATACTGCTGCATCTCTGCCCCAATGTAGAGTCGATCACGGGTGAAATCATGGAGTCAAATTGCTCCATGATTGAAAAAATTCCGCCAAAAGGTGTGAGTTTCACAGATTTTATTTGTACTTTTGCCATGTCTTGTTATGATTTTTGCTATTTTTTTTGCAGCACTAAGTTAAGTGAAAAATCTGACATGGCAAAATCCTGAGCAATATTTTGTTGCTCAGGGTATTAAAAAGTAATAATTACATTAGTGTTGCGGAATTAAGGATATCAAAAAACGAAGCGTTATGATCGACTTGCTATAGGAAACGTGAGAAATTTCTTAATAGAACTGCAAGGACGGTGTATCGGTTCCCGCTTAAAGCGTGGGCTGTTTTCTCCTTCTCTGTTCAAGGTTATTCTCACGACCTCCTATAGAAGAAGTGGTATATCAGTGCCACGCTTCTATAATATATAAATGCCTTTGGGGTGCTGAAAGGCTTACAATTATCGAGATATGAGATTTAACAGAAGACAAATGGCTGCTCTCGTAAATGTGGCGAGAGCAATGATTAACGCAGATGGAAGGATTGATGACAATGAGAATGTTGTTATGGCTTTGGAACTTTTTAGTTTTGGAGTTCCTAAAGAGGACCTTCAGGGTCTTTACGCTGCTTCAGACATTTTGGAGCCTAGTGATGCTGTAGCAATTATTTCTCAATTTGATTTAGAGCAGAAAACTTATGTCGCTGCATTTTTGGGAGCATTGATGGCGGCAGATGGTGATATTGATGATAGAGAAATGGTATTATGGAGAATCATATCAGATGTATGCGGTTTGCCTAAGATGACTATCTCAGAAGCAATTTCATTTATCCATGGTATAAACTAATAACACTATTATGGGATTTTGGGATAGATTTCAGAAAAAGAGCACGGCTCCAGTTCAGAATTCGGCCTATAATAAACTTACACAGAATCAAAAACTTGCCGCGCTGAATCTTATGATGGTTTTTGGTGGTAGTTGCTCAGGCACACCTGCAGAATTAAGCAAGATAAACCATATAATGACAAAAGAGTCAGAAAAGATGGGTATCACAAGCGCACAGTTCCATGCCTCTAATTCAATGTTTTCAGGCATGAAGCACATGGCCGATTCATTGAAAGGAGCAGATAGAGATGCCTTAGCTGAGCTATTTTGGGCATACTATTGTATTGCTGCAGTTGGGCAGCAAGAAGAAGCAGTTCTTGTATTAATGTCTATTTATAGAGATTACGGCTTTACCGAGAATGACTGTGTTGGTATTTTAGAAAGGAAATCGGGAAGAAGAATTAGTTAATCTGTGTGTTTATGTGGATTGTTTTAATAATCATCATCGGCGTTATAGTTATTTACTCTTTGGGTAAAAAGTCCGGTGAAACAATTGGTTCAGTGAAATCGAATGGAGGTATGCGTTTGAAGTATGCAACACTCTTAAAGAATATCATGGCTGGACATAAGGATTGTAAGATTATAGGTGAAACTCGTACATACATAAGAGCTGGCGTATCAAACTACGGTGGGACTACAATGTTCCATATTCAACAATGCCCTAATAATACTGTAATGATTGACTACGATGTCTCAAATAACCCTGTCATACCTGATTTTAGTCTCAGATTTACTTTTCCTGATAATATGGACCAAAATGAAATGATGGAACAGATATCAATGGGGGTACAAAACAAAATGATGGGTTTATAGAAATCAAACTATATCTCTTCTGTATGGTGGCAATGGTTGTTCCAAAGATTTTGAATTAAAAAGAAAATAGGATTATGGAACCTTAATTCCGCAACACTATAATTTAACTTTATTTATAAGCGCCTGAGCAACATTTTGTTGCTCAGGGTATTAAAAAGTAATAATTACATTAATGTTGCGGAATTAAGGTATATATTGTATGACCCAAAACGGATATCATTATGGAAAATTCTTCGCAAATCGAAACCGCTATCGAGATAGCGATGCGCGCCCACAAGGGCCAGCGTGACTTGGACGGCAAGCCCGTCATCTTGCATCCGCTGACTGTAGCGCTCAAGGGTGAGAATGAAAACGAGATTGTTGCTGGCCTGTTGCACGATGTGGTCGAGGACACCGATTTCACCTTTGACGACTTGCTGGATGCCGGCATTTCGGGCGAGGTGGTCGATGCGTTGCGCCTGTTGACTCACGCCAAGGAGGTGGATTATTTTGACTATGTCCGCGCCATCCGCGACTCCCGCAATCCCATCGCCATTGCCGTCAAGTGCAACGACCTGGAGCACAACCTGCAGCGCGGCAAGGCTGGCGGCCACACCAAACAGGTGCTGAAGCACACCAAGGCGCGGGAAGTCATGCATTCAGAGCAATAGTATAGAGGCAGGTTATCGGAATTATTTCATTTTTTGCCGCTCTTTTATCCCCAACTCCCGTAGCATTTCGTCGGTGGTGCTGTGGTGCTTGCCGTTCAGGTCATAGAGGTAGGCGTTGACATTGTCGGGTGCCATCTTGCTGGCATTATCGAACCGCTCGGGCCGCGTGATGCGGGTGAACACCACGCGCTGGATGTCGGTCTTGTGGCAACGGCCCGTGCTGTAACCCATCTGCTCGGGGTGCTTGCCGGGACCGTTGGAACTCCAATACACCACCGTGTCGCCCTCGCAGCGCAGGAAGATGACGCTGTGCCCCGCCTCCTGGTCGGCGGTTCGGTCGTCGTTGCAGCCGATGATGGCGCCGCTGTCACGTCCGCGGCTCTCGTTGCGGTTCCAGAATATCTTCATCAGGTCGCCCGCCACGGCGCGGTCCCATACGTCGAGTCCGCACCATTGCTCGTCGGTCAGGTAGGGCTCGTCGGCTGTCTCCTTGTTGCGCTGCGACTTGGCGCCGCGGTAGGCGGTGAAGCTGTAGCCCGCCTTGAGTTCGTGCACCAGCACGCCCAGCCCCGGGCCGTTGGCATTGGCGCGTCCCCAAAATCCCACGCCGTCGTTTTGCCCCAGTCCTTGGGGGTTGAATTCATCGGCGATGCCCACGCGGGGTTTCATGTTCACCCACGCCTCGCGGCCGATGCGGTGCTGGGTGTCCCACAGCAGCAGCGCCTTGATAATCACGGCATAGGTCGCACTGGAGCAGAACGACGGCTGCGCCTGCATGGGGTCAAACGTCGGCCGCTCGTCGCCGGGCGCCATTTGGTAGGCGTCGTGCAGTCCGCGCGCGGTGGTCTTGGCAAACAGTTCGTTGGGCCGTCCGCCCGTGTAGTAGCCGCCGTGGCTCGGAAACGTCTCGATGGCCGCCATCATGGCCTGTTGCCACCGCTCGTTCACTTTGTCGCCCGCGAGCATCACGTTGGCCGCGATGAGCGGCAACAGTAGCATCAAAACTATCTTTTTCATAGTGCGGTATATCTTTGTGAATTGACCGCAAATATAGTGGAAAATTGCAATAATTCCGCCATAAAATCGCCGCAATCTTGTCCGCGTCGCGAAGAAAATCCATCGAAATCGGGAAAAAAACGGGCGCTATGGTGTGATGGATGAAACTAAATCAGTATTTTTGCCGACGAGTTCAGAAATACTATTAACAGCAACATAACACATTATGGATAAGAAAATCGCTTTAATCACTGGCGCGACGAGCGGCATCGGAGAAGCCTGCGCGCGCAAACTGGCTGCAAACAACTATAATGTCATCATCACCGGGCGCAAACAGGACTTGCTGGATGCCCTGGCCGAGGACCTGCGTCAGCAGGGCGCCGAGGTGTTCACGCTCAACTTTGACGTGCGCGACCGCGAGGCGGCTACCGCTGCCATCCAGGGCCTGCCCAGCGAGTGGAGCGCAATCGACGTGCTGGTCAACAACGCGGGCCTGGCGCTTGGCCTCGAGCCCGAGTACGAGGGCGACTACAACGATTGGGACACGATGATCGACACCAACATCAAGGGTCTGCTCACCATGACGCGCATCATTGTGCCGGGCATGGTGGCGCGCGACCGCGGCCATGTGGTGAACATCGGCAGCGTGGCCGGTGACGCTGCCTACGCCGGCGGCAACGTGTATTGCGCCACCAAGGCTGCTGTCAAGACGCTGAGCGACGGCTTGCGCATCGACGTGGCTGCGTCGCGCGTGCGCGTGACCAACATCAAGCCCGGCCTGGTAGAGACCAACTTCTCGGTGACGCGTTTCCACGGCGACGAAACCCGCGCCGATGGCGTGTACAAGGGCATCAAGCCGCTCACGGGCGCTGACATTGCCGAGAGCATGTACTTTGCCGTGAGCGCGCCAGAGCATGTGCAAGTGGCCGAGATTCTTGTGCTTGCCACTCACCAAGCCAGCGGCTCGGTAGTCGTGCGCAAGTAATTTACTCGATATTGGGTTTTTCGAGCCCGTAGTGGCGGCGCTTGTCCATCACGAGCAGCGCCGTGGCGGTGACAATGGCCGCCACGCCCACTATGGCAAAGATGAGCAGCGAGCGGGTGTAGTCCACCTGCTCACCGTTGGTGTCGCTTTGAAGCACGCTGCCGATGACGACGGGGATGAGCATCAGCCCGATGTTCTGGATGTAATAGATGATGGAGTAGGATGTACCCAACTGCTTCATAGGCACGATTTTGGGCACGGCGGGCCACAGGGCGGCGGGCAGCAGCGAGAAGGCGATGCCCAGCACGCACATCAGCGTCACGGCCAGCGCCGCCGAACTGCCCGGCATGGCGAACACAAACAGGGTGATGGTGAGCAGCACGCTGCCAATGACCATCATGGTGGCGCCGCGGCCGCGGTTGTCAAACCATGCGCCAAACAGCGGCGTGAGCACAATGCTGGTGTAGGGCAGGATAGAGGGAATGGCGCCCGCCAGGCTGGCATCCACGCCATACTTGGATATCATCAGTTTGGTGGCAAAGTCGAGGAAGGGGTAGAGTGCCGAGTAGTAGAACAGGCACAGCAGTGTGATGAGCCAGAATCCAGGGTTCTTGATGGTAATCATCATGTCCTTGAAGTGGAACTGCTCGTCATCGGCGGCCTCATCGGCAGCCAGTGTCTCGCCCTCGGCCTTGTCGAGGCGGCGGTCCATCGTGCAGTAGAATAGGTAGGCAATCAGGCCCACGCCCACGCAGAACACGCCGATGAACAGCGGCCGTGGCAAGCCCCAGTTCATGGCGATGGGCAGGCTGAAGTTGAGCGCCAGCGCGGTGCCCAGGCGCGCCATAGCCACCTGCAGCCCCATAGCGAGTGCCATCTCCTTGCCCGAGAACCATCGCACGATGACCTTGGACACGGTGATGCCGCACATCTCATAGCCGATGCCAAAAAACGCAAAGCCCAGCGATGCCAGCACCACCTGGCGCTTGACCATGCCCAGCAGGGGCACGCTCATCACGGGTTCGGGCGAGGTGTAACTCACCACGCCATAGACCGCCGCCGAGCCGGCAAGCATCAGCACGCACGAGAGAACGCCGGTGAAACGCACCCCCATCTTGTCAAGGATGACGCCGGCAAAGAAGAGCATCAGCAGGAACACATTGAAGAAACCGCGTGAACCGGCAAATATGCCGAACTCGCCGCTGGTCCATCCCACGCCACCCTCGCTGGTGGCGCGCTCGAGCATGTACTGCAGCGGCGACATCTCCTTGGCGACGACATATCCCGCCATCATCGTGAACGACACAATGGCCAGCACGGTCCATCGTGCCCACGCGTGCGCCGCAATCGTTTGTCTAACTTGTTCTCTCATGTTGTTGATGTTTTGGCCTTAGCGAGGCACAATTAGTTTGTCGAAAAAAATGAAAAGGGGCACTCGTGCCGACTGGCAACCACAGTGCCCCTTCTTATGCAATGTTTATCGGGTATCAGACCCGCAAACGTGGTTTACTCCGTAATGTTGGGCTCCTCGAGGCCGAGGTGCTTTTGACGGTCAACCACCTTAAGGTACAGACCAATCAGCAGTGCGGCGATGCCCAGACATGCCAGCATTACGAGCGGCCAGGTGTAGTTGTAGGACACTGCGGCCTTTTCTGCCGTCATGGTGCCGTTTTGGACGGCTTGCACAATGTCGGGGTTGGTCTTGTCGAGTACGGTGCCGATGAGGATGGGGAAGAGCCACAGACCAATGTTCTGAATCCAGAAGATGAGCGCATATGCGCTGCCGATAATCTTGCTGTCCACCAGTTTGGGCACGCTGGGCCACAGTGCGGCGGGAACCAGCGAGAACGAGGCGCCCAGCACCAGGATGGTGAGGTAAGCTACAACAAAGCCTGCAGCGCCGTCCTTGAACATGGGCAGGATGAAGGCAAAGGTGAGGTGGCAGGCAATGAGCAGCAGCGAGCCCAGCACGAGCATCGAGGCGGCTTTGCCCTTGTGGTCAACATAGTTGCCCAGGATGGGGGTGATGCCCACAGCCAACAGGGGGAACACGGCGAAGACGCTCTCGGCGGCCTGGCGCATGTAGCCCATGTAGCAGTAGCCGATGAGGGCGACAATCGACACGATGAGCAGGCCGTACTTGGCGCCCTTGTTCTTCATGAAGTTGCTCATGAAGGCAGTTGCGGCAACAACGAGCATCACGATGTACTGCACGATGGTGACGCTCTCGCTGGCCCAGAAGGAGCTGGGGTCAACTTCGGTGAACGTCAGGTTGCACTGCAGCATATTCACGGCATACTTCTGGAAGGGGAAGATGGCGCTGTAGTACAGCACACACAGCAACGATACCAACCAGAATCCCTTATTGGTGAAAATCTTGCCCAAGTCGCTGATTTTGAACGGGTCGTCCTTCTCCTCGGCCTCGCCGGTCTGCTTGTCAAGCTTGCTGTCCATGAAGAAGTAAACAATGAACATGATAAGGGCGATGCACATCAGCACCACGCCGAAGGCTACAGAGCGACTCACGTCAACCGTGCCGCCCAACTTGGCGAAAAACGGTGAGAAGATCATACAGGTGGCAACACCCAGGCGGGCAAGCGCCATCTCTGAACCCATAGCAAGCGCCATTTCACGGCCTTTGAACCACTTGACGATACCGCGGCTCACGGTGATGCCGGCCATCTCAACGCCGCAGCCAAAGAACATGAAGCCCACTGCAGCCAGCTTGGCACTGGCGGGCATGCCCTTGAAGAACGGCGATACGCCCAACTCGTCAAAGCCGGGGATGTAGTTCAGGTTGTTGGTGAACCAGGTCTCAAGCGCGCTGCCGGCAAACATGTCGGTCACGGCATACCACTTGATGCACGCGCCAACGAGCATCACGGCACCCGACAGCAGGGCGGTAAAGCGCACGCCCATCTTGTCGAGGATGATACCTGCAAAGATTAAGAAGAATACAAATACGTTCAAGAACACTTCGGCGCCTTCCTCGGTGCCGAATGCCGATGAACTCCATCCGCGCGTCGATTCCATCAAGTCCTTGATGGGCGACAGGATGTCCATGAAAATGTAGCTGCAGAACATGCCCAACGCGAGCAATAGGAGCGCTGTCCAGCGCATTGCAGCACTGTCTCTTAAAGTCTGAATCTTTTCTGACATAATGTTAAATGTTTGGTTATTAGGTTGTTTAAAAATGGTATTTCTGTGTCACGCGATGCCCAGCGACTGGCAGATGCGGTCAATCTTGGCGTCGGCCCAATCGTTCTTGGCGTCGTAGTTCTCGGGCTTGTCGAGTGTGTCGTGCACCTCGATGTAGAACTTGATTTTGGGCTCGGTGCCCGAGGGACGGATGGACACCTTGGTGCCGTCCGCGGTATAGTACTGCAACACGTTGCTGGTGACGGGCATGTCGAGTTTGGCGACTTCGCCGCTCACAATGTCGCGCTGCTCAAGTTTCTGGAAGTCTTTGATGAGCACCACCTTCGATCCGTCGATGGCGGACTGCGGATTCTCGCGGAAGTTGACCATCATCTGGGCAATCTCCTCGGCGCCGGTCTTGCCGGGACGCACCACGCTGATGCCGCGTTCCTTGCTGTAGCCGTAGTTGATGTACAGGTCGATGAACAGGTCGTTCAAGGTCATGCCCTTGTCTTTGGCCCATGCGGCGATTTCGCACATCAGGGGGATGGACGACACCGAGTCCTTGTCGCGGGCAAAGGTCTCGGGCAGGAAGCCGTAACTCTCCTCGCCGCCGCCCAGGTAGCGGCCCTTGCCTTCCATCTCGCGCATCACGGTGGCAATCCACTTGAAGCCGGTGTAGCAGTCAAACATCTTGATGCCTTCCTTGTCGGCAATCTTGCGGATGGTCTCGCTGGTGACGATGGTCTTGACGATGTACTCGTCGCCCTTGAGCAGGCCCAGTTCGCGGTTGCGCACCATCAGGTAGTACAGGAAGATAATCTGTATCTGGTTGCCGTTCACGAGTTCATATTTGCCCTTGGTGTTCTTGATGACCAGGCCAATGCGGTCGGCGTCGGGGTCGCTGGCGAGCACCAGGTCGGCGTCCACCTCTTCGGCCTTGGCGATAGCCATGGCCATGGCGCTGGGAATCTCGGGGTTGGGCGACTCCACGGTGGGGAACTCGCCGCTCATCACGTCCTGCTCGGGTACATGGATGACGTTGTCAAAGCCCCAGCGCTCGATGGAGCGCGGCACCATCGTCTTGCCCACGCCGTGGATGGGGGTGTAGACAATCTTGAGGTCGTGGTGGCGCTTGTTGACTTCAGGACTCAGCGACAGGCTATGGATGTCCTCGATGTAGGGGGCGTCGATGTCCTCGCCGATGACTTGAATCAGGTCGGAGTTGCCCTCAAACTTGATGTCGCGCACGCCGGCAATGGCGTTGACGTGGTCGATGATGTTCACATCGTGGGGTGCCACCACCTGGGCGCCGTCGTCCCAATAGGCCTTGTAGCCATTGTAAATCTTGGGATTGTGCGATGCCGTGATGTTCACGCCGCTTTGGCAATGCAGCCGGCGGATGGCGTAACTCAACTCGGGCGTGGGGCGGGGGCCTTCAAACAGATAGACCTTGATGCCGTTGGCGCTGAACACATTGGCGACCGTCTGGGCAAATAGGCGGCTGTTGTTGCGCACGTCGTGGCCCACGACCACGGCAATCTGCTCCAGGTCCTTGAATGCCTCGTTTAGGTAGTTGGCCAGGCCTTGCGTCGCGCTGCCCACGGTGTAGATGTTCATGCGGTTGCAGCCTGCCCCCATGATGCCGCGCAGGCCGCCGGTGCCGAACTCCAGCGTCTTGTAGAACGACTCCACCAGTTCGGTCTTGTCCTCGCTGTCGAGCATGGCCTGCACCTCGGCGCGGGTCTGCTCGTCATATCCTTCACCCAGCCAGGTTTGTGCCTTGGCTGTCACTTCTTGCAATAATTTTTCGTCGTACATTATCAGTATGGTTTTATGTTGTTCTTGATGGATGTCTTTATAAAACTGACAAAGTTAGGTATTAATCGCCAATCGCCAAAACTTTTGCTCGGGAAATGTCGAAGAAAATGCCGTTATGACGCCCCGCATTGTTAAAGATAGTGTAAAATGGCGGTTGAACGGATTTATTTTATACCTTTGCATAATGACTATAACGCAAACAAACAATAAATGAAATCAATGATGAAACGATTCTTACTTACCTTGACGGCGCTGGTGGCGATGATGGTTGTCGCTCCCGCCGCCCATGCCGAGTCCAACGACTGGTTCAATGTCCTGTCGATGAACGGCGAGACCATTTCTATCAACAAGGACATCACCACCACCGACAACGGACAGAACTATCTGGTGTGGGTGCGCAATTCCTTTGACTTGCCCGAGTCGCGCGCTGCCTATACCCAGGAGCGCGGTTATAACGAGACGGTGGCCTATAAGCTCACCCTCTACAAGTTCTCCGACGAGTGGAACAACTTTAACATTGTGCAGGTGTCGGTCTATGACGAGGCCGGCAACCTCATTGACCAGTATGCCAACCCCGACATGGCTTCGACCGAGAGCATTATCCCCGCTGGCTCGCCCATCGAAAGTGTTGCCGAGGCGGCAAATGTGATATATGAGATTACTGTCAATCCCGAGTAATCGCGGCAGGTGACGAGAAACAGCAAGCCGCAGGCGATGCACCGCCTGCGGCTTGCTGTTTGTATCAGTTGAGTGTGGGGTTATTTCTTCTTCATACTCTCCAAACCCTTTTTGATGTTCTTGATGATGGCCTCGCTGGTGTAGGTGGCGCCGGTGGCGACATCAGGCTCCAGTGCGATGGCTTCCTTGACATTCTTGCCGATGTATTGCGGGATGATGACGGCCATTGCGCGTTTCAAGTAGGCGGGGGTCTCCTTGTTCGCCAGCACCTCGATATTGGTAATTCTGCCGCGGCTGACGGTGATGTTGAGGGGCACGGGCCCGTTGTAGCCCACCACCTTCTTGGCGATGTCGCCTGTGTAGATGACCTGCGTAGCCGCTTTGGACTTCGGGGCCTTGGCTTTCTTGTTTTGGGCGTCAAGTGCTGTGGCGCCTGCAATGAGCAGCAGGACTGCGGTGATGATGATTGATTTTTTCATAATCAGTTTATTCTTTATGATGTCTTTCTTTTGTTAGATGAAATCCTGTCCGGAAAGTTTAATTTGCGCTGCCAAGTAATTCTTGTGCCTCGGCAAGCGTCTCGGGTTTGCCGATGTCCAGCCACTGGTAGTCGGCAGTGGGGTGGTAGCCATGGATGGGGTGGTGCTTGCAGGCCTCGATGTAGAATGGCACAATCGAGAACTTGTCGGCGCCGCAGATGCGGTGGTAACGCTCCAATGTGGGGAAGATGCGCGTCGAGATGACGTGCAGCCCGCCAAAGGCCAGTTCCTTCAGTGTACCGGCTGCCTCCAGCGTGGTGGCGTCGGGCTTGACTTCACCGGTGGCCTTGTTGATCCAGCCGTGCAGCTGGTAATCCTCGTCAAACAGGAAGTAGCGCTGCGTCTGGCGTTCCTTCACCAGGATGGTTGCCATAGCGTCGTGCTGCAGGTGGTAGTCATAGAAGGCCTTGAGGTCCAGCGTGGTGATGATGTCGGTGTTGTGCACCAGGAACGGCTCGTCGCCGTCCAGCCACTGGCGCGCCTTGAGGATGCCGCCGCCCGTGTCGAGCAACTGGCCGCGCTCGTCGCTGATGTGCATGTTGAGCCCGAAGTTGTTGTGCTGTTCCAGAAAGTCGATAATCATCTGACCATAGTGGTGGATGTTGATGGTGATGTCGTCAAATCCAGCTGCCGCCACGCGCTCAATCACGTGCTGCAGCATGGGCTTGCCGGCTATTTCGACCATGGCCTTGGGGCGGTCGTTGGTCAGCGGGCGCAGGCGTGTGCCAAGACCCGCAGCAAATATCATCGCTTTCATTGTTCTTCTTACTTGTCGATGGGATTAAAGGTCTGTTCGTGGTCGGGCTGTTCACGGTGGCTGAGTTCGACGCGCACATTGAACTTGCGGTGGATGTGCTCGGCAAGGTGCTGGGCAGCATACACCGAGCGGTGCTGGCCGCCCGTGCAGCCAAAGCACACCATCAGGTCGGTGAAATTGCGCTTCTTGTAACGCTCCACCGACTCGTCCACAAGGGCATATACATGCTTGAGCCACTCGTCGATGGTGCTCTCCTTTTGCAGGAAGTCGATGACGTTTTTGTCCAGGCCGGTGAATGCTTTGTAGCGGTCATATTTGCCGGGGTTGTTGAGTGCGCGGCAGTCAAACACAAAGCCGCCGCCGTTGCCCGACGAATCGTGGGGGATGCCTTTCTTGTAGGCAAAACTCATTACCCTGACGGTGAGCCCCTTGTCCTCGCTGACGAAGCCCTTGAGATTGACCAGTTCGTCAATGATGGCGCTCAGGTAGGGGTATTGGTCGAAGCGGTCCTCGGCCACCAGTTTGCGCAGGTTGGCGATGGCGGGGACGATGCTGTTCTTCATGAAGTCGGGCTTTTTCTCGAAGTAACCGCGGAAACCGTAGGCGCCCAGCACCTGCAGGGTGCGGAACAGCACAAACAGGCGCAGGTTGCTGTGGAACTCAGCCACATCGAGGTCGGGCTTGTACTCCTTTAGTTTCTGGATATAGGCATTGACCAGGTCTTTCTTCAACTCATCGGGATACTTGGCGCGCGACTGCCACACAAACGATGCCACGTCGTAGTAGTACGGACCCTTGCGGCCGCCCTGGAAGTCGATGAACGCCAGCTTGCAGTCGGCGGGGTGGTCGGCATTGCCCACGAGCATCACGTTGCGAGACTGGAAGTCGCGGTACATGAAGGTGTCACTGGGCACGGCCAGCAGGTCATGGGTGAGCCGTTCAAAGTCGTTCTCCAGCTTGTCCTCGTTGAACACGACGCCTGTGGCCTTGAGGAAGCAGTACTTGAAGTAGTTCAGGTCCCACTTCACCGAGCGTTCGTCAAAGCACTTGGCAGGGAAGCACACGTCCCAGTCAAAACCCTCGCTGCCCTTGAACTGGATGTCCACCAGGTTGCGCATCGAGCGGCGCAGCAGTTCTTTCTCGCTGCTGGTAAAGGCATGGGTGATGGCGCTCTTGCGTATTTTGTTCCACAGGATGTTCTCGGGTTTTTTGCCCAGGTCTTCCTGAATATAGGCCATGTGGTCCTCGCTCACGCCATAGACTTTGGGCACGGGCAACCCCTGCTGGCTAAAGTGGCGCGATATGTAGATGAACGCCTCGTTCTCCTCGCGCGACTCGCCGATGACGCCCACGATGGAGCGCTCGCCAAGCAAACGATAGTACTGGCGGTTGGAACCAGCCTTGTCCATCAGCGCTATCTCGGTGGGCTCGCTGCCCACTTCCTGGATGTATAATTGTTTTAGTCTTTCCATTTTCTTTTTCGTTAAGTTTGGTGTGTGTATATGGTGTCAGAATTCACTGGTGAAGTGGAAGGTGATTTTCGGGAAATCCTGCTGAGCCATCTGCAGCACGTAGTTGCTGTCGGCCATGAACACGTCGCGGCCCTCGTGGTCAAGCGCCATGAACTGGTGCTTGCGCTTCTTGAAGGCTTCGAGCGCCTCCTCGTCGTCGCTTTCTATCCAGCAGGCTTTGTACAGGTGTATGGGCTCCCAGCGGCATTGTGCGCCGTACTCGTGCAGCAGGCGGTACTGGATGACCTCAAACTGCAGCTGGCCCACGGTGCCGATGATTTTGCGGTTGTTGAACTGGTTGACAAACAGCTGCGCCACGCCCTCGTCCATCAGTTGCTCGATGCCCTTGTTCAGCTGCTTGGTCTTCATGGGGTCGGAGTTTTCGATGTACTTGAACATCTCGGGCGAGAAGCTGGGCAATCCCTTGAAGTGCAGTTCTTCGCCCTCGGTCAGCGTGTCGCCAATTTTGAAGATGCCGTTGTCGGGCAGGCCCACGATATCGCCGGGATAGACCTCGTCGATGATTTCCTTTTTCTGCGCCATGAATGCCGTCGGGGCACTGAAACGGTAACTCTTGCCGCAGCGCACGTGCTTGTAGTTGCCGTTGCGCTGGAACACGCCCGAGCACACCTTGACAAAGGCGATGCAGCTGCGGTGGTTGGGGTCCATGTTGGCGTGGATTTTGAATACAAATCCAGTGAATTTGTCCTCGCCGGGTTCTACCGTGCGCTCCACGGCATCGACGGGGCGTGGCGCCGGCGCGATGCGCACAAAGCAGTCGAGCAGCTCCTTTACGCCAAAGGTGTTGAGCGCCGAGCCGAAGAACACGGGCGCTACCTTTCCGTCAAGGTAGTCCAGCGTGTTGAAGTCGGGGTACACGCCGTCGATGAGTTCGATGTCGGCCCGCAGTTTCTTGGCATCGGTTTCGCCCACGGCCTGGTCGATGGCCTGGTCGTTGATGTCGCTGATGTCCACGCGGTCGGTAACGTGTTGCTTGTCAGGCTGGAACAGACTGATGTTGTGCTCATAGATGTTGTACACGCCCTTGAAGTGGGCCCCGATGTTGATGGGCCAGCTCAGGGGGCGCACGTCAATCTTGAGCTCTTGTTCCAGTTCGTCAAGGATGTCAAACGGGTCGCGGCCCTCGCGGTCGAGCTTGTTGACAAAGATGATGACCGGGGTGTTGCGCATGCGACACACCTCCATGAGTTTGCGCGTCTGTGTCTCGACGCCCTTGGCCACATCAACGACGATGATGACGCTGTCAACGGCGGTGAGGGTGCGGTAGGTGTCCTCGGCAAAGTCCTGGTGACCAGGGGTGTCAAGAATGTTGATTTTGTAGCCTTCGTAGTTGAATCCCATGACCGATGTGGCGACCGAGATGCCGCGCTGCTTCTCGATTTCCATCCAGTCGCTGGTGGCTGTTTTCTTGATTTTGTTCGACTTGACGGCGCCGGCGACGTGGATAGCCCCGCCAAAGAGCAGGAGCTTTTCGGTCAGGGTGGTTTTGCCGGCATCGGGGTGAGAGATGATGGCAAAGGTGCGTCGGCGCGATATTTCGGTGGTCAGTGACATGTTGTGTAGCTGTTCTGGTGTTTCGTTGATGTGTTAATATCCGAGTTCGTGCAGTGTCTCCTTGAGGCTGTCCTGCCAGTAGGGCACGGCCACGCCAAAGGTGCACTTGAATTTGTTTTTGTCCAGCACGCTGTAGTTGGGACGGTGGGCCTTGGCGGGGAACTCGTCGCTGTGGCATGGCTGAACGTTACAGGCCGTGATGCCCGCCAGGCGGTGGATGGCGATGGTGAAGTCATACCACGACGTCACGCCCTCGTTGCTGTAGTGGTAAATGCCCCCGTGCCATTGCTCGGCGCTGATGGCGGTGACGATGGCGCGCGCCAGGTCGCGGGCGCAGGTGGGTGTCCCCGCCTGGTCAAACACGACCTTGAGCGCAGGTTTGCTTTGTCCGAGGGTGAGCATCGTCTTGACAAAGTTCGTGCCATGGGGAGAGTAGAGCCAAGCTGTGCGCATGATGATGGCGTTGTCGCCCAGGACATCTGTCAGTTGGCGTTCGCCCTCAAGCTTGGTGCGGCCATAGGCCGACTGGGGGCATGTGGGATGGTCCTCGCTGTAGGGGATGCACGCCTGCCCGTCAAACACATAGTCGGTGGAGATGTGCACCATGCGGGCATTGTGCCGCTTGGCCACGCGGGCCATGATGCCCACGGCATCGGCATTCAGGCGCTTAGCCAGTTCCTCGTTGTCCTCGGCAGCGTCAACGGCGGTATAGGCCGCGCAGTTGACGATGATGTCGATGGCTCCAAGGGCGACCGCTGTTTCTACAGCGGCCTCATCGGTGATGTCGAGCGGGACGATGCCTTCGCCCGCTACGTCGGTATAGGTGGTACGGTAGCGCTGGTCGCCTTCCAGCGCGTTGCGCATCTCGTGGCCCAGTTGGCCGTTTGCGCCGGTGATGAGTATGTTGGTTGTCTTCATTGTCATTGTTGGTCCGTAATGTCATCGCCAAATAGCGGCTGCTCCTCGTCGCGCTTGTAGTAGGCGGCGAGCAGGCCGATGAAGTGCGAAATCTGTGCAATCGCGGCGGCGGTGTCTGCGCTAATTTCCTTGCCCTGCATGTGCAGCAGCATCACGCCGTAGAGGGCGTTGAAGCAGGTCTCCAGTTCGCCGGGGCGTTCTTCCTCGGGCATGGTGGCGCGCAACTGCACGATGTGAGGCAGTGTGCGATAGTAGTCGGCATGGTAATCGGCAAAGCGGTTCTCGTCGGCCAGCAGTAGCCGGTGCAGGTCGTTGAGGCGGATGAGCACATTGTGGCACACCCTGATGTGGCCGCGCTCCTTGACGTGCTCCATCTCCATCATCTTGATGAGCGACTCATACCATTCTTTGATTTCGCGACGTTTCTCATCGTCCACATCATAGCGGGCGATGACCGCATGCTCTACGGTGTCGATGTCGAGGCGGCAGGCGCGCAGCAAGTCCTCTACTTGCCACAAGTAAAGCAGATATTCGGCAATGTTCTGTTTGCGTTTCTGTTGTGCGATAATCATTGTGTCAAGCATTGGTTAGCCAAAGCGGCTGATGTTGCGCAACGTTTCTTCGTCCACCACCCTGATGCGGCGGCCGTCAACGGTGATGATGCGTTCCTGGGCAAACGACGACAGGGTGCGGATGGCGTTGGCGGTGGTCATGTTGGAGAGGTTGGCCAGGTCTTCGCGCGCCATGTAGATGCGCAGGGTGCGGCCGTCGTCCTCATAGCCGTAATTGTCCACGAGAATGCACAGCGCCTCGGCCAGGCGGCCGCGGATGTGCTTCTGGGTCAGGTTTACCACCTTGCTTTCGCTGCCGCCCAGGTGTTTAGACAACTCGTGGATAAAGAACCATGCCAGCTGATTGTTGCCGTCGATGAGACGCTTGACCACCTTCATGGGGATGGAACCGACTTTTGACGGCTCGATGGCCATCGTGCTGGCGACATAAGGCTCCCCGGCAAACCATGCGCGGTAGCCAAAGTACTGGATGGGGCGGTACAGACGCAGGATCTGCTGTTTGCCGCCGATGCCGTTCTTGAAACGCTTTACCTTGCCTTTTATCAGGCACCACAGGTATTGCGGCTCGTCTTTCTCGGCATAGATAATCTGATTCTTTTTGTAGCTGCGGACCACAAAGCTTGAGACGATGAGATGTTTCTCGTCGTTGTTCAAGACAGACCAGATTTCGGCTAAATCGCCTTGTATGATGTCTTCCAGTGTGCTCTTGATGTCCATTGGGTTCTGCATTAACGTGCAAAATTACTCAAAATAACCGCAATAGCGTGTATAAATCAAGGAAATTTTGCCGTTATTGGTCAGAATAGGGTGAAATAGAGGATCTCTCGCGGGCAGTGGCGCCGTTGCGGCAAGTGTGAAGTCAGTGCCTGAAGGCGTCGGGAATGGGCACGGGGCTGTTGGGGTTGAAGCCGGGCTGCTTCATGACGGCATCGGGGACGATGCCTGGCTTGTAGTCCTGATGTCCCCAGTCATAGCGCTTTTGCCCGTGATTGAACAGGTAACCCAATATCTGATAGATGAGCGGACCCGCGTCAAGCGATATGGGTGCCCCAAACACGTTGATGGTGGGCTGAACGATGGGCAGGGTGCGCCACCGGCCGGTGTAGGGATCATAGATGCGGCGCGCGCCCACATCGAGCGAGAAGTTGTCGCTGGCTTTCCAACCCAGTGTGCCGCCGTAGGATGAACTGCCAGTGAACGACATGGAGGCGACGGAGTGGAACTGCTGGATGGCATAGTATTGGCCAAAGGCGTTGAGCGACAGTTTGTCGTTGATGCGGAATGATGCGTTGCCAAACACCCCGTAGTCGTTCCACGCACTGTTGTCAAAGTGGTACTTGTTGCCTGTCACGCCGCCCGTCACCTGGAAGCGGCTGCCCAGCGGCATCGTCAGCGCCACGCTGGCGCTCTGCATGTTGCCCATGCCGGGGTAAGTGGTGTGCGCGCCCGAGCCCACGAGGTAAGCGTTGCCCACGCGGGTGATGACGCCCTGTGAACTCCAGTCGTTGGCATAGGGGCTGGTGTCGTAGGTGAAGCGGGGCAGGCCGGTCGCCACCGCATTGCTGCGCCAGTTCTCGTTATAGATGGCAAGTGAGTCAGCAAGACGGCTCGTGCGGTAGTCAAGCCGCAGTTGCGAGAAACTTGGGATGTCGGCGTTAAATGTCGGCTTGATGTTGGTGGCGGGCATGATTTTGCCCTGCAGTTCGGGCTGGGTGAACTGCGGGCTTATTTTGGACTGGTCAAGCTGTAGTTTGAAGCCCTGGTTCTCCTGGGCTGCCCCGATGAGGGCCGCCGCTGCCGCAATTATCATCAACACGCGTTTCATGCTTGCAAATGTAGGATATTGCCGCCAATTGTGCAAACAATAGCCAATTACTTAAATAACATTAACAACACTCCTAACTCCTAACTCCGTTGTCCCAGCATTGCTGCAGGGCGTGGACGATGCTGTCATAGTCCTGTTGGGTGAACGGTGCGTCGCTGTTGGTCATGATGGTATAGGTGACGCCAGAGTAGGTGCGCGCCGTGGATGTGTCTTTCAGGCCGTTGCGCAGGTAAAAGGCGTGACGTCGTCGGCGTTGTTCCGGATTGGGGGCATCGAGTTGGCCGGGCGATTCGATGTCAATGATGAAGGGGCGCTCACCGCTGTACTTGTCGAGAAGTGCGGTGAGGATGCGCTGGCCATAGCCCTTGCCGCGCAGGTGCTCGCTCACGGCAAAGTACCAGCCCCAGTTCCATTGCGGCAGGTGCAGCACCATCGTGAATCCCGCGAGGTTGTCGCCTTCGTGGTATGCGGTATAGTCAATCGACATCACGTCGAGCAGGCGGATGATGTCGTCATAGGGGATTTGCTCCTCGACGGGGAATGCGGTCTCGTAGAGGCGGCGCAGCGTGTCGTCATCGGCATTGGCGCTCGTGATGGCGGTGGTCGTCAGCATGGTTTATTGCGCTTTGGCTTGCTCGAGTTCCTGGCCTGCCAGTTCCCACTGGGCCATCACTTCCTCGAGTTCGCGGTTGATTTTGGAGTGGCGGTAGTAGATGTCCAGGTCTTCGCTCGACGCGGTGGAAAGTTTCGTCTCAATCTCTTCGAGCTGCTGTTCCAACTCGGCGATTTTGTCTTCGAGCGTCTTTACCTTTTTCTCGGCTTGGCGTATGCGGCGCTCGCGCTCCTTTTGCCGCTGGTAGTCGGCCTTGCTGTTGCTCACGGGTTCGGCCTCAGGCACGCTTACCGGAGCGGCGGCAGGCGTGTCTTTGACTTCAAGCTGCTGCAACGAGTCCAGACGCTTTTTCTGCAGGAAATCATAGATGCCGCCCAGGTGCTCCCGCACGCGGTGGTCGCCGAACTCATACACCTTGTTGACGATGCCGTTCAAGAAGTCGCGGTCGTGCGACACTACGATGACTGTGCCGTCAAATGCCTGGATGGCTTCCTTGAGCACATCCTTGCTGGGCATGTCCAGGTGGTTGGTGGGCTCATCAAGGATGAGCAGGTTGACGGGCTGCAGCAGCAGGCGTATCATTGCCAGACGGCTCTTCTCGCCGCCGCTCAGCACTTTCACCTTTTTCTCGGCTGCCTTGCCGCCAAACATGAATGCGCCCAGGATGTCGTTGATGCGCGTGCGGATGTCGCCCACGGCCACATAGTCGATGGTGTCGTGCACGGTGAGGTCGCCGTCGAGCAGCTGCGCCTGGTTTTGGGCAAAGTAGCCAATCTTGACATTGTGTCCGATTTGAAGTGTGCCGTCAAAGGGGATTTCGCCCATGATGCATTTCACCAGCGTGGACTTGCCGGCGCCGTTTTTGCCCACTAAGGCGACCTTCTCGCCGCGCTTGATGGTGAAGGTCACGTCGCCAAATACGTTGAGCGTGCCATAGTCCTTGCGCAGGTCCTCGGCGATGACTGGATAGTCGCCGCTGCGGGGCGCGGGCGGGAATTTGAGGCGCATGCGGGTGCGGTCCACCTCATCGACCTCGATGCGCTCGAGTTTCTCGAGCATCTTGATGCGGCTTTGCACCTGTACGGCCTTGGTGGGCTTGTAGCGAAAGCGCTCGATGAAGTCTTCGGTGTCGTGGATGAGTTTCTGCTGGTTTTCATAGGCGCGCATCTGCTGTTCGACGCGCTCTTTGCGCAGTTCGACAAATTGGCTGTAGTTGACCTTGTAGTCATAGATTTTGCCCAGCGATATCTCGATGGTGCGGTTGGTCACGTTGTCGATGAATGCGCGGTCGTGTGACACAAGCAGCAGCGAGCCGCTGTGGTTCTTGAGAAATCCCTCGAGCCACTGGATGGACTCGATGTCCAGGTGGTTGGTGGGCTCATCGAGCAGCAGCGCGTCGGGACGGCGCAGCAGCAGTTTGGCCAGTTCGATGCGCATGCGCCAACCGCCGCTGAACTCGCTCGTGGGACGGTCAAAGTCACTGCGCTCAAATCCTAGGCCGGTGAGCGTTTTTTCTATTTCGGCCTCGATGTTCTCGCTTTGCAGCATGGCGCGCATCTCGGTTTTCTCGGCCACGCGCTCGATGAGTTCCTGGTAGTCCTCGCTGTCATAGTCGGTGCGCTCGGCGAGTTCCCGGTTCATGCGGTCGATGGCGGCATCCATCTGGTGGATGTGTTCAAACGCCCGCTGGGCCTCCTGCTTGACGGTCAGCGTGTCGCTCAGCACCATCTGCTGCGGCAGGTAACCGATTGTCAGGTCGGCTTGACGTGCGATGGTGCCGCCGGTGGGCATCTGCTCACCGGTGATGATTTTCAGCATGGTGGATTTGCCGGCGCCGTTCTTACCCACAAGGGCGATTCTGTCGCGCTTGTTGATGACATAGCTCACGCCGTCAAACAGCACCTGGCTGCCAAATTCCACTTTCAATCCCTGGATAGAAATCATAGTTGTTGTCGTTATTCGGGCGACAAAAGTAATAAAAAATAGGGGCACGGACAAGTGTGCCGCGCCCCTATTGTGGGTTGCCGTGGCTTAAAACAGGCTCAACGGCTTGAGTTCAATGCCGTCTTTGGCGCGCCGCAGGTAGTTGGCGTTCACGTCGATGCCGATGCTGCGCAGGTTCATGCCGTAGGCAATCTTGCATGCTGTACCCGTGCCGCACCAGGGGTCGAGCACCAGTCCGCCGGGCGGGCAGGTGGCGACGAGCGGCAGGCGGTAGAGGGTGTCGGGGGCGACTGTGTAGTGGGCGATGACCTTGCGCGGGGTGGCGATTTTCCACACGTCGCTCGGGATGGCGCCTTGGGCGCTGCGCGTTTGGATGTAATAGCCCTTGTCATTGATCGACTTGGCCTTGGCACTGTCGTCTTCAAGGCTTTGCTCGCGGTTCTCGCGCAGGAACAGCCTCAACTCGTCGACGTCGCCTGCGTTGAGGCGGCGCAGCGCTGCTGCCAGCTCGCGCAGCGCCTCGCGTTTCTCCTGTGCGCTGAGTGCGTCGCTCTCCTGTATCTTTTTGATGTATCGCTCGCCGGCGCCGCCGCTTCGCTTGGCCGTCCCGCTTGCCATGAGGTCGTTGCGGACAATCAGGGCGTAGGTGCGCCTGAGTTCTTCGTCGTTATAGTAAAAGTCATCCCCCTTGACCAGGTGGAACATGGACTCGTGCACCTTGCGCAGGTGATCCTGGCTGCCCTGAGGGGTGGTGGTTACCTTGTTCCACACCACCTCGTTGACGAGCCGCCAGCCCTGCTGGTCAATCATGGCGAGCACGGTGCGCCAGGGCAGGCCTTGCACAAATTGCCCCATGGTGTCATCGCCCATGTTGAGCCACAGCGAGCCTTGCGGCTTGAGTACGCGCCATGCCTGGGCGGTGACGGTGAGCAGTTGTTGGATGTACTCGTCGGCACTGGCGGCGGTGATGCTCTCGGTGCCTTTGTCGCGTCGCCGCCAGTAGGGCGGGGTGGTGACGATGCAGTCGATGCTTTCGTCCTCGATGCGTTGCATCACTGTGGCGGCGTCGCCCAGTTCATAGTGCGGCATCACCGTGCGGCCCATCTTGGATATCAGGTCGCGCTTGACGTGTGGCGCGTCGTGGGCGGACGGTGTAGTGGCGTTTTCTTCGGCCGTTTCCTTTTCCCCGCTTAGCATGGTGCTGAGCATTGCGGCAGCGCGGGACGACATGCGGTCTTGAGCAATGCGGCTGTAGGCTTCGTCGGCCAGCCACATCGCTATGAGTTCGTCGGCATCGGTGTTGAAGAAGCGGGCAAGTGTGAGCACCTGGTCGCGTTTGGGCCGTCGCTCGCCATGCTCATAGCGGCTGTAGGCGGGGACATCGACACCAATGACGCGGGCCATCTCTTTCTGGCCCTTGCCGCTCGCGATGCGCAACTCTTTTATTTTGTCAGAGAATAGCATGATGCGTAGTGTTCAATTGATTGAGTGTCGCAAATTTAGGCGATATTCTTGTGAAATGCAAAAATATCGCCTAAAAAATCATTATCTCTCTTTTTTTTGCCCGCGCGGGACTTGAATTTTAAGGATTATTTCCTCTTCTTGCGGCGGTGCTGGTAGCGCCAGTGATGCTGAATCGAGTGATACAGGTAGTGGCGCAAGGGGTGAAGCAGCCAAAAGTGGTAGAACACAAATGCCAATGCGGCACCCAAAAATGCGGCATACACATTCTTCAGGTCCAGGCTCAGGCCGTTGGTCAGGAACATCAGGCCTATCTCGAACAGCAATGCCATCACGCCAGCAACGGCAGCCAATGCAATTTCCTGGTTGATCTTACTGTGATGCGGCAGGCGTGACTTGGCATAGTCAAGGATGAATATCAGGGCTACAAAAAAGTACAGCACAGCATGGCCCACCTGTGTAGAGTAGGGGAATTTCAAGGCGTGAATGCCCAGAGGGTTGTTCGCAAATTTAAAGAAAATTGCAATCAGTACTATAATCACCGAAGGCAATCCTTTTGGTATAGACAGAAGGAAATTTTTCATTTCTTTTTGATGTCTCGTTCAGTTGAGTTGTTTTTGCAAAATGCAAAGATAATGCTAATTTTTTAAGAACGGCCTGTTTCTTCTCAAAAAAATGTTTTTTTTATATAAAAATGCCATTTAGGTACTGCTCTTTGCCAAATTATTCCTTACATTTGTATTGTTGTTACACATAATAAATATTATAGAGTTATGTCGGGATGGAAAAACTTCTTTGCGATGACGCGGCGGGAGCGGCGGGGTACCATTGTTGTGCTCGCCGTCATTGCCATGCTCACCGTGGCAACGCTGGCGCAACGCAGTTGCCGTGATGACGTGCCCCGCCAGGCTGCACAGCAGGCCGAGTTGCTGGAGTTTGAGCAGCTGGCCGACTCTGCGCGCCTCACCGTCCAGCCGTCAAAATCCAAGCGCGGCCCTAAGGACCGGCATGCCAAGCGTGCACGCAAGGCCAAGGGCGACAAGCACAAGAAATCCCCCGTTGCACCGCGCCCCGTTGACCCTGTCCCGCAGTTTTGAGTCTGGCAACGACGTGTTTTTGGCCCGTTTTTCTGTGGCCGTACAAGAAAAATCGTTACCTTTGTGGTAGTAAAGTTTAACTGAAAAGATATCATTGCATTTATGAGCAAGAGAGTTGGATTTGCCACCCGTCTCGGGGCCATCGCTGCAGCGGTGGGCTCGGCAGTGGGCTTGGGCAACATTTGGCGCTTCCCCTACGAGGCCGGCAAGAACGGCGGCGGGGCCTTTATCCTGGTTTACATCGCCTGCATCATCGTCATGGGCATTCCCGTGCTGTTGAGCGAGTTTATCATTGGCCGCTCCACCCACAGCAACATGAAGTCGGCATTGAAGCAACTGTCGCCAGGCAAGAAATATTACCTGTTCACCTACCTGTGCATCGCGGGCAGTTTTGTCGTCATCGGCTTCTACAGCGTGGTGTGCGGATGGGTGATTGAGTACCTTTATCAGGCGGCAGTTGGGGGCTTGAGTGACCTCTCGCCCGAGCAGTACAGCGCCATGTTCACAGGACTCATTCACAGCCCATGGCGTTGTGTGGGGTGGACGTTGCTGTTCCTCGTCCTCAACTTCTTGGTGCTCACCCGTGGCATTGCCAATGGCATTGAGCGCGTCTCCAGCATCATGATGCCGCTGCTGTTTGTCATCCTCATTGTTTTCTGTGTCAATTCGATGATGTTGCCTGGTGCGGACAAGGGTCTCAAGTTCTTGTTCTCGCCCGATTTCTCCAGCCTCTCGTGGTATGGTGTGCTTGATGCTTTTGGCCAGGCATTCCTTTCGCTTTCGATAGGCATTTCATGCCTCATCACTTACAGTTCCTATTTCAAGGACGATTCACCGCTGGTCAAGGATGCCGCCATCGTCGCTGTGCTCGACACGCTGGTGGCCGTCCTCTCGGGTGTGATGATTTTCCCCGCCGTGTTCTCCTTTGGCGTCGAGCCGACGGCAGGGCCGCGCCTTATCTTTGAGGTGCTCCCGGGCATTTTCCAGCAGATGTCGGGCGGATACTTCTGGGCGTTGCTGTTCTTCCTGCTGGTGTTCTTTGCCTCGCTGACCTCGACCATCTCGCTCAGCGAGATTCCTGTCACCTTCATGATCGAGGAGCACAAGATGTCGCGCCGCCGCGCCATCGCCTGGACGGCACTGTTGACGGTTGCGCTCGCCACCGTCGCCTCGTTGTCGTTCAACGTACTGGACGACATCACGCTCTATGGCAAGAACATCTTTGACATGATGGACTATTGCGCTTCCAATGTCATCATGGTGCTGGGCGGATTGTTCACGGCGGTCTATGTCGGATGGATTCTCGACCGCAAGGTGGTGCACGACCAGTTCACCAACGGCGGCCGCCTCAAGGGCGCAACCGAGCCGTTCATGCTCTTCTGCATGCGTTACATCGCCCCCGTGACCATCCTCTTCGTCTTCCTCTCGCTTACGGGAATTATCTGACAGACAAATTACCATCCAATAAGCATTGTCCTGAATCATTAGTGTCCCGTTAAAATTGGGACGAGTTAAATATTAATCAAAAAGCCCCG
>R27__coassemble_346_pt1 | contig 32618 bp, 19 predicted proteins | sample R27__metabat2_low_PE_027 | metagenome-assembled genome bin R27
CGAACACTCAAAGCAACTTTCTATTTGGGAGTAATCTTATCCCGAACTGGGGTATGTGATAGAAAATCCCGCGCGGGACTATACCCCCAGCAGATCGCGCGTGATGTCGAGCGCGGCGGTCATGTCGTCGGCTGTTATGGTCTGGCCGATGCGGCAGTCGCCGACGGCTTTCAGCAGGGTGCAGGCGATTTCGCCGTTGCGGCTCTTTTTGTCGCGCCGCATGCGCCCGAGCAGGGCGTCATAGTCGTCGCAGGTGAAGGGGAATCCCTGATAATTGTCGCGCACAAAACGCCCCAGGCGCTGCACATCCTTGCTGGAGAACTGCAACTTCATGTGCGAGAGCACTGCCTCGGTCACCAGTCCCCAGGCCACCGCATAGCCGTGCGGCACGGGCTTGCCGCGCTCCAGGGCAAGACTCTCAAAGGCGTGCCCTGCCGTGTGCCCCAGGTTGAGGGCCATGCGCTCGCCCTGCTCCTCAGGGTCGCGGGTAACGATGTCGGCCTTGACCTGCACCGAGCGGCGCAGGCGTTCCAGCATGTCGTCATGGCCGATGGGCGCACCGAATGTGTGGTCCAGCAGGCGCAGCAATTCGTCGCGGTCGCCGAGCATGGCATGCTTGACCACCTCGGCAAATCCCGACTTCATCTCCTGCGCGGGCAGTGTGTCGAAGAACCGTGTCGAGATGATGACATCGCTCGCCGGGGCAAAAACCCCGATTTCGTTCTTCAGTCCGTTGTAGTTCACGCCCGTCTTGCCGCCCACTGCGGCATCAACGGCACCCAGCAGGGTGGTGGGGATGTTGACGAACCGCAGGCCCCGCTTGAAGGCGGCTGCGGCAAATCCGCCCAGGTCGGTCACCATGCCGCCGCCCAGGTTCACGACCAGCGTGCGGCGCGTGGCGCCGGCGGCTTCCAGCGCGTCCCACACCCGTTGTACGGTATGCAGCGACTTGTTCTCGTCGCCGGCGGGGATGGTGACGAGGGCATCGGTGTGGGGTGCAAACTGCGCCGTGTTGCTGTCGGCGACCCACATGGTCTTGTTGCAGCCAGAGGCCAATACAATCTGCTCCAGCGCCTTAAAGACATCATTGGTAAAAATGAGGTTTTGGGTCATGGCGGTGTGCTTTAAGGAAAAAGCAACGGATTTCCCCCGATGACAGAGAAACCCGTTGCCTGTGAGTGCTTGTTTATGCCGTGGCGGCGTTGAGTTCCTTGAGCAGTTCGGGAATGGCGTCTGCCAGTTCGTCCATGCTCTTATAGACCACATCGGCACCGGACTTGTACAAATCCTTTTCGGGAATCGGGCCCGTGGTCACGCCGATGGTGAAGCAGCCGGCGGCATGGCCTGCCTGCACGCCCAGTGGCGAGTTCTCGATGACGATGCACTGGTTGCCCTTCTTGCCGGCCAGTGTCATACCCTTGAGGTAGGGCTCGGGATTGGGCTTGCCGTGGCGCACGTCATGGCCCGTCACCCTGTTGTCGCTGAATAGTTCGGGGAAGTCATTCTCAATGCGTTGCACGATGGTGTCCTGCTGCGAGCCGGTCACGAGAATGCGCTCTACACCGGCGGCCTTGAGCGCCTCCAGCGCGCGGGTGGCTCCGGGCATCACGGGGGCCTCGCCCAGTTCCCTAAAGTAGCGCGTCTTCACGCCATACAGGGCCAGGGCCTCGTCGTCGGTGATGTTTTTGCCCACGCCGGCCTTGAACTTCGTCTTGATGATTTCGCTGCCGGTCATGCCCTCGAGTTCATAGAACTCGTCGCGGGTGCATTTGATGCCGTTCTTCTTCATGAGTTTCATCCATGCCTGGGTGTGAAACTTCATGGAGTCATAGAGAACTCCGTCGCAGTCGATGAGGGCTACGCTGATGTCGATGCCTTTTTGACCTGTATATTTCAGGTACTCGGCGATGGTCGATTGTAGAGTCATTTTGGTGTTGAGGTGTTATTATGTATAATGTATCTTCAGATTATTATCTCACGGTGATGTGCAGGCAACCCGCCTTGCGCTCAAAGATGGCATAGCAGCGCCCCCTGCTGCGAAAGTCCTCCACCACCTCGGCGAGGATGTTCTTCAGGTCCTCGAGCGAGATCACCATGCTCGGGTCCATGCAGTCAAACTTCACCCAGCTGATGTCAAATGTGGTGCCGTACTGGTGGCATGAGTTGACCGATGCCGAGTAGTTGCGGTGGATGAGTTTAGACACGCTGTGGGCCGTGCGCGTCACGCTGGTGACCTTGAAGCGGTAGGCCTTGCCGCCGCGCGCCTTGATGGTGTCCTGGAAGGCGTAGCCGATTTCCTTGAGCAATTGCGCCGCCTTGGGCACCAGATAGGGCACCGAGGCGGTGAGGTTATCGACCATGTAGGCGTCGCACGAGTAGATGCGCATCAGCGGCTTGTCGATGTCATAGGCGTCGCGCAGGGTAAACACGGGCTTGAAGCCGTTTGCCTTGGCGGCCTGGAGCTGCAGCGAGTTGCTGTCGTTAAAGATTTCCTTGAGCGGCCGCATCTCGATGTAGGTGGGCAGGCGGTGCACCACGGCGCCCTCGATCAGGCCCATGCCATCGCCGGCGATGTTGGGGTTGCTGCCCATAGGCAGCGGCGCCTTGTAGTCCCATGCCGTGGTGTCTTGCTGGGGCCCTTTGCCGCTGCACGACGAACCCCCTGCCAGGGCTAATTCCATCAAGCAGAGCAACGGTAGCAGGCGCAAGCAGTATCGAATCATTGTCGTTAGTATCTTCGTTTGGGGTAGCAAAGTTACAAATAAATAATGAGAAATTCCGTGTGAGGTGAATCAATTTTTGCGGTGATTTTTATTTTTGCGCCATAAATTACCATTATTAATGATTATCTTTGCAAAGTAATTCACAACAAAAATGGAACCGATATGAAAAAATGGATTAACCTCTCAAGCATCGCCGGGGTTGCGCATGCGATTGCCCTGGTTCTCTCGCTTGGCGTTGTGTTTCAGGCGCAGGCCGATGACGATGAAATGTTCACCCCCGAACTGCTGGCCAAGGCCGAGGCGGGCGACGTTGACGCCATGTGCGACGTGGCGTTTTACTACTACTTTGGCGAGGGCGTGGCGCCCAGCCGCGACGAGGCAGCGCGGTGGTACCGCCGTGCCGCCGACTTGGGCGATGCCTATGCCCAGTACAACCTTGCCACGCTGTACTCGGTGGGGCAGGGCGTGCCCAAGGACTTTGAGCAGGCCGCCTACTGGTATGGCAAGGCTGCCGAGCAGGGCAATGTCAACGCGCAGTACAACCTGGGTGTGTGCTACCGCGACGGCACGGGCACCTATCTCGACTGCAGCGAGGCCGCGCGGTGGTTCCTTAAGGCTGCCGAGGCCGAAGACGCCGACGCGCAGTACGACCTGGGGCGCCTGTACCTGGAGGGCAAGGGCGTCGCCCAGAGCAACGACGAGGCCGCGCGATGGTTCCGCATGGCCGCCGCCCAAGGACACGCCAAGGCCCAAGCGGCACTGCGCGACCTGGGGCTGTGAGGCACTGTAAATTTTGCGGTTTCAACAATTGTGAGTAATTTTGCGGTTAATGTCACGCGCTGACGGAAAATATGGCATCCTGTTTGTGTGCTTGGGCAACATCTGCCGGTCGCCGGCGGCCCAGGCGGTGATGCAGCGCATCGTGGACGAGCGCTGGCTGGCGGAGCGTTTTGCCCTCGACTCGGCGGGCATCGGCCACTGGCACGTGGGCGACCTGCCCGACCACCGCATGCGCGCCCATGCCCAGTCGCGAGGCTACCAGTTGACGCACCGCGCGCGACAGGTGAGGATGGAGGACTTTGACGACTTCGACCTCATCGTCGGCATGGACGCTGCCAATGTTGACGACCTGCGCGGCATGGCCGCCACCGTTGAGCAGCGCGACAAGGTGGTGATGATGGGCGACTACATCCGTCGCCTGCGCCAGTATGACTATGTGCCCGACCCCTACTTTGAGGGCGCCGAGGGCTTTGAGTTGGTGCTCGATCTGCTTGAGGATGCCTGTGAGCATCTGTTGGATAGCATATTTCAACAAAATAAGATATAAAATGAAGAAAATCAATCTTTTGTCGATTCTACTCTGTGCCCTTGCCGCTTTGACAGCGAGCGCCCAGTCGCCCCTTGCCGTGAAGTGGCTGATGGGGCAGAACAACGCGGCTGCGGGCAACTACTCGTCGCGGTTTGTCATCAAGAACGTGTCGAGCAAGACACTTGACGGCGGCTGGCAGCTGTTCTTCAACCAGTTCTCGCGCTCGGTGACGCTGCCCGCGGGATGCCCCGTTGACATCGAGGAGGTGAAGACCACCTACTACCGCATCAGGCCCAACGGCAACTACCGCCCCCTGGCCGCCGGCGACTCGCTGGTGGTGGACGTGGTGATGGGCGGCACACTGGTCAACAGGAATTATATGCCCGACGGCGGACATGTGGTGCTGGGCGGCGACATGGCGCATCCGCTTGCCGTGAAAATCGAGTGCGCGCCTCTCGACAAGCCCGGCCAGTGGCGCGACCACAAGGCCTACCCCGACGGCAACTACATGTATGCCTACAACGAGGCCATCAACGGCTTTGGCGATGGTTACACGGGCAACGACTATGACATCTTCCCCGCTCCCAAGCAGGTGGACGTCGAGGCGGGATTCACTCAGGTGGGTAGCCTGGTGACCGTGAAGTCGGGCAAGATGTGGCAGTGGGGCGGATACAGCCGCGTGAAGCGCCTGCTCAAGGAGGAATTGGGCAAGCGCGGCATCTATGTGTCCAGCGGACAAAATACGGTCATCAAGTTGTTGTTTGACAAGACGATGAGCACCAACAAGGAATATTACAGCCTGCGCATACACGACGGCGAAATCACCATCCTGGGCTGCTCGCAGCGCGCCCTCATGAACGGCGTGAAGACGCTGGTAGCCGCGCTTGACCACAGCAAGGGACACCGGTTGCAGAACTGCTTTGTGATCGACTGGCCCGACGCAGGCTACCGCGGCATCATGCTCGACATCGCCCGCAACTATGTGGTGAACTTCAACGACCTCAAGCGCTTCATCGACCTGATGTCCTACTATAAGTTCAACACCCTGCAACTGCACTTTACCGACGACGAGGCGTGGCGCGTGGAGATTCCCGGATTTCCCGAACTGACGAGTGTGGGTGCACGCCGCGGCTGCACGCTTGACGAGAAGGAATACATGTCGCAGATTTTTGCCGGCAACGGCAATCCCGACGACTTGTCGCAGAGCGGCAACGGGTATCTGACGCGCAGCGAGTTCATCGAGTTGCTGCGCTACGCGTGGTCGCGCGGCGTGAGCGTGATTCCCGAGATTGAGACGCCGGGCCACGCGCGTGCCGCCATCGTGGCGATGAAGAGCCGTGCTGCCAATGGCCCCGTCACGGCCGATGCCAAGCAGTTGAAGAAATATCCGCAACTCGCCCAGCAGTTCCGTCTGTGGGACGAGAAAAATACCTCACTTTACACCAGCGCCCAAAGTTACCACGACAATGTACTGAACGTGGCGAGCGACGACGTGTACCGCTTCATTGACCTGGTGGTCGACGAGTTGGAGAAGATGTACAAGGAGGCCGGACTGAAACTGCAGGTGGTGCACCTGGGCGGCGACGAGGTGCCTAGCCACGCGTGGGACAACAGCCCTGACGTGCAGGCGCTCATGCAGCGCGAGGGCCTCAAGAACCAGCACGAGGTGAGCGAGTACTTCATCAACCGCATCAGCGGCCTGCTGGCCGAGCGCGGCATCCGCATCGAGGGATGGCAAGAGGTGGCGCTGGGGCACAGCGCGGCGTTTAACAGCGCCGTGGTGCCCCGCGTGGCAGGCGTCAACGCCTGGAGCACCGTGGGCTCGCGCAACACCGTGCCCTACCAGCTGGCCAACGACGGCTACCCCGTCATCCTGTCCAACGTCACCAATTTTTACATGGACATGGGCTACAGCCACCACCAGGACGAGCAGGGCCTGCACTGGGGCGGCAAGGTGGATGAGTTTGACGCCTGGAGCGCCCTGCCTGCCAACATCTATGCCAGCGCCCGCACCGCCGTGGACGGCACGCCCATCGATGTGACCAGGGCTGCCGAAGGCAAGGTGAAACTTGAGAAACCCGAGAACATCATCGGCATTCAGGCCCAGTTGTGGGGCGAGACGCTGCGCTCATTTGACCAGGTGCAGTACATGTTGCTGCCCAAGATGTTCGGCGTGGCCGAGCGTGCCTGGAACACCCAGCCCGCCTGGGGACAGAACCTCGCCGACGAGGCCGCATACAACGAGGCGCGCCATCAGTACAACCTCAAAATCGGCACCCGCGAGCTGCCGCTGCTACAGTCGCTGGGTTACAACTTCCGCGTGGGGCCTCCGGGCATCAAGGTCGAAGGCGGCAAGTTGCTCATCAACTCGCAGTACCCCGGCGAAATCATTACCTATACTCTCGACGGCAGCGAGCCCACCGCCGCCAGCCCGCGTTGGACGGCTCCCGTGACACTCAAGAAACAGCCCGCGGTCATCAAGGCCCGCGCCTTCTACCTGGGCCGCCAGAGTGTTGTGACCTATTTGTTCAAGTGATGAGTTAGGAGAGAGGATTTTTAACATGCATCCCGATAACAGGGACCTGGAGCCGCGCGCGGCTCCAGGTCCCTGTTATTTTGCCCGATAGCAAAAAACTATAAAAATGTGTTGTTAATGTTAAAAAAATGCAATAAACCGCGTTAAATTGGTGCAGAAAGTTTAAAGTACCAAAAATAATGTGTATGTTTGCAGTTGCTTTATTCCGGCGGTGGATAATTGGCAAAATAAGGAATGGACTAATATTATTTTTACCAACTATAAAAAACCAAACAAGATGAGAAAACAGCTACTGTTGCTACTGCTGTCCAGCATGTTGTCGCTCACGGGCCTCGCGCGCGTGGTGACCGGCGTGGTCACGCAGTCGAGTGACGGCGAGCCCATCATCGGAGCGTCAATCCAGGTGCACGGCACGAGCCGCGGCACAGCAACCGACATTGACGGCGCCTACTCGATTGAGGTGAACGATGGTGATGTGCTCGACGTGACGTATGTGGGCATGAATCCCAAGAGTGTTAAGGTTGGTCGCGGCGTGTCCGTCATCAACATCACCCTTGAAGAGAACGCCCAAGTGCTGGGTGAGGTCGTGGTAACCGCCATGGGCCAGACCCAGGAGAAGAAAAAACTGAACTTTGCCGTTCAGACCCTTGACGAGGAGGCGGTGACTGCCGGCGGCAGCACCAACTTCGCCAACACGCTTCAGGGCAAGGTTGCCGGTCTGCAGGTGAGCACCGGCGGCAGCTCGCCCAACTCTTCGACGCAGGTGATTATCCGCGCCATTTCGTCGATGAACAACAGCCAGAGCAACGAGCCGCTGATGATTGTTGACGGCATGGCCATCCGCGGCGGCGGCTCGACGCTGGCCGACCTCAACGCCAATGACATCGAGAACATTACCGTGCTCAAGGGTGCCGCCGCATCGGCACTCTACGGCCAGGAAGGCGCCAACGGCGTTATCATGATTACGACCAAGAGCGGCGGCCAGAACGGCGAAATCCATGTGACGGCATCGGCATCGCTCGAGCTCAACACGCCATTCCGTCTGCCGATGATTCAGAGCACTTTCACCCCCGGCAGCAAGGGTATGTACAAGGAGAACAGCGGCAGCGGCGGCTGGGGCCCTTATCTGGGTGCCAACGAGACCGTGTATGACAATCTGGGCAACTTCCTCCAGACCGGTGTGCTGCAAAAGTATGACGTGAGCGTCAGCGGCGGTACCGAGAAGTTCTCCAGCTACGCCTCGCTGTCCTATCAGGACAACCAGGGCATCGTCCCCAAGGACTACCGCAAGCAGTGGACCGTGTTCCTCAAGGGCATCTACAAGCCCAGCGACAAGGTGACCGTGCAACTGAGCACCAACTTTGTGAACCGCACGAGCCGCAGCTTTGGCAACTCGATGTCCACCATCTATAACTGGGGCATCAACAAGGACATGAGCGACTACCGCACCCTTGAGGGCCATGTGAACTGGTGGGCATACTACGACCACTGGGAGAACCTGCTTGACACCGAGCGCCTGGGCGGCGCCGTGTCGCCCTACTATGGACGCTACATGGACTGGAGCCTGACCGAGGGCAACCGCTTTGTGGTCAACGGCCAAATCAGTTACGAGCCCATCAAGAACCTCGTGTTCACCGGCAAGGTGGGCTATGACAAGGGCTACTCGATGTATGACAGTTACACAGTGCCCCGCCTCTACGAGGGCGACCTGATGGACCCGACGTCGGAGGACGTGCAGACCAAGCTCTCGAGCCTGCAATCCAAGTACGGCTCCTACAGCTTCCAGCCCTCGCGCAGTTCGCTGTTCAACGCCCAATTCCTGGCCAACTACCAGCACACCTTTGGCGAGGACTACACGGTGAGTGCGCTGTATGGTCTGGAGTACAAGGAGGTTCAGGGCCTGGAGTCGTCAATTTATAACGAGCATTTCCAGTTGGGCGGCGAGTTCTATAGTTTCAACAACACCGACTTCACCAACGGCGACCTGCTCATCAGCAACCACCCCACGCTGTATCACAGTAAGTATAACAAGTACGGCCACTTTGGCGAGCTGCGCTTCGACTACAAGGGCATGGCGCAGTTGTCGGTAACGGGCCGTATGGATGGTTCGTCGGCGTTCAAGCAGGCGAGCAAGACCAACTATTTCTATCCCTCCATCACCGCGGGTGTCATCTTCAGCGAACTGTTCCACCTGAGCAACAAGTGGTTCAGCTACGGCAAGTTGCGCGGCAACTGGGCAAAGGTGGGCAAGGACAGTCCCCGCTACCTGTTCACCGACACCTACAAGCAGTGGACGCTGTTCCCCGACGGCGGCTACGGCGTTGACCCCACCACCTCGCGCGCCATCGACCTGGAGCCCGAGATGACCAAGTCGTGGGAGATTGGCGCCGACCTGCGCTTCTTCAACAGCTGGACGCGCCTCGACGTGGCCTACTACTCGACCACCGTGGACAACCAAATCGTGAGCGTGCGCGTGTCGCCCGCCTCGGGCACCATCCTGCAGACCCGCAACGAGGGTAGCCTTGAGAACCACGGCATGGAAATATCGCTCAACCAGGACATCATCAAGAGCACCGACTGGTCGTGGACGGCACTTGCCAACTTCTCGTTCAACCGCAGCAAGGTGCTGCAGTTGCCCGACGACATCACCGAAATCCAGGGCACCCAGTATGGCGACATCTTCCCCGTTGCCCGCCTGGGCGAGTCCTCGACCGGTATCTCAGGCAAGGACTACGAGCGCGACCCCGACGGCAATGTCATCGTCGATGAGAACGGCTATCCCGTCATCAGCGCCGCCAAGGGCCTGTACATCGGCAACCGCGAGCCCGACTGGCTGCTGGGCGTGGGCAGCACCCTGCGCTACAAGCATGCCGCGCTGTCGTTCCTGTTCGACGGCCGCAAGGGCGGCGATGTGGTGAATGTGACCGGCCGCAGCCAGATTACCAACGGCATGAGCAACCTCTATGACAAGTACCGCAACCGCGAGTACATCGTGGACGGCGTTCAGGCTGTTCCCGGCCCCGACGGCACGACGGCCTATGTCAAGAATACCACCCCCATCGTGCTTGACAGCTACTACATCAGCACCTATTACTCCACCGTTTCCTCCAACTTCATCGAGGACGGTTCCTACATCCGCTTGAGCTATGTGACGCTGAACTACGACTTTGGCCACCTGTTCAAGCGCACCTGGCCCATCAAGGGCTTGTCGCTCACTGCCACGGCGCGCAACCTGTTCCTGCTTACCAAGTACCGCGGCAATGACCCCGCTGTGCTGGCAGGCACTGGCGGCGGTACCGGCAGTGCAGGCATCGACAATTACAATGTGCCCAGCACGCGCAGTTTCAACTTCACCCTCAAGGCAACATTCTAAAAGGAAGGAGGCATTTGAATTATGAAGAAGATTAAATTGATAGCAATGTTGATGCTGGTCGGCCTGGTTTCGGTCAGCTGCAACGATATGCTCGACGACAATGTGAACCCCGACAAGGCGCATGTCATCGACGCCAAGGACGGCCTGCCCGTGCTCATCTATTATGCACAGCAGGTTGTATATGACCACAGTGAATACTATGCTTACTTCTCCCAGATGCTCACCACCGGCGGCAAGAGCTCGGTGGGCGCTTACAGCTACAAGTGCGAGTGGGAGATGCTGACGATGAACCGCCACCCGATGTGGCGCCGTCATTTCTATGACATCGGCAAGAACTGCCTGAACCTGGTGAACAACTCGCAGGCCATCAACTCGCCCAACTACGAGCTCATTGGCCGCACCATCAAGCTGATGTCCACACAGTTGACGACCGATGCCTTTGGCGACATTCCCCAAAGCGAGGCTTACACGAGCAACTCGCCACACTACGACACCCAGGCCTCTATCTATGCCTGGATGATGCAGGAGTGTGACGACCTCATTGCCATGTATGAAGACCCCGCCATCGTCAACAACCCCGACAACCAGCCCATCACCGTCGCCGAGGACCGCGTTTATGCCGGTGACCTCGAGAAGTGGAAAGGCCTGGTATATGCCATGAAGGCCCGCCTGCTGCTGCGCAACATCCCCAATGTGGACCGCAGTGCCGCCATGTGCCAAAAGATTATCGCCGCCGCCGACGCTGCCATCAGCCAGTGGCGCAAGGGCGACGTCTTTGACTATCAGGGCAGCCGCGACGCGTGGTTTGGCAACGAGCCCCGTTACTACTGGGACGGCGGCACTGGCACCCAAAACGCCGTGTGGAGCGTCGCCCAGCCCGTCATCAACTCGTGGGAGTCGCGCGGCAATCTGCTGGGAAGCGCCATCCCCTCCAAGTTCTTCATGGTTGACCTGATGGGCATCAGCAAGCCCGACGACGAGATGAAGAGCGGCATGTTTGCCGGCGAGGGAAGCCACGACGGCTTTGCCAACGACCCGCGCTGCGGCCTGCTGATGATTGCCCGCACGGGTCCCGCCAGCGCGTCGGTGACCAGCGAGCGCATCAAGATGCGTTACCTCGAGAACAACATCGGCATGGGCACCTCGTTCAAGATTGCCAACTATCCCAACCTGTACATGGGCGCCTATGCCGGCACCGCCGACTCCTACAACCCCATCTTCACCATGGAGGAGCTGTACTTCATCAAGGCCGAGGCCGAGTACTGGCTGGGCAACAAGAGTGAGGCATGCGCACTGGCCAAGGAAGCCACCCAGTGGAACATCCAGCGCCACCTCGCCGCCTTCTTGCGCGACTATCCCAACGAGAACTACAATCCCGACACCGACAACAAGTACCCCGGCAATGCTGTCACCGGCGGCAAGCCCGGTTTCCAGCCCGCCGAGTACTGGCAAGCACAGGTCAACGCCTTCCTCAACAACGAGGACTACTACCACGGCAAGACCCTGTCGCCCCACAAGGTGACCGACCGCGGCAACAAGCACTGGTTCTTCAATCCCAGCGAGTTCTCGCTCAGCGACCTCATGCAGCAAAAGTACATCGCCATGTACCTGCAGCCCGAGCAGTGGACCGACATGCGCCGCTACCACTATAGCAACAACCGCAACCGCTATGGCATCGGCGACAATCAGGAAATCGTCTATCCCACGCTGCGCAGGCCCTATAACCTGTATGCCGCCTACTGGATCGACGGCTTGACCGAGGAGCAAAAGGAGAATACCTGGATTCAGCGCATCAACTACGACCCCGAGACCGAGGAGAAGTACAACCGCGCCGAACTTGAGCGCCTGGGCGCCTACAAGAATTACAAGTGGCTGCAAGAGCCCATGATCTGGGCCCGCGACTATGGCCAGGTGGCCTCGCTCACTCAGGAGTAAACGAGGATTAAGGACTTAACAACCAAGGACTAAAAAACGTAAGAAAACAATGAAACGACACAAGATAATAGGCCTGTTGGCACTCATGGCCCTGGTGACCTCGTCGTGCGCGATTCATGACCCGTTTGCCGACAACGGCGAACTCGGTCAGGTGCTGCCCACGGTGGACTGGGAGCAGGGCTCGACGGTAGTCAAGGCGGGCCGCCATGCCACTTTCAAGGGCAAGTACTACACCACCGCCGACAAGGCGATTGACCACAGCGAGGTGTGGTGCCTCGTCAAGCGCTCGCAGAGCGCCACGGCGACCAGCAAACTCACCACTTCGCTGGCCTACACCAAGAATTTCTCGCTCACCGACACCGTGCGCTCGGCTCAGAGCGTAGCCAAGTTTGCCCACAGCAAGGCCGAGTGGGACGGACACGAGTATGTGCTCACCGACAGTTTCCCCACCTCGCGCACGCTGGCACCCGTCACCTGGGTGAACCCCGCCGAGTGGGACCAAGAGAAGTTTGACAGTTACTATCCCGCCACGTTCCAGCAGGAGTTCCTCAACTACATGGTCAACGCTTTGACCAAGGACAACACCTACTACAACGACCTGCGCAATGTGTACATCAAGTATGACTTCACCGAGGAGCAGTTTGCCGCCCTCAATGCCGAGTATGGCATCGATTTCCCCACGGCAACTGCCACGGCCGACAAGTCGGACCTTTGGTACACCAATGACGAGATTGACCACTACTACTACACCACCGTGGGCGACGACGGCAAGGCGGTCTATCACGAGATTGCAACCGAGGCCGACGCCCCCGATGGTGCCAATGTGCAGCCTGTGTACAAGTCAGCGTTCTGGCTCTTCTCGCGCTACAGCGACGACACGGGCGGCAAGCAGACAAGTGTGCGCAGCGAGTACATGCCCTACTTCAAGAGCCTGATTTCGCTCATCCCCTTCACCTCGTGGATTTACAACTCGAGCGACAAGGCCTACACCGTCAACTACAACCGCCAGTATTACCTGGAACCTGACTTCCGCGTGTATGACACCGACGGCAAGGTGGGTGTGACCAACGACAACAAAGAAGTGACTCTCAACTAAAAACCTAATAGGCATGAAGAAGATTTTCAATCACTTTACGATTCTCGCCCTGATGGCAGTAATGGCCGTGTCGTGTATCGACAAGGAGGCCGATTACGGCAATTTCGCCACCAAGGACGTGGACTTCACCTACAGGGTGGATGACGAGCAGTACGGTCTCGACTTCTATGTGGTCTCGACCGTGGAATTTACCAATACCTCGTCCAAGACGGGCGCGGTAACCTGGGACTTTGGCGACGGCACGACTTCGACCGAGCAAAATCCCTCCCACAAGTTCGCCAAGGCGGGCATCTATGAGGTGACGCTCACCGTCGATGGCGTGGGCAGCAGGACCTATCCCCTGCTCATCTACGACATCGCCCCCGTGCTGAGCATTGCCGAGCAGAGCGACAAGATTGTCGTTATCAACGATGTGAAGGTTAAACTCGACATCGAGTTGCCCAACCCCGAGAACCTCAAGTGCAAGTATGTGTGGATTTTCCCCGACGGCACCCGTGATGCCAGCGGCCAGATTATCTCGACCTTCGAGGGCTACAGCCACGAGGACGGCACCATCGACAATCCCGGCAAACTCACCTTCAGCAACATCGGCTCGCAGAAGATTGTGCTCCAGACCTGGTTTGACCTTGACGGCGAGAACCGCCGCCTCGAGGACAGTTATGTGAACGTGCAGGTGGGCTCGTCGATTCCCGCGCCCACGCTGTACTATGCTGCCATGGGCGGCAACATCATGGCGATGAAGCTCGTGGACCTGTCCAAACTCCCCGCCGGCACCAAGAATCTGCCCTTCGACATGGGTGTGAGCGCCGGCAACATGCCCACTCAACTCGTGTTTGCCACCGAGAAGACGACGACCACCGACGGCGAGGTCATCGAGCAGGACAATGTGTATATCCTCGACTGCGGCAAGCAGTACTACTATGTGAACGATGAGGCCGGCAACCTGGGCGACGGCAAGATTACCGTGATGAGCGCCGACGGCTCTACGGCCAATGTGATGATTACCAATGTGGGCGGCCAGGCGTTCAACGACCCGTTCCAGGGCTGCACCGACGGCACCTACCTGTATTACACCGACCGCAATACGGGCATCCGCCGCATCCCCCTGAGCACGCGCGGCGAGACCGAGCAGACCATCTACACGGCCACCGCCGGCTACTTTGTCATCAACAACCAGTTGAGCTACTACGGCCAGGGCATCGCCTACGGCGCCATCCACACCGACCTGTATCTCGACCGCACGGGCAAGTTCTGGTGGAGCAAGAACTACTCGGGCAACGGCATCTACCGCTTCAAGGCCAGTGACATCGGCAAGACCGGCACCGGCGTGCCCATTCCTTATCCCATTGTGCTCGAGACCACCCAGCCGCGCGCCATGACGCTCGACGAGGACCTGGGCTACATGTATGTGTGGATGACCAAGGGCACCACGCCGGGCGTGGGCTTCACCCAGTATGCCATCCCCGGCGACAACGCCACGGCGGCCTATGACAAGTACATCAACTTCATCACCATGGAGGCCGATCCCATCAACACCACCGATGCCGAGGGCGTTTACACCACCCAGATGGCCGTTGATGCCCAGACGCACTATGTTTACTTCGGTTTCCGTGCCGCCAGCACCGAGAAGAACTACACCACAGGCCTCTACTACTTCAACCCCGACGACGGCAAGGTGTACAACTTCAACGACAACAAGGACAAAATCCTGGGCGTGTGCATCAACCCGAGGTTGACCAACCTGTTCTAAATTAACCGAGGGGCGCTGGGCGCAGCCGCAGGCCCGCCCGTCGCTCCTCATTGTTCTTGATTATGAAGCGATTATTCATGATAGCATTACTGGCGGCTTTTGCCGCCAGTTTTGTAATCCGTGCCGCCCACCCGCCCAAGCGCGAACAGCGCGGCATGTGGATGACGGCCTACCTGAGCGACTGGCCCAGCGGCAAGATCACCGAGTCCAACACCCCCATCATGCAGAATGCCTGCCGCAAGATGCTGGACACCATGCGCGTCAACCACATCAACACGGTGTATTACCACGTGAGGGCGATGTGCGACGCGATGTACAACTCGGCCTACGAGCCGTGGTCGGAGTATGTGTCGGGCACGCGCGGCGTAGCGCCGCCATTCGACCCGTTTGCGTTTATCCTTGCCGAGGCCCACAAGCGCGGCATCGAGGTGTATGCCTGGGTCAATCCCTACCGCTATGGCCACGGCTCCAACATGTGGGGCCAGAGTGACCGAGACTATGTTCACACCCATCCCGAGTGGCTGCTCACCACCGACTATGAGACGGTGCTCAACCCCGGCATCCCCGAGGTGCGCCAGCGCGTGGTGGATGTGTGCCGCGACATCTTGGAGAAGTACGATGTGGACGGACTGGTGTTTGACGACTATTTCTACAATCAGGACAATCCCTCGATGACGCTCGATGCCGGCCTGTATAGCGCCTACAAGGCCGCGGGCGGCACTATGAGCCAGGGCGACTGGCGACGCGAGAATGTGAACATGATGGTGCGCGATGTCAATGCCATGGTCAAGTCGGTCAAGCCGTGGGTGCGCTTTGGCATCGGTCCGGCGGGCGTGGCATGCAGCGCCCAGTCGGTGGCCGACAAGTATGGCGTGGACCCCTGCCCGGGCAGCGACTGGCAGTATAACCAGATTTACAGCGACCCCATGGCATGGCTCACGCGCGGCACCGTCGACTTCATGTCGCCGCAGGTCTATCGCAACACCTCGGCCGACTTTGAGCCCATCACCCGCTGGTGGGGCCGCATGGGCGACCGCTTTAACCGCCATGTGTATGTGAGCCAGTGGATTCCCGACGAGGACGGTTGGGGGCTCAACGAGTTCGTGAAGCAGGCGCGCATCGTGCGCGATGCCATGACGAGCGGCAACCCTGGCCTCACGTGGTTCCGCTACTACTCGTGGCGCAACAAGAGCGAGAAAATCGACGGCAAGGTGCGCCAGTTGCGCACGTGGCTGCGCGACAGCGTCTATCAGCATGTCTCGCTCAATCCTGCTCCCGCGTGGCTCAAGCCCGACAAGGAATACACCACAGTGGCCAGCCTGAGTTACGCCGGCGGCACGCTCTCGTGGGACAGCATCCCCAATGTGCGCTATGTCGTGTATGCCTGGCCCGACACAGTGCCCGACAGCGGCTTCGCTTGCCAGGCGCGTTACATCGACGGTGTCACCTATGCCGCCTCCTATGAGTTGCCCGCCGCCAAGCGCGAGGGCTACCGCTATGCCGTCACCATCCTCGACCGCTGGGAGAACGAGTATGCGCCGGCCACCCCGGGTGCCGTGCCGTCCCAGGCCGAGTGGCCTGTGCTGGTCTATCCCGACGACGGCGCCACGGTGCTCGAACTCTCGGCGCTGCAGTGGAGCGGCACGGCCATGAACTATACCCTGCAGGTGTTTGCCGACGCGCAGATGGACTCGATGGTGGCGCAACTCGCCGTTGACTCGCTGTCCTGCCCGCTGCCCAGGATTCCGGGCATCAAGACCGGCACCTACTGGTGGCGCGTGATAGCCCGCGGCCTCAACCAGTGGGACTGCGCCAGCCAGTTGCGCCGGTTCACCGTGGGTGAGATGCGCATCACCTCGCCCGAGGGCGGTGCCGCCGCCGTGCCCCTGACGCCGACCATCGCTTGGACGGCAGCGGCGCCCGGCACAGCCTATGTGCTGGAACTGTCCGAGTCGTCCAAGATGAACAAGGCCGACAGTGTCGTCACCCGCGAGGCACAGTGGACAGCTCCGCGCTACCGGCTGAGCGGCTCCACCACCTACTTTGTCCGCGTCACGGCCAGCAGTGGCGGCGCCTCCGTCACCACGCCCGTCACATCGTTTACCACCGTCGAGGCCATCCCGCCCGTGCCCGTGTTCATCTTCCCGACACCGGCCGACGAGGTGCTCTACTCAACCGATGCCGTGAGTTTCGAGCCTGCCGAGGGCGCTGCGGCGCTCAAGGTGCAAATCAGCGCCAGCGAGTCATTCCCCACGCGCACCTCTTACAATGGCTCGCTCGAGGGCGGCACATTCATGACGCCCCCGTTGGGCGACATCAAGGGCACTGGCAAACTGGTGGACGGCAAGACCTACTATGCCCGCGCACGCTATGCCTACCGCACCGATGCCACCGGCGAGGACTTGCAGTACACCGACTATACCGATGTGCGCACGTTCCTCTATCGCATGGCTGTGGCGGGTGACGTGAACGGTGACGGCGAGGTCAATATCGCTGATGTCAATGCTGTCATCGACATCATCCTGGGCGGTGCCACAAGCCGCCGCGCCGACGTGAACGGCGACGGTGAAATCAACATCGCCGACGTCAATGCCGTGATAGATATGATACTGAGGTAAGGGAACAAAATCCATTTAATAAAGACAGTAGCCTCCAAAAGTGTGGAATTTTGGAGGCTATTTTTGATCAATATTCCTGAAAGTAGAAATTGTGTTGAGAATTTGCCCAACCCAGATAATTCGGTTAATTTTGCCTTGAAAATAACAAGCAAGAATGGACCGAATAAACATCAAATATATTACCGTTTTATCAAAACTCTTTTTTAAAAGATTTAGGTGGTCTCTAATAAACTGGATAGCAGTAGTTACAATGCTGATATTTAGTAATTTTATTGCGGCGGCATCAGATGTTCCTAATATTGCAAACTACAACAAATGGGAAAATTTGCCTATTTCCAAACTGAGGCAAATGGGTTATGATTTTGTATATAAGGACATGTTAATTGATAGCGCCTTGCTTTGTTATACTATTGTGGCAAACAGGCAACCAGATGATTTGGATGAAGAAGAACTTGATCAGTATATTGGGGTAGTTCGCAATATTGGCAGTTTATACCTGTATTTCTATAATGATTATTTCAAAGCATATTCTTTCCTTATTGATGCTGAAGAATTGGCTAAGAAATACCATCGTGAAAAAATGCTTTCATATGTATATATAGATTTGGCGAATTTGTATCTTCTTGAGCATGAACTAAACACATCGGATGTAAGCACTGACAGGATATTATGCACCTATAAAAAAGCCTTTAATATCGGCATCAAGTACAAAGAATGGACACCAATATTTCCAAGTTTTACGTCAATGGCTGAAATTGCTTTTGGAGATCGTAACCTTTTGGCTGTCAATAAGGAAATTGAAGTTTTCAAGAAACTTGATATTCCCGATAGCATTCCTGAGGGCAAATATGTCCAAATGCTGTGCAAAGGATTGGAATTGTGGAAAGAAGGAGATAAGGACAAAGCTATAAATATCTTTCAGACCCTTTCTTTCAACGAGGATGGCAATATTGACTGCAACTCAATAAATTCATATAATTTGGTCAAACACATCATTCTACATAATGCATATTTACAAATGGGCCAGAGAACAAAAGCAGTTGAAGAATTGAGACTGTTAGAAGTTGAATCTGTCAAAGATGGCGTAATCGACGGATTGGCTGCGGCTTATACCAATTATATTAATTTCTATGATGGAATTAATGACCAAAAATTGTCAGATAAATATCAATTAAAATGGTACCACCTGCGGGACAGCGTTGTCAATGGTTCCCGGCTCAATGAGGTTAATACTGTTCGTTTTCTCCGTGAAATTGATAAAATGCACGACCAACATAAGCAGTTAGTAATTGAGCAGAAGCACCGCAGTAGAATGTTATGGATTTTGAGTGCATTTTTGGTTTTTGCTTTGGTGTCATTTGCTTTGCTTGCTCTCAATTATAGGCGTATCCATCAAAAGAACTGTGTGCTATATGAGAACAATTTGGCACTTCTTGCTGCAGATGAACAAAGGCGTTGTGAGGCAAAAATACAAACGCATGTCAATGATGAACAAGCGTCAAGTAAATATGGCGCGAATAAATTGGAAGATGACGCGATTGAGGAGTTATGGCAAAATATTGTTCATGTGATGGAATACTCACAAGAAATATATAATGAGTTGTTCAGCTTGAATCGATTATCAGAATTGGTTGGAGCCAAGTCTCATCAGATATCCCAAGTCATCAACTCTCAGGGTGATTGGACATTCTTTGCTTTGTTGGCTCACTATCGCATCAAGAAGGCGTGTCAACGAATGAACGATGTCGCAAATTATGGAAACTATACGATTGAGAGCATAGGCCAAAGTGTTGGGTTCCGAAGCCGCAGTAACTTTGTAAAGTTATTCAAGAAGGAGGTTGGCATTACTCCATCTGAATACCTCAAGATTGCCCGAAGCAAAACTGATTCAAAATAGCAGCAGGTAAGGTTTATCCTGAAATTTTATCATCAACTTTTTTGTTTATTGAATATGTTATACTCAAGAAAGAGGAGTATGATATATCAATATTGGTGATGTTACATTCTTTTTTTGTGTTTATCAGCAAGGCGGTGTGCTTTTTTATAAATTAGCACACAGTGACACGTTATTTGTTTGATTGTTTGTAGATAGTGTGTTTACCTTTGCGATAGGTTTACATTTATTTACAAACAATTTACAAATATGAAAGCAAAATTACTCTTTTGTTTGATGTTCTTGGGTTTTGTTACCGCAAGTTCGCAAACATTATCCGACAAAGGTTGTAGCGTGATAGAAATGCCAAACCCTTGTAGTTCCTCCAAAATGATTAGTACGGGCACAAACCCATCACGAGATGCTCGCCTCACATCAAGACGAGTTGAAGATGGGGCAGAGTATGAAGTCAATTTTGTTCTTGATTTTGATGATCAGGCCTACAGGGTGGAGCAGATAAGTTTAGTAAATGCCGACCGCACGATTAGCAGTTTTGAACAGCTCTTTGAACTTGTGAGCGGTTCAAATATCATGTACATTCCATCTGGAACTTATGACATCATTGTGGAATTTGTAAAATATGGTTTACCACCCATCAATATGTATGTAGTCCGTGAGCAAGTTACAATTGACCATGACATGTCGTTAAATTTTGCACCTACCGAGGCAACAAACCACATCCACTTCCAGACACTCACAATCGATGGTGACCCGGTGTTTACGGGAAAATATGCCTTTGATGATAACGATAATCTGGTAGAATTGGAACCCGGCAATGTTGATGAGGTGTATTTTGAAAAAAGAATTGTTTGCTCGGGTGTCGGTTCAGTTGTTAATGTTAGTGGCAATTTTGGTATAGTTATTGAAGGTTCAAGCGGAGGTGGAGAGATGGCATCAGATGTTTTCATCAATGACGTCAGTGACCGCTATTCATTCTATCAGTACCGCATTGTTATAGACAAAAATAACGACATCTACACTTCGGCCTATGAGGTAAATGGTGCATCAGGCGATGTCACTGCAACAAATGACCCTTCAAGGTTTGTGTTATATGAAGATTCGTTCTTGGACCAAAAGCGCCAAGGAGAAGAAATGTTCCTATCGTTTACCGAACAAGCAATCCATATTCCTTCCAGCAATGGATACGGATGCAACATTGTGTTTAACGATCCTGTCACCGTTGGCCAATCATACAAGTTCTATCTGAGTGCATCGGTTGAAGACAGCCCATCTGGATTTATGCCGATAATTGAGCCTGGCTTGAGCATCAAGACCATTGAAGTCATGCCATGGGGCGATGAGTGGGAACAAATGTCGACAGTAATGGCTAGCATGCCGTTGACTGTTAGTGATGGAGAAGTTGTCTATACAAATAATGGCGTGGCGACACATGTTGATGTCAATAATCCCAAGTTTGATTGCATTTTTGATGAGGAAGCGACAAAGAATACAGACATTAAGTACTATCCCCAATGGCCGGCGCATCCCGCATTTGCCTATTCTGTTGATAAGAAGAAAGACATCATTGGTAACAACTGCCCGTTGCTTGTGAGCAATCCTATGCAGTACTCTGCGTTTAGTTCACCGTTTGGTGGAGATCCATTTATTGACAAGCAATTCTGTTATAACTATATCGGCCGTTATGGTGAGACCAATCTTGAGGATGTTTCAGACACTCAAGTAAGTATTATGCTCAATGGTCAGGATTTCTATAATGGCACTGGTGTAGTTTATGCTGATTTTGATGCGTTGAATGGCATCGTTGACGCCACCTTCAATAATGAGTCAATAATTGTTGATGGAATTGAAGGTTCAAACAAAACCAGCCTGCATTATAACACTGAGGGCGAAAGCTCAAATCCTCCAACAATGACTATGCTGCATTTCAAGGACAGTAAAGGTGATATTACCGACCGCTTTGTCTCCGCAGAGGATGGTATTATTGAATTCAGCGCCGGTGACTTCAATCTTGTAGCTACCCCGAAGGGCTATTTTGCTTTCGACCGCATTGCTCCTGCTTCGGTTGAGGTAAGCTATTCCCAGTATGGCGAGAATAATTGGAAGGAATTGGTCGTGGAAGAGGACTCTGAGAATTATTGGCCTGCAATGGGTTGGTTCTATTCTGGTTCACTCGCTGGAGTAAAAGGTCAATCTGCAATAGGTTGGTATGACCTCAAGGTTCGCCTGACTGATAGCGAAGGCAACTGGCAAGAGCAGGTAATTAGCCCGGCATTCTATGTTGAAGAGTTGATTCCGACAGCTATCACCGAAGTTACACCCGATGCTGCTAATACTGATAACTCAATTTACAACCTGAGTGGCCAGCGTGTATATGGTGAATTGGAATCGTTGCCTCGCGGCGTATATATTGTTGGTGGTAAAAAGGTTATAAGGTAATCTCCATTCTAATAAAATAATGTCGGGTGCGAACCTTGTGGTTCGCATCCGTTTTTTTTGACATTTATTCTTTGTGCAAGCGTTTGTGCGTTTTTGGATTCATAAATATTCATTTTGATTTTTTCTCAAAATATTATCCTCAAGCATTTTTTATTTTGGGAAATTATTTGTTACTTTGCTTAATTTATTGAAGTGTGTTTTGTGAAAATCATATTAATTTTTAATAACTGACTGTATATGAAGAAATTACTACTCTCAATCTCATTAATCGCAATGGCGGTTATGAATGTGTGGGCGGTGACCGACGGCGTGAACTATGAAACGGTGAACGGCATCGACATCGTCAATGTGTGGATTCAGGACCGCGCGCACACTCCCGAAGTGTGGTCGGAGCAACCCTACAACAACACCAGCGCGCGCACCTCAGTGCTTTCTAACGGCTACATCTACATCGCGCGCACCAATGCCATCTCTATCATCCAGGGCACCGATACCCTGGCCCAGAGCGTTGTTTACAAACTCGACGCCGCCACGGGCAACATGGTCAAGGAACTGCCCTTGACGCTCAACGGCGAGATTTATGGCACCACGACGCTCAACGCCAACAGCGTGGGTGCCGACAACTTTGGGCACATCTACCTAGCTCCCTACACCAGTGAGCTGGCCACGATACAGCCCGTGTACTTGCTCGACACCGAGACCGGTGAACTCACTCTGGTAGCCAACCTCGAGAAGGGTGACGTGATTGCCCGCTGCGACTACATCGACGTGATGGGCGACCTCACGCGCGAGGAGGCACAGTGCAACATCATGACGGTGGGTGCCAGCGTGGCAACCATCTACCGCTGGCACTGCGAGCAGGGCGACGACTACTGGGAAGGCGGCTTTGAGGGCGACACCTACCTCGACATCCTGGATTTCTATCCCGAGACGGTGACCCAGTGGGGTTTCGGTCCCGTGGTTAAGATGGTCCTGGGCGAGGGCGAGGAAGACCGCTACAGCGGCGAGCTGTTCTACATCGACGGCTTCACCGCATCGCCCATTCTGTACGACGTGACGGGCACCATGGTCGACAACTTTGAGGAGGTTGACCCCGCGTTCTATCCCATGGACGTGGGCGCCAACGGCGTGTGCGAGTTCACGCTCGACGGCCGCAACTTCATTGTTTACACCGTGGCACAGTACACCGGTGTTGACGAGAAGACGATGCTCAACCGCGCCTGCCAGGTTTACATCTGCGAGCTGGGCGAGGGCATGACCCTGGGCGGCATGCAGCGCTACTGGATGGTCCCCGACGAGCTGGGCACCGTGAGCGACGGCGGCACCCGCGTCGAGAGCATGAATGTTGAGTATGGCACCGATGCCCAGGGCAACGAGGAGGTGACGCTTTACATCTTCAAGTGCTACAACGGCATGGCTGTTTACAAGATTGGCACTAACGTCAAGGGCGACGTGCCCGAACCCATCAAGGGCGACGTGAATGGCGACAACGAGATTAACATTGGTGACGTGAACGCTGTGATTGACCTGATCTTGAGCGGCGGCTCCAACTCCGCTGCCGACGTGAACGGCGACGGCGAGGTGAACATTGCCGACGTGAACGCTGTCATCGACATCATCCTGAAGTAATATCAGACCAATTTTAGTCAAGAGTTAGGAGTTAGGGGTGAGGAGTTGGGGTTTGACAACACTCCTCGGGCCTTGCTTCTAACTCTTGATTTATTAGACAGATTCATAATAACTGACACAACAATAGACATGACAATGAAAAAGATTTTACTCGCACTCATCACCGTGGCTGCCGCAAGCTTGAGCGCTGCGGCAGTGACCGACGGACAGACCTATGCCGAGGTCAACGGCCTCAAGATTGTCAACCAGTGGATTTTTGACCGCGTGCACTGCATCAACGACTATACCGCTAGCCCCATCTGCAGCCAGCGCGCCCGCACCGCTACCATGGACCAGGGTATCGTGTATGTGGCGCGCAGCGAGGAGCGCACCATCATTGTCGGCAACGACACTGTGGCACAGTCGGTTATCCACCGCTTTAGTGCCAAGGACGGCAGCGAACTTGAGGACCTGCCGCTGACGCTCGACGGCGCGCCTTACAGCCGTTTCCTGGGGGTCGCCAGCATCGGCGTGGACAGCTTCCACCACATCTGGGTGGCTCCCATGACCAGCAACCTGCAGCAGTTGGTGCCCGTGTACATGGTTAACACCGAGACGGGCGAACTCACGCTCATCGTCGAGATGGACAAGGGCGACGCGCCCCAGCGCACCGACTATGTGGACGTGATGGGCGACCTCACGCTCGAGGAGGCCGAGTGCAATGTGATGACTGTGGCAGGCTCGGGCGCCGACCCGGGTTTCCCCACGCTGTATCGCATGCACGCCGACCAGGGCGGCGAGTGGGAAGGCGGCTTTGACGGCGACACCTACATGGACGTCATCAACTTCTATCCCGAGACCAAGACGGGCTTCTCGCTGGCGCCGGTCATCAAGATGATTGAGGGCAGCGACGACGAATCGCGCTACAGCGCCGAGATGTTCTACATCGACTGCTTTGACACAGCCCCCGTCATCTACGACATCTCGGGCTCGGTCATCGATTCCTTTGAGGACACCGACCCCGCCTTGCAGCCCCAGCACATACCCAATGGCTGCATCGAGTTCCACATCGACAACCGCAACTTCCTCACCTATGTCATCGCCGACATGAACGGCAACGGACACGGCTGCCAGGCCAACATCTGCGAACTGGGCGAGGGCATGTCGATGGGCGGCATGACCAAGTACTGGCAGATTCCTGCCGACAGCGTGGGCAAGGTCAACGACAGCGGCCTGCGCGTGCATAGTTTTGCTGTGGAGTATGGCACCGATGCCCAGGGCAACGAGGAGGTGACGCTGTTCTCCTTCAAGGCCTACAACGGCATGGCGGTCTATAAAATCGGCAAGAACGTGGGCGGCGGCGACGTGCCCGACCCCGTCAAGGGCGACGTGAACGGCGACGGCGAGGTCAATATTGGCGATGTGAACGCTGTGATTGACTTGATTCTGAGCGGCGCTTCAAGCCCCGCTGCCGATGTGAACGGTGACGGCGAGGTGAATATTGCCGACGTGAATGCTGTCATCGACATCATCCTGAAGTAACATTACAAATACCCTTGCAGGGTGATAAATCAGAGTGTTATGAAACGATTTTTCATCATTTTTGCCCTTGCGGCACTGCTGGGCGTGTCGGCGGCGTCGGCGCGCGACCAGTGGACCATTGGCGACAAGAAATATGACGTGGACACGCTCATCTTCCCCCACCTGGTGGGACCGGGCGTCACCAGCGCCAAGTTTGACATCCCCGACCTGCCGCTCAAGGTGAGCGTGCTGGAGATGGACCTCACCAACCCTTACATGGTCATGGAGACCTGCCTGGGCAGCGACAAGTCGGTGGGCAGTGAGACGCCTGTCAACATGGTGACCCGCAACACGCGCCCTGGCCACGAGGTGGTGGCCGCCACCAATGGCGACTTCTACATGACCTCACCCACCAACGAGGTGGGCTTGCCGGTGAGCGGGCAGATTCGCAACGGCGAACTGGTGCTCAGCAGCCACAACCGCGCCTGCCTGGTGCTTGACGAGAACCATCACCCGTTCATCGACCGCCTCACCTTTGCGGGCCGCGTGACCTGCGGCGAGACAACGTTTGCCCTGAATCTGGTGAACCGCATGCGCAAGGGCTATGAGGACATCGCCGCCAACCAGTCCATCCTGTTCACCCGCAGTTACGGCCCCACCACCTACGAGGGCACGGGCGGCAAGATGGTGCTGCTGCGTCCCGCCGCTGGCGACTTTGCCTGGCTGGCCAACGGCAGCGAGCAATGTGTGGTGGAGAGCGTGTTTGACGCCGACGGCACCAACCATGCCATCCCCGACGGGCAGGCCATACTGTGGCTCAAGGGTAACTATGCCACCAAGTATGCCGACGCCCTGGCGCCCGGCAGCGAACTCACCATCGACTTTACGCAGACGCTCAACAACGGCCCCAAGGACATCGTGCTGGACCAGCTCATTGGCGGCAGCGACCACATCATCATGCAGGACGGCGTGTACAAGGAAGCGTGGGACGAGCGTCATCCGCGCACGGCTATTGGTCTGAATGCCGACAGCACCCACCTCATCTTCATCGTCATCGACGGGCGCTACCTCGAGTCGTTGGGCACAACGCTCAAGGAGATGGTGGGCATTTTTGAGGCCCTGGGCGCTGTCACCGCTGTCAACCTCGACGGCGGCGGCTCGTCGTGCATGGTGGTCAATGGCGAGGTCATCAACCATCCCAGCGACGGCCCCGTGCGCGCCGTGGGCAACGGATGCCTGCTGGTGTCCACCGCCCCCGAGGACGAGGTCATAGGCATCATCAGTTACGAGCCGCGCTGCTACAACATCTCCATCTCGGCCACCACCACATTTGACGTGTGGGGCTACAACCAGTATGGCGTGCTCAAGACCCGCGACCTGCAGGGATGCACCTTCTCGTGCGACCCCCAAGTGGGCACATTTGACGCCGACGGCGTGTTCCGCGCCTCGGCCACGCCCGCCCAGGGCAACCTGTATGTCACCTACGGCGACGTCACCGCCACCCAGCATGTCACCATCATGCCCAGCAACTGGGTGCTCGAGAGCGACAGCGTGGTGGTGGACCAGTTCCACCCTTACAGCATCGTCATCAACGGCATCAGCGGCTACAGCATGGACCGCGTGGACCCTTCGGTAGTGGACTGGACCTCCATCAACGAGGGCGTGTGCATGGTGGATGAGCAGGGACTCATCACCGCTGTGGCCGACGGCCGCACCTTTATCACCAGCGACAGCGAGGGATTGCAGGACTCGCTGCTCGTGAGCGTGGAGATGCCCCTCAAGCGCATCACCACTGTGGAGAACGCCCCCATCGACCCCGCTACTTGGACCGTCACCCAGAGCGGCGGCACCGCTCGCACCGTCACCGCATTGGACAACGGCTTGCAGATTGACTTCACCGGCGCCTCGTCGCGCAACCCCTACATCAAGGTGGCCAAGCAGGTGCGCATGTGGAGCATCCCCGACACACTGCGCCTGCGCGTGGAGCCGGGCAACCTGCCCCTCAAGTCGGTCAAGGTGCTGGTCGAGAACGCCGTGGGCGAGCGCACCACCTTGGAGCGTGCCTTCCCCGAGGGCATCGAGGGCCAGTACACCATCGACATCCCCGCCAGCGAGGTGTGCAACGCGCTGGACATGGGCAGTTTCCCCCTGCACCTGGTGTATTATTATTTCACCTATTCTTCGCCTGTATCGGGTGAGCAGTACAGCCTGCGCATCCCCGGCATGGAATTGGTGTATGCCGGCATCCCCCCCGAGGAGCGCCCCGCCACTGGCGACGTGAACAGCGACGGCGAGGTCAACATCGGCGATGTGAATGCCGTTATCGATGCCATCCTCGTGGGCACTATGCTGCCCATGGCCGATGTCAATGGCGACGGTGAGGTCAATATTGCTGATGTTAATGCGGTAATTGACTTGATTTTGAGATAATTATAGATTTTACGCTATGAAACGGGACGAATTTTTGGTCGAAGTGTGTGCCAACGGTGCCGAGTCGTGCATCGCGGCACAGGAGGGCGGCGCCGACCGCGTGGAACTGTGCGCTGGCATACCCGAGGGCGGCACCACGCCCAGTTACGGCGAAATCAAGGTGTGCCGTCGTGTGCTCACCACCACGCGCCTGCATGTGATTATCCGCCCCCGCGGAGGCGATTTCCTCTATAGCGGCCTCGAGATTGAGCGCATGATGCACGACATCGCCGTGTGCCGCGACCTGGGCGTTGACGGCGTGGTGTTTGGCTGCCTCAATGCCGACGGCACCATCGACAAGGACGCCAACAGGCGGCTCATCGAGCAGGCCCGCGGCATGAGTGTGACGTGCCATCGCGCCTTTGACCGCGCCGCCGACCCCGAGCGCGCACTCGAGACGCTCATCGGCCTGGGCTTTGACCGCATACTCACCTCGGGCCAGCAGCCCCGTGCCGAGCAGGGCGTGGACCTGCTGGCGCGTCTCAACCGCCAGGCGGCAGGGCGCATCATCCTCATGGCGGGCAGCGGCGTCACCGAGCAGAACATCCGCACCATCCGCGACACCACGGGCCTCAACGAGTTCCATTTCTCTGCCCGTGAGTCGTTTGCGAGTCAGATGCAGTATGTCAACCCCGACCTGTATATGGGCAAGCCGGGCGCCAACGAGGCCGCCCTCGACTACACCACCGCCCGCCGCGTCAAAGACACCATCGCCCAACTCCTGACCTGACTTCCCGGCCTACGAATTAACACGAATTACACGAATGGGGACTGCACAAGCCGAGCAGCCCCCGTTTGTTTTGGCGAAAAAAGAGCCCATGTGTTGTCAAAATAGCACCTTAGCGTGAAAAATAAGGTGCGCGCATCAGCCCCGCAGGGTATAAAGAAAAGCGCTGGCCTACATGATAGACCAGCGCAATTTTTATGAAGAAATTCTGAGTTTACTTTACAAGCACTTTCTTCACCGTGCCGTCGCTCATCTTCACGATGTTCACGCCAGACTGCGGTGCGCTGATGGCACGGCCGTCAACAGTGTAGCGGGCCACCTCGGTAGCATCCTCGCTCTTCACCACCTCGATGCCTGTCGGGGTTGCGTTGCCGATGCGGAACGCGGGCGAAATAACTTGCTGTTGCCAGTTGCCCGAGGCATCGGTCAACTTCACCATCAGGTCATACCAACCCGTTGCGCTACCGTTGGTCACGCCCTGCAGCGAGCCGCGATAGAAGTAGCCAAATCCGGGCATGAAGTAATTCTCGGGAACCTCATTCACCTCGAGGGGAAGCCACTGGTCTGTGCAGTAGGGCGAATAGGATACTTCAACATTGAGGGGCTTGCATACATACCAACGGTCATTAATTTCCATATCTTCAACAAAGTCAAAGTCGCCGGCGGCAAACTCAAGCACGCCTTCGTCAGCGGTCTCAAATCGGTCGATGATGTTGCCGTCGCTGTTCTTGAAGTGGAGCGCCTGCAGCGAGGGAACGGTCTCGTCTTCTTGGCGCTGGTCAAAGTAAACATCAGTCACATTCTGACCCTGCAAGCCGTCAACCATCACATTGCCATCGACAAAATGCGCGGTAATCACGCCATCGGGTTTTTCTTGGCATAATGTTCTAAAATCCATAAACATGTTGTTATAGTCGGTACAGAACACCTCGTCATTGTACTTGACTTCGGTCTGCATAGAGTTGTTATCACAGGATCTAACCTCACCATATCGGCCCTGGTAATCACAATAGAACGAGGCCACTCTACCGTCTCTAATCCCCGGTGTCAGCATATTAATGGGGCAGTTTGAGCCATAGTCCAATGCTTTCTGCTCCTTGGCATATGAGAACTGAGGATGACCGGGGATTGACACATATTCACCGCCTCCGACAGGAATGCGGAAATCGCCAATACCATGGTTCACATATTCAAATGTGCCATCGGTGTTTTGCAAAACAGGTAAACCATTGATTGTGCTATATGCACTATAGTACGCAGTTTCAACATGCTCATTCCCGTCTTCGTCATACCAAACCCACTCATCAACAAATGTTTGTATGTTGTCAGCAAAGTTTGGTGTGATGAGCATATCATAGTTTGCCTTCTCGTCGGTGCTCTTGGGCGCGTCGATATATGTGACAAATTTTCCGTCTTTGGCCTCAAAAACGGGATCTATGCCGTAAACCCACTCCCCGGAATTGTTGATGCATTCTTCCACAGTGAAACCAACACGATATGAATCATTGTCAAGATTGCTGGATGGGCTTGCAATGAATTTATCTTCATACCTGGCGTATTGATTGGTCTTGCTCTTAAGGATGTGGTCTGCCATCGAGGATGTTTCGTATTTGCAGAAGAAGGCGCTGCCATCATTATCTTGAACGATTCTAAAGTCAACAAGTTTGTAGCGGTCGCTGACGTCATTCATCATGATGTCAAACGGGGTAGCGCCGCCGTCACATATTGCAGCCCCATAACAGGTACAATGATAAACATATCCGTTGTCTTTTAACTGGAGGAATTGCAGATCAACAACATCAGTCACATTTTCTACGGCAATCGTGTCGATGGGCATCCAATTCTCATCAAGGATATAGTTGCCTATAGTGAGTTCATCGCCATTAGGCTTGATGGTCTGGATTGTATAATCATTGGTTGCTTCTTCATGATTGAAGTAGATGGTGGTATCCTTGTTGACTTCTACCAATTCCTTGACAATAATTGCACTGCACGTCGAAGATGACTCTTTAGGACCTTTGCAAAAGACCGATGACACAAAGTCGTAGGTTCCTGCCGGCACTTCACAGACGATGACATCAGTTTCGGGCCAATTAGTGTAGAAGCTTGCCCCGAAATCACCGCTGTTAGGACCTGTGACAAAAATACTGTAAGGGTTAGTGAACTTGTCGGGGTCGTTTTGGAAAATGCAGGTAACCGTGTGGGTTTCTCCTTCGGTGATGGCGGGTTCCTTGAGCAGGCGTGAGTAAGACAGTCCATTGCCGATGTCATGTTTTTCGGCTTTTCTCGAATCTGTAACTCGGGAAACGGGCGACTTGATGCCCAGTTTTGAAAATTGATTGTTCTCAACGATGATTTGTGCGTTAAGCACATTGCCGCACATCATGAAAATTGCGATGAGCAACAACGGTAGGTAAAAAAATCGTTTCATGCGTAAAATGATTTTGATGGTTAATGAAAAAAATTGATGGCGCAAAGTTAGGGAAACCCTATGCAAAAAGGGGAAAATATGGGTTTGAGTTGGTGCTTTTGCTCCCAAAGGCACGAAAAAGGCAATTTTTTGCCCATTTCATCGGTGTTTTTCGGCAATAAGGCCCCTGGTCAGCGGTCCGAGACCTCGCTCGATTGTGGCCCGCTCAACCCTGGTCACAGGTCGCCTTGCGGCTCAAATCGCGGGTCTCCAGCCCGCACCCTGCGGGTGGTCGCCTGGCCTGTCCGGGGTCGAAGTGAACGTAGTGAACGCAGGCCTCGGATAGGCGGGCTCTCATGATTGCGGGCTGAAAGTCCGCGATTTACAAACTATATCAAAACGGGGGGTGGCGGGGTTATTTTTTGCCCATTTTCTGGTATGCCGAGGGGGTGAGGCCGGTGATGGCTTTGAAGGTCCGGGAGAAGTTGGAGCGGGATTTGAAGCCTACACTTTGGGCGATGGCCTCGATGGTGAGGTTGGAATAGTTGGCTTTGTCGTTCATTCGTCGGCACGCTTCCTTGATGCGGTACTCGTTGAGCATGGCATAAAACCCGCCGTCATATTTTTCGTTGATGACCTGCGACACATGGTTGGGCTTGGCGTCCACCATCTGTGCCAACTGGTCGAGCGAGAAATTCTCGCTGTATATGTCGTCGTTAGTCTCCATAGCGACCAATATCTGTTGCATCAGGCTGTCCTTGTCGCTTTCGGTCAGGGTGCTGTTCTCATATTTTGGTTTCTCTTGTATGGTGGCTGGAGTGATTTGTGCAATCAGGCGTCGCTTGTCCTCGCTGGCCTTGATCATCTGCTGGGTGCGTTCGTACAGCGACTGCTGCTGCTGGCGCACCTGGCGGTATTTGCGGTACAGCCAGTAGAGCATGAGCAGCAGTATGGCGGCGACAATCGAGATGCCGACAATCACCCATGCCTGCACCTTGCGCTGATAGGCGAGTTGCTTGGCCTCCTCGTTTTTCTTTTCCATCTCAAACAGGAGTCCCGCCTCGCCCACATTGGCCAGCCGCTTGCCGTTGATGAACTCGTCCTTGGTCTCGAGGTAGCGGATGCGGTATTTGTCGGCCATTTTTTCATCGCCCTTGATTGAATAAAGTGATGAAAGACTGGAATATGCGTCCATCAGATGCGCCATCTTGTTGTGGTCGCGGGCCTCCTGCTCGTTGAGGAGCATGGCAGCGATGGCATCGTCGACGCGGGTGGAGTCGATGTGCCAGATGTACATGTAGTTGCGTGCAATGATTTTGGCCGTGGGCCCCACGCCGGGCGGCAGACGGTCGGCACAGTCGAACATCTGCTTGAAACGGTCAAATGACAGCTGGCGGTCGCCGGCCAGCCATGCGTCGATGCCGTCGCACAGCAGCCGCGCATACTGGAGCCAGGCGGTGGTGTCGGGCAGCGGCAGACGGCGGATGACCTGCGCCTCATGATTAAATATGGTGTCGTTGCCGTGAAAAGTGGCGTGCAGGACAAAGTCAAAGAAGGTGTTCTGCAGGGCGTACCAGTTCTTGTTCTTGTACGCGTTGCTGAATGCGCTCTTGTAGCCGTTTACCATGTGGACGTCCATGCTGTCGGTTGTCAGGCCGTAACGGTAGCCGTCCACCATCAGCATCGACATCTGTATGGAGGGGATGAAGTAGTCGTAGTGGTGCTTCTGGGCGAGTTCCTTGGCTTGGAGCAGGTAGGAATAGGCCTTGGAGAAGTCGTAGAAGTCGTCGAGGTAGAGCAGGCCGATGGAGTTGGTGGCCTCGATGCTGCGCTTGATGTCCTCGTCGCCGAGTTGCTGTTCGTAGTAGCGGTTGGCGACGATGGTGTAGCAGATGAGGGCGCTGTCGGGGCGGTCAACGGTGCACCGCCAGTGGTCGCCCATCTGCATGAGCCGCTCGCTCGACAGCCTCGACCAGCGTTGGTATGCGCCATTGCCGCCGTTGTGGCTGGCACACAGGGCGTTAATGCCGCAACACACGATGCAGCACGCCAGCACTATTGATTTGAGCAGTTGATGAAACACATGCAAAGGTACTAAAAAATCAAATAATCAGACCACCAAACAACAATAACAACACTGAACAACATGAACAACTTTCTACCCCAGTTCGGGATAAGATTACTCCCAAATAGAAAGTTGCTTTGAGTGTTCG
>R27__coassemble_347_pt1 | contig 32469 bp, 27 predicted proteins | sample R27__metabat2_low_PE_027 | metagenome-assembled genome bin R27
CGTCCCGCCCAGGGTGGCCTACGGCATGGTGTTAAACACCATCCAGACCGCGGGAAAGGACATGCATCTGTAACTCTATATCACGGCGGCGGGCGCTCCCGCGCCGGCAGGCGGCAAGGCCAAGACCTACAAGGTGAAGGGCAACAAGAGCAAGGACGTGCCGCGCGTGTTCATCAACCCGGGCCACGGCGGGCACGACAGCGACGACCGCCATTGCCCCACATGGGTGATGGGCGCCCGCGACACGCTGCACTACTATGAGTCGAACAGCAACTTGACCAAAGGCCTGGCCCTGGAAGAGATATTGCGCAACAAGGGCTACGAAACCGCAATGTCGCGCCGCACCAACAAGACCAAGGACGACATGGACCTGTTCCAAATCGTGTCGCTGGCCGCCAACAGCGGCGCCGATGTGTTCTTCTCCATCCACAGCAATGCCACGGGCATCGAGAGCCGCGTGAACTTCCCGCTGGGACTGTACCGCGGCTGGGACGGCGCGCCTGCCGTCGAGGGCAGCCTCGACCTGAGCGATGCGGTGATGAAGAGCCTGTATGCCAACAAGACGGCAGTGTGGACCCATGAGGAGCGCAGCCGCGGCGACTGGTCGTTCTACACCGACTGGGGCTACCGCGTGGGCCTGGGCGTGCTGCGTTACAACAAGCTGCCGGGTTTCCTGAGCGAGGGCTCGTTCCACGACTACCTGCCCGAGCGTGAGCGCCTGCTCAACGAAAGCTATTGCTGGCTCGAGGCCTGGAACCAGTCGCTGGGCTTTGACAAGTACTTTGGCCGCAAGAGCAAGGTGGGCGTGCTTGCAGGCACGGTGCGCTGGGATGATGTGAAGCGCATGGACGACGACCAGCGCCTCTTTGGCGCAGACCGGCAACAGCCCGTCAACAATGCCATGATTCGCCTGTTTACCAGCCGCGGCACGATGTGCCGCATGTACAGGATTGACAACCTCGACAACGGCGTGTTTGTGTTCACCGGCCTCAAGCCCGACAAGTACAAGATTGAACTCTACTACGGCGACAACGACGACCTGTACACCACCGTCAAGGTGAAGGTGAAGAAAAACAAGACATCCTACCGCAACCTCACCCTCAAGACCAACCAAAAGCCTAAAAAGAAGGAACAACACCTTTACTTTTAGTGAGGAGTTCCTGTCCACTTCTATCCATTCTTGTTCATTCTTATCCATTCTTGTCCATTATCATGCATTAACTGGAATAAAAACTATATCAACCAATGAAGAAAACATGTTTAAGCATCATCACACTGCTGACGGCCTCGCTGCTGGTGCCCGCCGCGGCCCAGGAGGTGGAGGTCGTGCAGCGCCAGCGCCTGCTCGACGGCGTGGAGGGCAAGGCCTATTACCCTGTGCTCAACGCGGCGGGCGACCGCCTGCTGTTCAACAACGAGAACGGCGCGCTCAAACTCTATGACTTCACCGACGACGTCACCGCCACCGTCACCGCCGGCTTTGTGGCCGGCAGCGACGCCTGCTTTGGCGGCGACGGCAAGGTGTACTATGTCACCCAGCAGGTTGGCGACGACCGCCTGGTGTACCGCTCGGGCATGAGCTATGACCCCGCGACGCGGCAGAGCGAGCAGCTCACCCCGCCCCAGCATGGCGCCGTGCGCGCCGTGCCCGCTACCATGGGCGGTGCCCTGCGCGCCCCGCAGCACAATTATGACTCGCGCGCCGACATCGGCACCGCCGCCTGGACCGAGGGCAGCCGCGTGCATGTCACCGTCAACGGCGAGGACCGCGTGTTTGCTCCCGTTGACTCGTGGGCGGGTTACCTGTGGGCCTCGCTGTCGCCCGACGGCAAGCGGGTGGCCTTCTTTGCCGCCGGCAAGGGCATCGTGGTCATCGACCTGCGCGGCCAGATGCTCGCCATGCTGGGCAACTACGAGATGCCGTGCTGGTACAACGACAACTACATCGTGGCCCAGCATGCTACCGACGACGGCCACCAGATTACCGCGTCGCAGCTCCTGCTGCTCAAGGCCGACGGCACCTTCAAGACCGAGTTGACCTCAACAGCCTCGATGGCGATGCACCCCACCTGCGGCGGGGGCAAAATCGTCTATAGCACCATCGACGGCCTGCTGTATCAGATGAATATCAACATCCTTGAATAATCCCCGTGCGCTATGAAAAAGAATATCTTTAGACTGACATTCGTTGTGCTGACGGCGGCTCTTGCCCTGAACACGGCATTGGCCCAGCAGCAGCCCCATGTGTATATCAATCCGGGCCACGGCGGTTATGACAGCGTCGACCGCAACATGGTCATCTATCCGTGGACCCAGGGCGACAGCGCCGGCTCGTGGGAGTCCAAGAGCAACCTGCGCAAGGGCCTTGCCCTGGTCGAAATCCTTGAGAACAAGGGTTACAAGACCAGCATCTCGCGCGTGACCAACACCACCGACGACGACCTCAACCTCTCGACCATCGTGGCCCTGTGCAACGCCAGCGGTGCCGATGTGTTCTACAGCATCCACAGCAACGCCACGGGCACCAGCGCCCGCAGCAACTTTCCCATGGGCATCTACCGCGGCTACACGGGCCAGCCCATCGTGGCCAACAGCGACGTGCTCACCGCCGACCTGGGCGAGTACCTCATCGCCAACAAGACCACCGTGTGGACCAACGAGCGCTATGCCATCTACGGCGACTGGACCTTCTATCCCCAGTGGGGCACGCAGGGCCTGGGCGTGCTGCGCGGCAACCGTGCCGTGTCGATGCTCGACGAGGGCTCGTTCCATGACTACATCCCCGAGGCCTACCGCCTGCTCAGCCTCTACTATTGCTGGCTGGAGGCCTGGAACTTCTCGCTGGGTGCCGACAAGTACTTCGACCGCTTGGACAACTATGGCCTGGGCATTGTGGCGGGCAACATCCGCGACGACCGCATCAAGCGCCTGCAGGAATGTGCCCAGGACTTCATCATCTATGGCGACGATGACCTCATGCCCATCCACGGTGCCACGGTGCGCCTGCTCGACGAGGGCGGCAACGAGGTGCAGCGCTGCATGACCGACACCCTGCGCAACGGCATCTACCTGTTCAAGTATGTCGCCCCCGGCAACTACACCGTCGAGGTGACCGAACCCAGCCACTTCACACAGTCCAAGCCCGTGACGGTGACCGCCAACGCGCCCACCTACCAGAACTTCTTCATCAAGCGCGTGCGCGACACGCCTCCCGTGGTGGTCAGCCACACCCCCGTGTGGAACGATGGCGACCCCGCCATCAAGTGCAGCACCACCATCGAACTCGAGTTCAACTGGGACATGGACAGCCTCACGACTTGTGACGCCTTCACCCTTGACCCGCCCCTGCCTGGCAAGTTCAGGTGGACCGACTCGTACTATCGCCTGGTGTTCACGCCCGAAGACGCCTTTGACGTGAACACGCTCTACACGCTGACGCTCAAGCGCACCGCCGAGCATGCCGGCGGCACGGCCATGGACGAGGACTTTGTGATGAAGTTCCAGACCCAGGGCCGCAACCACCTCACCGAGCTGGCCGTGTTCCCCTATGAGAACGCCCCCGTTCACTACAAGACGCCCACCGTGGAACTGCGCGTGGACTCGATGCTCGACACCTACAACCTGTTCACCCGCCTGCGCGTGCTCGACGCCCAGGGCAATGTGCTGGACTGGAACAAGCGCAGCATCAAGTATAACAAGACGGGCGACCCCTATGGCTACATCCGCGTGCCCCTCGTCAAGGACATCGAGCCGGGCAAGGACTATCAATTGGTGCTCGACTGGGACATCGCCGACACGGCGGGCATCCATCTCATCCAGCCCCGCGTCATCAACTTCCAGGCTGTTGACGCCGGCGCCGCTAAGCCCGGCACCCAGGTGGCCGACGACTTTGAAGGCACCGCAGGCTACATCACCGCCTGTGACGACGAGGGCGGTTCGGCTTCGTTGAAGTCGGTGACCGACAAGCTCTTTGGCAGCAAGTCGCTACAGTTGACTTATGACTTTGGCTCAGGCCAGTGGATGACGATTGCCGATGACAATGCCAGTGATGTGACATTCGTCCAGGGCGACACGCTGGGCATCCACGTGGGCGGCGACATGAGCTGCAATAACCTGTTCGCCGTGATGATGCAGAGCGACGGCGCCACCGTTACCGTGCCCTTGTGCCAGATTGACTTCCACGGATGGCGCTATGTCACGGCGGTTCTCAAGGACCTGTCCCCCGGCGCCACTGCCACCCTGCTGGGCTTCGCCCTCGAGCGCGGCGGCACTGTGATGGGGCAGAGCGGCACACTCAAACTCGACGATCTGCTCAATGCTGCCAACAGCGGCCTCAACGAACTGGATGCGGCAGGCATCAAGGTGAACTGCAGCGGTGACTACATCGTCGCCTCGGCCGACACCCATGTGCGCGGCATCGAACTGCTCGGCATCAACGGCCAGCGCCTGTTGGCCGGCGGCGGCAACGTGCTCAATGTCTCGGCTGTCGAGCCGGGCGTTTACCTCGTGCGCGTCACTGCCGGCGCCAGTACCGTCATCCGCAAGGTGGTTATCGGCAAGTAAGCCGTTACAAATATTAAGGATAGTGACACAATGTCATGTTTCATGATATTATGTCACTATTATTTTATTATATTATGACAAAATGGCAGTTAGATGCGGATTGGCGCTATGTTTTTGCCATTGGCACAAGCGTTGCATGATGGTGTGGTGAGCGCGGGACCTATGAGCCCGCGGCCATCATGAGACACTTTAATAAATAATTACTTAAAAAACAGGAGAAAAGAACTATGTTAATTCCCGTAATTCGCAACAACGCCAGCAACTGGCTGTACAACACCATCAATGAACTGTTTGGGGAGTGCGTCCCCGCTGCCATGAACACCGCTCCCGCCGTCAACGTCAAGGAGAGCGACACCGCCTATGTGATGGACATCGCCGCTCCCGGCCTCAAGAGGGAAGACTGCGGCGTCAACATCAACGACGAGGGTAACCTGGTGGTCAAGATTGAGAGCAAGCGCGAGACCGCCCAGGGCGACGAAAACCAGGAGGAGCCCAAGGTCCGTTTCATCCGCCGCGAGTTCTCCAGCGCCAAGTGTGAGCGCACCTACGCGTTGCCCGACAGCGTGGACAAAGACGCCATTAGCGCCAAGGTGAGCGACGGCATTCTCACCATCACCATGCCCAAGGTGCCCGAGGAACCCGCCCAGAAACTCGACCGCCCCATCGAAATCGGTTAGAGGTTTATTTAGTTAGGAGTTAGGAGCGGGGAGTTAGGAGTGTTTGCTCTTGGCTCCTTGCCCTTTTTTTTAGTTAGGAGTTAGGGGTTGGGAGTTAGGGGTTGGGGGTTGGCGTCCGCATACGTGCTGCGGCAATACGGTCCGCAAAGAAACACCTCACACCTCACACCTCACTCCTAACTCCCAACCCCTCATTCCTAACTGTTAATAACGGTGTAAATGTGTTAAAATCGGGCGTATTTGGCTTGATTGCCTTTTCTAGTAAGATGATTTTTTGTAATTTTGCGCTCCAAAATATCAGCGAGACGCTGGAATTAACACGAATTTAACAATAAGATACACGCATTAACCATCAAGGAATATGATAAAAGGTCAAAGCATCAATCTGGTTGCCGAGAGCAGCACCACTCGCACTGAGTGGTCGCTGATCGAAGGAGGAAAGGTGGTGGAGCACGCCTTTACATCGGGCCTGAACCCGTTTTTCATGACGCGCCGCGAAATCAGCCACAGCATCAGGCTTGAGTTGCCGCCGGAGTTTTTCAAGCGCCGTTGGGGGCATGTCTATTTCTATGGCGCCGGCTGTGCTGGTCCCGAGAAGAACAAGATAGTCGAGGGTTCGCTGGTGGCGCAGTTCAAGACGCCCGTCACGGTGATGAGCGACCTGCTGGGCGCGGCGCGCGGCCTGCTGGTGCGAGAACCGGGACTGGCGTGCATCATTGGCGCGGGCAGCAACTCGTGTTTCTACGACGGGCAGGACATCGTGAGCCATGTGCCGTCGCTGGGCTTCATCCTGGGTGATGAGGGCAGCGGTGCCGCGCTGGGCCGCATGTTCTTGGGCGATGCGCTCAAGGGCCTTGCCCCCAAGGAATTGACCGAGGCATTCTTCGAGAAATACAAGGTCACGCCGGCCGAGGTGCTCGACGCGGTCATCAACAATCCCGCTGCCACGCGCAACCTGCGCAACTACTCGTTCTTCCTGAGCGAGTGGCTCGACAACGCCTATGTGCAGGACATGATTTATGGCGAGTTCAGGCGCTTCTTTGAGCGCAACGTGTGCCAGTATGACTACAAGAACTATCCCGTGAGCTTTGTGGGCTCGGTGGCTACCACTTACAGCGAAATTCTGCTCAACGTCGCCCACGACTTTGGCGCCCGGGTCCAGAAAATCGTCCTCTCGTCGATGCCCGGCCTCGTGGCCTACCACAGCAACTCTTGACCACGCCGAAAAGGTCCCCCGCATGGCGCGATTCCTTAAAATTTATAGTTAAAATATAAAAAGTGTTTCAAACAGGCTCAAAAAGCCTGTTTTTTTTGGTTCATAAGATAGTTATGCGTAACTTTGTTGCATAACTCGATGCCGGTTTCGCGCCCTGTGGCCGAAACGGGCGCAGTTTGCTGAAAAATACAGAAGGTTTATTATGAAATAACCAAAACTAAAGAAGACATGAATAGAAGAATCAAAGCGTTTATGGCTGTGGCGGCGGTGCTGTCGTCATTGGTCTTGTTTTCCGCTGAAGCCCAAACGGTTACCCAGCAACAGCAGGATGCCGTCCAGGGCGTGATTACCCATCAGTTGCCCGCGCACATGGGCGTTGGCGCACTCAAGGTGCGCACGCTGTTGGTCGAGAACGACACCGTCAAAGTGGACGTGAGCGAGAACTTTGGCGACGTGCCCTTCACCCAGGAGAGCGTTGAGCGCCTGCGCGGCGAGATTCGCCAGGCCATGGGCGAGGGTTACGGCGACAGTCCCGTGCTCATCACCATCGCCGGCAGCGACATCGATAAGTACTTCTCTGATTTTGAGACTGCTTACAAGCGCAAGCACGACCCCTTTGTGAGCGAGATGAACTCCACGCGGCACTACCAGCGCGGCCTGGACGGCAACATCGTGGCGCTGTGGCCCAGCCACGGCTGGTACTTCGAGCCCAAGCTCAACCGCTGGGAATGGCAGCGCGCGCGCTTGTTCCAGACTGTTGAGGACAAATATACCCACAGCTATGTGATACCGTTCCTCATCCCTATGCTCGAGAACGCCGGCGCCTATGTGTGGGACGCCCGCGAGCGCGACACGCACAACTTTGGCGCTGTGGTTGACAACGACGGTGGCCAGGCCCAGGCGCGCTATGCCGAGAGCAACGGCAAGAACAAGTGGGAGACCGGCAAGGACGCCGGCTTTGCCTACCAGCGCGAGACCTACAGGGACTTTGAGAATCCCTTCGCCGAGGGCACTTACCGCATGGCCAAGGCCGTGACCGACAAAAAGATGGTGTCCACCGCCTCGTGGGACGTTGACATGCCCGAGGCTGGTGACTATGCCCTGTATATCGCTTACAAGTCGCTGCCCAACAGCGCCACCGATGTCACCTACACCGTCAACAGCTTGGAGGGCAAGCGCGACTTCCGTGTCAACCAGGCCATGGGTGGCGGCGTGTGGGTTTATCTGGGCACCTTCCCGCTCGCCCAGGGCATGAATGAGGCCGTAGTCACCGTCTCCAACCTGAGCGGTGACAAGAACGCCGTGGTCACCGCCGACGCCATCCGCGTGGGCGGCGGCAAGGGCAACATCGAGCGCCGCGTGGCACTGCCCACCCCCGGGAACATCGCCCTCGCCACCGAGCAGGATGACATGTCACACCTGGGTCGCGAGGATGTCGAGTACAGCTACATTGGCAGCGGCGACCACCCCTGGTTCAACATCGCCTCGCGCTACTACCTGCAGTGGTCGGGCTTCCCCGCGAGCGTTTACAGCCAGTCGCACGGCATCAACGACTATAACGACGACTACCGCAGCCGCGGCCTGTGGGTGAACTACCTGGCCGGCGGCAGCGAGGTGCTGCCCAAGCAGCCGGGCCTGAAGATTCCCGTTGACCTGTCCTTCTGCCTGCACACCGACGCCGGCACCACGCCCAACGACAGCATCGTGGGCACCCTGCTCATCTATTGCACCCAGGCGGGCGGCAAGCGCTTTGGCAAGTATGCCAACGGCACGCCGCGCGAACTCTCGCGCCAGTATGCCAACCTGCTCTCGACCGAGATTTCCAAGGACATCCGCACCAAGTACGAGCCCAACTGGACCCGCCGCGGCATGTGGGACAAGAGTTACTATGAGGCGCGCGTGCCCGAGGTGCCCGCCGTGCTCATGGAGCTGCTGTCGCACCAGAACTTCGCCGACATGAAGTACGGTCTTGACCCCACCTTCCGCTTTGACGTGAGCCGCGCTATTTACAAGGGCATGGTCAAGTTCATTGCCCAGCGCGACCACCGCTCCTATGCCATCCAGCCGCTGCCCGTCAACAGTTTTGCGATTGCCAAGACTGCCCCGGGCCGCTACCTGCTCACTTGGGAGCCCACCCATGACGACCTGAGCGACAACGCCGACGCCACGTCCTACATCGTGTGCGAGAAAATCGGCACCGGCGGCGCTTACAAGGAAATCGCCACCGTGCGCACGCCGCAATACAGCGTCACCGTGAGCGACAACGACATCCACAGTTACCGCATCATCGCCATGAACGACGGCGGCCGCAGTTTCCCCAGCGAGACCTTGAGTATGGGCATTGCGCCCTCGAGCAAGGGCGATGCCCTGGTGGTCAACGGCTTCACCCGCGTGAGCGGTCCCGATTGGTTTGACGGTCCTGACCGCGCCGGCTTTGATGACGCCAAGGACCACGGCGTGCCCTACATCCAGCAGATCAACTACCTGGGCTCACAGTTTGAGACCCGCCGCGAGTTGCCGTGGCGCGACGACGACGCCCCCGGCTTTGGCTCGTCGCGCACCGACTACGAGACCCGCGTGGTGGCCGGCAACACCTTTGACTATCCCATTCTGCACGGCGAGGCGCTCATGGCAGCCGGTTACTCCTTTGTTTCCTGCAGCCAGCGCGCGCTTGAGCATGGCTATAACACCGCCGGCATCGGCCTGATGGACTTGGTCCTGGGCAAGCAGAAGGAGATTAATACGGGCAGCTGCGCCATGCCTTCGCGCTTCAAGATATTCACCGACGGCCTCAAGAGCGCCTTGCAGCGCTACACCGAGGGCGGCGGCAACGTCATGGTCAGCGGTGCCTATGTCGGCAGCGACCTGTGGGACAACGCCGCGGGCAAGAACGACGCCGACGGCCAGCGCTTTGTCCAGAACGTGCTGGGCTACACCTGGCTCGACGGCCGCGCCGCCAGCGAGGGCAGGGTGGCCAGCATCGACAGTCCCGCCGGCGTGCTGTCGGTTTCGGACAACTGGACATACTACAGCAAGTTGAACGACAAGTTCTATGCCGTAGAGTCGCCCGACGCCATCAAGGCCAGCGACAGCAACGGCTTCACCTGGATGCGCTACAGCGAGAACAACCTGCCCGCCGCTATCGCCAGCGACCGCGGCGGCTACCGCACGGTGGTCATGGGCTTCCCCCTCGAGACCGTGGACACGGCCGCAGGCCGCGCCAGCCTCATGGAGCGCATCGCCAGGTATCTGATGAAGGAATAAATCAATCACAACATATCAATCACTAACATCATCAACACCAAGAAACAATCATGGGAAGAATCAATTGCTTTATCCCGTTTGCCACGGCTGAACAGGCCCGGCAGACCATCGCCGAGTTGAAGGGCAATGCCCTGGTGGACAAAGTTTATCTGCTCGCCACAGGCGACGCTGATCCCGTCGAGGGCTGCGAGACGGTGGCCGTCAAGGGCCTCACCGCCAGTGCCACTATGCGCGCCATCGCCGAGCGCGCTGACAACGACTATGTGCTGCTGTACACCAAGTACGACACCCTCAAGATGGGCCCGTTCTCGGTTGAGCGCTTTGTGAAGCTGGCCGACGACACCCGCTCGGGCATGCTCTATGCCGACCACTACAACGTCACCGCCAAGGGCGCCGACAAGGCCCCGGTCATCGACTACCAGATGGGCAGTCTGCGCGACGACTTCGACTTTGGCTCGGTGCTGTTCTTTTGCGGCAAGTGCTTCAAGCGCGCCGCCCAGGCCATGAAGGCCGACTATGAGTTTGCCGGTCTGTATGACCTGCGCCTCAAACTCTCGCAGTTTGCCGCCATCACCCACATCAACGAGTTCCTGTACAGCGATGTCGAGCAGGATACCCGCAAGAGCGGCGAGAAGATTTTTGACTATGTTGACCCGCGCAACCGCGGCCGTCAAATCGAGATGGAGCAGGCTTGCACCGAGCACCTCAAGGAGGTGGGCGGCTACCTCGCTCCCACGCGCGTCGAGGACGGCAAAGAGGTGCCCAACTTCCGCCACATCGAGTTCAACCAGGGCAACTTCGAGGTCGAGGCAACGGTGATGATTCCCGTGCGCAACCGCATCCGCACCATCCGCGACGCCATCGACTCGGTGCTGAAGCAGAAGTGCGACTTCAAGTTCAACCTCATGGTGGTTGACAATTTCTCCACCGACGGCACCCGCGAGGCCATCGCCGAGTATGACGACCCGCGCCTCATCCACATCATCGCCGACTTCTATGACATGGGCATCGGCGGCTACTGGAACCTGGCGGCGCACCACGAGCAGGCCGGCAAGTTCATCGTCCAGCTCGACAGCGACGACATGTACAAGGACGAGAACACGCTGCAGACCATGGTCAACGCCTTCTATGAGCAAAACGTGGCCATGGTGGTGGGCACCTACCAGATGACCGACATCCAGCTCAATCCCATCCCCCCCGGCATCATCGACCACAAGGAGTGGACCCCCGAGAACGGCCGCAACAACGCCCTGCGCATCAACGGTCTGGGCGCTCCCCGCGCATTCTACACCCCCGTGCTGCGTGATGTCAAGATTCCCAACACCAGCTATGGCGAGGACTATGCCCTGGGCCTGAACATCTCGCGCAACTACCAGATTGGGCGCGTCTATACCCCTGTTTACCTGTGCCGCCGCTGGGACGACAACAGCGACGCGTCGCTCGATGTCGAGAAAATGAACCGCAACAACCTGTACAAGGACCGCATACGCACCTGGGAACTCCAGGCGCGCATCGCGATGAACAAGGAGGCATAAAAATTAATTCAGCCGATGGACTACAGCCTGACGGTCAACAAACTCATCAGCAAGCAAATGCTCGACTGGCCTGAGGCCGGGCGCAACTATGCCGCCCTGGCCCAGGTCCGCCAGCGCACGCTGCATGAGGGCGAGGCATCCGTGACGCTGCAGTTCAACCCCGAGCGGCGGCGCTCGTCGGCCGCCAACATCAGCCCCAAGGCGCTGGCTCGCCGCAAGTGCTTCTTGTGCACCGAGCACCAGCCTGCGCGGCAGAGCGCCGTGCTGTGGGGCGGGCATTACAAGATACAAGTCAACCCTTATCCCATCTTCATCCGCCACCTGACGATTGCCGACCAGAACCATGAGCCGCAGCGCCTGTCGGGCCGCGTGGGCGACATGCTGCGGCTGGCCCAGGACCTGCCCGGATTTGTAGTGTTCTACAACGGGCCGCAGTGCGGAGCCTCGGCGCCCGACCACATGCACTTCCAGGCCGGGCTGTCGAGCGAACTGCCCCTGTGCGCCGAGTTGCCGCACGCCACCACTGCGCTCCTCGCCAACAGCGACGAGGGCTTCATTGGCTTCATGGAATCGCTGGGTCGCACGATGTTCAACATCGAGACCACGACCATGCGCGCCGCCGAGCGCCATGTGCTGCGGCTGATGGACATGCTCCCCGTGCCCCACGGGGCTGCCGAGGCAATGGTCAACGTGCTGTGCTGGTGGGATGTTACCGACCACATGTGGCGCGTGGTGGTGTTTCCCCGCAGCAAGCACCGCCCCGACTGCTACGGCGAGGGCGAGGGGCGCCTGCTGCTCAGCCCCGCGTCGGTGGACATGGGCGGACTGTGGGCCGTTCCCGAGGAAAAGGACTTTGACGCGCTGACCATCAAGGCCGTCCAGGACCTGTACCGTGAGTTGTGCATGAGCCGTGAGTCGCTCGGAGGGCTGCTCGCTGCCTACAAACGCCGCTGGAGTTATTAACCGAACAAAACAAACGCAAACATAATAATGATGAATGACCAGAATCAGATTCCCCAGGTCCGCGTGGGCATCATGAGCGAGCCCCGGCTGGACTTTGTGCTCAACGGCGACTACCGCGTTAACGGCTCGCTGTGCAGCGGGGCCCAGCAGGCTTGCTGTGCCGGCGGCATGGTGGAGTGGGGCGGCAGCCGCTACAGCGAACTGCTGTTCGAGCCTGTGGATGCCGACAACGCCTCGTTCACACTCAAGGGCGTGACCATCGGCGTGAGTTTCCACTGGAAGCGCCAGGAGGACCAGACCTTCAAGGGCGCGCTCCACATCATTGTCGAGGACGGCAAGCTCACGCCTGTCAATGTGCTGAGCGTCGAGGACTACCTGCTGAGCGTCATCTCGAGCGAGATGAGCGCCAACGCCTCGCTGGAACTGCTCAAGGCCCATGCCGTGATTTCGCGCAGCTGGCTGCTGGCGCAGATTCACGGCGACAAGACGGCCCCGGCCGTTGAGCGCGACCCTGGCGCCCCCGGCGAGATGATGGACACTCCCGACGAACTCGTCAAGTGGTGGGACCGCGACGACCATGTCAACTTTGACGTGTGCGCCGACGACCACTGCCAGCGCTACCAGGGCATCACCCGCGCCTCGACCGAGAAGGTGGGCGAGGCCATCCGCGCCACATGGGGCGAAGTGCTGATGCACGGCGGCGAGTTGTGCGACGCGCGCTTCTCGAAGTCGTGCGGCGGCGTGATGGAGGAATTTGAGAACTGCTGGGAGCCGCATCACCACGACTACCTGGAGGCGCGCCGCGACAGCGCCAACGAGGCCGACTTTCCCGACCTCACCCGCGAGGACGCCGCCGCCGAGTGGATAATCTCCAGCCCCGAGGCCTACTGCAACACCACCGACCCCGCCATCCTCTCGCAGGTGCTCAACGACTATGACCAGGAGACCAAGGACTTCTACCGCTGGAGCGTGGAATATACCCAGGACGAACTGGCCGCCCTCATCAAGCAGCGCACCGGCATCGACTACGGCCGCATCCGCGACCTGCAACCCGTGGCGCGCGGCACCAGCGGCCGTCTCTACCGCCTGCGCATCGTGGGCGAGAAGCGTGAACGCATCATCGGCAAGGAACTCACCATACGCTACGCGCTGTCGCCCTCGTGCCTTTACAGTTCGGCCTTTGTCGTCGAGAAGGACGGCATGGATGCCGACGGTTATCCCGAGCGCTTCACCCTGCGCGGGGCGGGGTGGGGGCATGGCGCCGGCCTGTGCCAGATAGGCGCTGCCGTGATGGGTGCCCGCGGCATCGGCTACAAGGACATACTGCTGCACTACTTCGTAGGCGCCAGCATCGACAAGAGATATTGATTTACAACGAGTTAACCTAACCAATAAAACATATACTGCAATGAAACAAGACCTGACAGCAACCCGACAAAAAAACCCGTGGTGGTGGGTGCCGACCTTATACTTTGCCGAGGGCGTGCCCTACTTTGTGGTCAACAACATCTCGGTGATGATGTTCACCAAGATGGGTGTCCCCAACGGCGACATGTCGTTTTTTACCACGCTGCTCTATTTCCCCTGGTTCCTCAAGGGCCTGTGGAGTCCCATCGTTGACGTGGTCAAGACCAAGCGCTGGTGGATTCTCGCCATGCAGGCGCTCATGACCGGCATGCTCATCCTGCTCACGCTTACGCTGCCACACCCCGACGCGGCGACCATCGCCGGCGGCGACACCTCGATAAGCATCTTCACCTTTACGCTCATCCTGTTCATCATCGCCGCCTTTGCCTCGGCGACGCACGACATTGCCGCCGACGGCTTCTACATGCTGGCTCACAGTCCCAGCAGCCAGGCCGCCTTCATTGGCATCCGCAGCGTGTTCTATCGCGTGGCGTCGGTCTTTGGCCAGGGCGTGCTGGTGTTCATTGCCGGCCTGGTCGAGAGCAAGACGGGCGACATCCCCATGTCGTGGCAGATAACCCTGGGTGTGTCGGCAGTGGTGTTCTTCCTCATCACGCTGTTCCACACCTTTGCCTTGCCGCGTTCCAAGGATGACGCGCCTCGCGGCGGCAGCGCCGCCAGCAGTGCCAAGAACAACCTCAAGGAGATGGGCAACTCGTTTGCCACCTTCTTCAAGAAACCCGGTGTGTTGCTGGCCATCGCTTTCATGCTGCTTTACCGTCTGCCCGAGGGTTTCCTCATCAAGTTGTGCCAGCCCTTCCTCGTCCACGGCGTTGATCAGGGAGGCTTGGGCCTGAGCACCGAGGTGGTGGGCACCGTCTATGGCGTGTTTGGCGTCATCGCCCTGCTGCTGGGCGGCATCTTGGGCGGCATCTATTCGTCGCGCGTGGGCCTCAAGAGGTCGTTGTGGCTCATGGCGGCCTGCATGACGCTGCCATGTCTCACCTTTGTCTATCTGGCTATCGCGCAGCCCACCAACATTGTTATCATTACCATTGCGCTATGCATCGAGCAGTTTGGCTACGGCTTTGGTTTCACCGCCTACATGCTTTACATGATGTACTTCAGCGAGGGTGAGTTCAAGACATCGCACTATGCCATCTGCACCGCCTTCATGGCGCTGAGCATGATGCTGCCGGGCTTTGTTGCCGGCTACATCCAGGAGGCCATCGGCTATGTGAACTTCTTCTGGATGGTGATGGTGTGCTGCTTTGCTACCCTGGTAGTGACCTACTTCGTCAACCGCAAGATCAATCCCAACTACGGCAAGAAGGACGAGAAGGAAAAAGAAGTGACTGAATAAATTCAATTCCATGTCAGACAAGCGATTGTATATCATAGCAGGCTGCAACGGGGCGGGCAAAACCACTGCCTCGAAGCAGTTCCTGCCGTCGATTCTGGAATGTCGCCAGTGGGTCAACGCCGATGAGATTGCCTACGGCCTCTCGCCGCTCGACCCTATGACCGTGTCGTTCCAAGCCGGGCGGCTGATGCTGGAGCGCATACAGGAATTGTTGGCCAGCAACGAGACCTTTGCCATCGAGACAACGCTTGCCACGCGGTCGTATCGCAACTTGGTGTTGCAGGCCCAGGCCCAAGGCTATCGGGTGAAGCTGATTTTCTTCTATCTGCCTTCGCCCCAAGTGGCACTCGACAGAGTGGCCCATCGGGTGCGCAACGGCGGTCATTTTGTCCCCGACGAGATGGTCGTCAGACGCTACAACCGCGGTTTGGACAATTTGACCAAGATATTTATGCCGATTGTTGACAGTTGGACGATATTTCGTTACGAAGACAACTGTTACAAGCAGATTGCCGAAGGCATAAAAGGACAAATCTGGGATTTTAATGCCAACAATATGGTGAAAGAAAATGATGCCCCCTATGTGAGCGAGTTGAACCGCAGATTGCTCGAGTGCTGCAATCAGGCGGTGCTCGAAATGATCCGCGAGATGGCGTTGCACGACGAGTTGGTCGTCATGATCGACAGAGAGGGCATGTCGTACTGGTGCAGGGCGCGCGAGGTGCTCGAGAAAAACCCCGATCTCAAACTGCCCAACGTGCAGTACACTCCCGTGGAGGTGGACATCAAACAAATCATTGAATCAAGAAAATATTAACCCTAAACAGAATATAGATATGAAAAAGACAGTGATATCGTTACTGATGATGCTGGCTGTGCTGGCGGCCGGGGCAGTGGTGCTGCCCGGCGTCGAGGTGCTGCGCAACGACGGTTTCATCCAGTTGCAGGGCAAGCGCGTGGGTCTGGTGACCAACCCCAGCGGCATCGACAACAACCTCAAGAGCACCGTTGACATCCTCAACGAGGCTCCCGGCGTGCAACTCGTCGCCCTGTTCGGCCCCGAGCACGGCGTGCGCGGCAATGCCCATGCGGGCGACGCCGTGAGCGACGATGTGGACCCCGCAACGGGCATCAAGATGTATTCGCTCTTCGGCAAGACGCATGAGCCCACGGCCGAGATGCTCAAGGGCATCGATGTGCTCGTGTATGACATCCAGGACATTGGCTGCCGCAGTTACACCTTCTATGCCACCATGGGCGTGTGCATGCAGGCCTGCGCCAAGCATGATGTCGAGTTCATGGTGCTCGACCGTCCCAACCCCCTGGGCGGCAACAAGGTGGAGGGCAACCTGGTGGAGCCGGGCTACTTCTCGTTTGTGAGCAAGTATGCCATTCCCTATTGCTACGGCCTCACCCCTGGCGAACTCGCCAACTTCCTGAATGAGGAGGGCATCATTGCCGAGGAGTCCAAGACGGGCCACAAGTGCAAACTCACTGTCATCCCCATGGAGGGCTGGACGCGCGACATGAAGTTCCGTGACACCGGCATGCCCTGGGTGGCCCCGTCGCCCCAGGTCCCTGCCCCCGAACATGCGTTCTTCTATCCGTTGAGCGGCATCCTGGGCGAACTTTACATCTTCAACACCGGCATTGGCTACACGCTGCCCTTCGAGACCTTTGCGGCATCGTGGATTAACGCCGACTCGCTGGCGATGAACATGAACGCCCTCAACCTGCCGGGCCTGCGCTTCCGCCCCATTAACTACAAGCCGTTCTTTGCCCTGGGCGTAGCGGTGGACCAGTCGCTGCAAGAGGTGCATGGCGTGCAGACCTACATCACCGACCCTGACGCCGCCAACCTCACGCTGACGCAGTTCTACTTCCTGCAGGTCATCCACCAGATGTACCCCGGCCAGGAACTGTTCTCGGCCAATCCCAAGCGTTACTCGATGTTTGACAAGGTGTGCGGCACCAAGGAAATCCGCGAGCGCTTCACTCGGCGTTACATGGTCGAGGACATCATCGACTACTGGAACAAAGATGTGGAGTCGTTCAAGGCCCGCAGTTCGAAGTATTATCTTTACTAATCAGTTAATCAAGAAGTTATCATGTCAAATAACAATAACAAACGCTTGCTCTCGCTCGATATCCTGCGCGGTATTACCATTGCGGGGATGTTGCTGGTCAACAACCCCGGCTCGTGGTCGCACATCTACGCCCCGCTGGAGCATGCCGAGTGGATTGGGCTGTCGCCCACCGACCTGGTGTTCCCCTTCTTTGTCTTCTGCATGGGTGTGTCGATGGCGTTTTCGCTCAAGAAGTTCAACTACAAGATGTCCGGTCCGCTGATGTGGAAAATCGTGCGCCGCTCGGTGCTGCTGTTCCTCATTGGCTGGGCAGTGGGCTGGTTTGCCTGCCTAGTGCGCGGGCTGTGCAACGGTGACCTCGCCACGGCTGCGGCCGACCACCTCGAGGGCATGCGCTACCTGGGCGTGTTCCAACGGCTGGCGCTCACCTACTTCTTTGGCTCGCTGTGCGTCGTGCTGTTCAGCCGCAAGTTCATGCCGTGGCTCATCGGCATCATTCTGGCGGGCTATGCCATCATCCTGGGCGTGGGCAACGGCTATGACTTCTCGCTCGAGAACATCATCGCCCAGATTGACAACAGCGTGCTGGGCACCGACCACATGTACCACGAGGAAGCCTTTGGCGAGTCGCTCTCGTTTGACCCCGAGGGCATACTGAGCACCCTGCCGTGCATCGCCCATGTGCTCATTGGCTACCTGATGGGTCGCCTGATACTTGCCTTGCACGACAACGGCGAGCGCGTGCAGCGACTGCTGCTGTGGGGCGCGATGCTGGTGCTGGGCGGCTGGCTGCTGCAATACGGCATTCCCTGCGGCAAGAAGATGTGGTCATCGACCTTTGTCCTCATCACCTGCGGCATGGCCAGTTGCATCCTGGGCATCCTCATCTACTATGTGGACATCAAGGGCCACAAGTGCTGGGGACGCTTCTTTGAATCCTTTGGCGTTAACCCGCTGGCGCTCTATCTGATAGGCACCATCCTGGCCATCCTGTTCGGTGCTATCCCCTTGGGCACCGACGCCGAGGGCGGCAACATTACCATCCACGGCGCGGTGTACAAGTTCTTGACCACGCTGTTCTCCGAGAACACGGCATCGGCGCTCTATGCCATCGCCTTCGTGCTGCTCAACTGGGCCATCGGCCACATCCTGTACAAGAAGAAAATTTATATCAAACTCTAAAATATTCAAGACATTATGATGATTTTAATTGCCGACTGCGGCTCCACCAAGATTAATTGGTGCCTGCTCAACGGAAAAGAAAAGGTAGCGCAGATTTTCACTACCGGTATGAACGCCCTCATGCTCACCGAGGAGGAGATGAAGGAGCAAATCAAGGCCGAACTGATGCCTCACCTCACCAACTACAAGGTGGATGAGATTTACTACTATGGTGCCGGCATCGTGTCCGACGAAATCAAGCAGCAGGTGATCAACGCCTTGCGCGCCAACCTGCCCTGCGCCTCCAAGGTGGAGGTGGCCAGTGACCTGCTGGCGGCAGCGCGCGCCGTGTGCCAGCGCGCGCCGGGCATCGCCTGCATCCTGGGCACCGGCAGCAACTCGTGCTACTACGACGGCAAGGACGTGGTGGCCAATGTGTCGCCGCTGGGCTACATCCTGGGCGACGAGGGCAGCGGCGCCGTGCTGGGCAAGCTGCTCATTGGCGACCTGCTCAAGAAACAGGTGCCGCAGCACCTGTGCGACAAGTTCATGAAGGAGTACAACCTGGACTACACCACCATCATCACCTCGGTGTACCGCAAGCCCGCCGCCAACCGTTTCCTGGCGCAGTTTGCGCCGTTCCTCGAGCACAACATCGACGAGCCGTCGATACACAACATCGTGTTCAGGTCGTTTACCGACTTCTTTAAGCGCAATGTGGCCAGCTATCCCCGTTATCAGGAACTGCCCTGCAACTTCGTCGGCTCAATTGCCTACTGCGAGCGCAAAGTCCTTGAGGAGGCCGCCCAGCCCCTGGGTATCACCATCGGCACCATCATCAAGGACCCGATGGAAGGCCTCGTGAAGTATCACAGCACCGCCGAGTAAAGAGTGGGGAACCGCAATACAGCGGACGCCTCATCAATCATTAACCGTTAACCGCGGCTATTGCCGCAAACATACCCACATTATGGCTTTTGTAAAAATCAGCGAACAGCCTTCTCTCTACGACAATCTGGAACAAAAATCGGTGCATGAACTGCTCACCGGCATCAACCGCGAGGACCACAAGGTGGCCGACGCGGTCGAGAAAGCGATACCGCAAATCGAGAAACTAGTCATCGGCATCGTGGAGCGCATGAAGAAGGGCGGCCGCATCTTCTACATGGGTGCGGGCACCAGCGGCCGGCTGGGCGTGCTTGACGCCAGCGAGATTCCGCCCACCTTTGGCATGTCGCCGGGGTGGATTATCGGTCTCATCGCCGGCGGTGACACCGCCTTGCGCAACGCGGTCGAGAACGCCGAGGACGACACCCGGCAGGGATGGAAAGACCTGCAGGAATACAACATCACGCCCCTCGACACCGTGGTCGGCATCGCCGCCTCGGGCACGACGCCCTATGTGGTCGGCGTGCTCAACGACGCGCGCGCCTTTGGCTGCCTCACTGCCGCCATTACCAGCAATCCCGGCGCGCCCGTGTGCGAGGCCGCCGAGATTCCCATCGAGATGGTCGTCGGCCCCGAGTTCATCACCGGCAGTTCACGCATGAAGAGCGGCACGGGCCAGAAACTCATCTGCAACATGATTTCGACCAGCGTGATGATTCAGATGGGCCGTGTCAAGGGCAACAAGATGGTGAACATGCAGTTGACCAACAAGAAACTCGTGGACCGCGGCACACGCTGGCTCGTCGAGGAACTGGATATCCCCTACGAGGAGGCCAACCGCCTGCTGCTGCTCCACGGCTCGGTCAAGAAGGCCATCGACGCCTATCGCGGCACCGAAAGTTAATCAACTAATAATCAGACAATGATGAGACGAATCGCGATATTATTTGTTGTCGCCCTCGTGGCGCTGGCGGGCTTGGCGCAGGCCAACCAGGACGTCTATTATGCCCGCCGCGCGACGCTGTTCGAGGAGTTGCCCATCGGCAAGAAGGACATCGTGATGCTGGGCAACAGCCTCACCGACGGCTGTGAGTTCAACGAGCTGCTCAACAACAAGCACATCAAGAACCGCGGCATCGTGGGCGACATCGTGCAGGGCCTGATTGACCGCATCGGCCCCATCATCGCGGGCCAGCCCAAGAAACTCTTCATCATGAGCGGCGTGAACGACATCTCGCACGACGTGAGTGCCGACAGCATCGCCCGCGCCATGGAGAAACTCATCGTCATGGTCAGGCAGGGCAGCCCCAGGACCAAGATTTATCTGCAGAGCCTGCTCCCGTTCAACAACGACGTGCGCGAGTGGAAGCTGCTCAAGGGCCGCGACCATGTGGTCGTTGAGGCCAATGCCCTGCTCGAGCAAGTGGCTCGGCGCCAGGGCGTGACGTGGATTAACCTGTACCCGTTGTTTGTTGACGGCCAGGGCCGCCTGCGCGCCGAACTCACCAACGACGGCCTCCACCTCATGGGCAAGGGCTACCTCATCTGGCGCGACGCCATCAAGCCCTATATCAAGTAGGCAACCCGCCACGTCAATCGGGTAAGTCAGTTTGGACAGCCTGGACATTTTACCTTGTCTGGGTTGTCCAACTTGTCTTGATTTATGGCCGTTTTAGCATGGTGTAAATAACTTTTTCCCCATTGGCGTCATCGTTTGAGGGTTTTGTAGTAATTTTACCGACTAAATGTTGCGTTGCAACCCAATGATAACGATGATGAAGCATATATTACTGATATTCACGGCACTGGCTATTGCTGTGCCCGTGCTCAAGGCTCAGGACAGCGCCCTCGCGCCCCAGTTGCCCGGCACATTGTTTGCCTATCCGCAAGCCCCCGACACTTGCTCCACGCTCGAGAGCCGCTGCAACTACATTGTCACCCACTTTTGGGACAACTTCGACATCAGCAAGCCCGTTACCGACGATGCTGCGCTGGACAAGACCTTTCGCGACTTCTTGAACTTTTTCCCCTATGCCCACCGCAACGTGGTGATGACCGCCGTGCGTGACCTGGTGAACAAGGCCCAGTCCAACACCACCAACCTGCAGAAGCTGGCTTACATCACCGAGGGCGCGCTGTATTACCCCACCGCCGAGTACCAGAGCGACGAGGTGTATGTCGCGTTTGCCAGGATGTTTGCCTCGTGCCAGAATCTGGACAAGGAGGTGCGCGAGATGTATGCCCGCCGGTTGGGCCGCATCAACGCCTCGCAGGAGGGCGAAATCCTTGATTTTGAGTACACCGATGTCAACGGCTCCAAGCACCGTCTGAGCGACTTGACCGCCGAGAACTTTATCGTGATGTTCCTCGACGACAGCGCCGAGAGCTCCATTGCCCGCGTGCGCATGAGCGCCGATGTGGCGATGAACGCCCTTGTCGATTCGGCCCAGGTCACCGTGGTGTGCCTGTGCCTGAACAAGTACACCGCCGAGTGGGCGCAGGCTGCCGCAGCCTATCCCCAGAATTGGGTGGTGGGCTGCAGCGACAAGGTGATTACGCTCATCGACCTGCGCTTCTTGCCGTGTTGCTATCTGCTTGACAAGGAACGCGTTATCGCCAACAACAATCTGCCCGTTCAGGACTTGTTGAACGCCGTCAATCCCCATTAATAACCCGTAACACTTTACCGTTATGGCCAATTTTTTCAAGACACTGTTCATGTACAGCGCGGGTCACACCTACGGCAACCTGTCACGCCTGTTCCTGCGCCTGTTCACGGGCATCATGTTCCTGCAGTTGTGCATCCGCCAGATGCTTGATTTCGACCAGATTGTGTCCACCTTCCAGGGTTTTATGGGCATGTCGCCCGAGGGCTCGATGACGCTGCTGGTCGTGGTTGAATTGCTGTGCGCCGTGTGCATCATCCTGGGCTTGCTCACGCGCGTAGCCATTCTGTTGCCGCTTGGGCTGATGATATTTGCCGAGCACTTTGTCGTCGCCTCGCCCGATGCGGTGTCCAGCCAGCTGTTCAACTTCCAGCCGGGCTATCCCGTGATGTTCATCGGCATCTTCATCTACATGCTGCTGGCAGGACCGGGCAAAATTTCGCTTGACTACATTATCGCCGCCCATTTTACCGAGCATCCCGCCGACGAGGATGTGCTCGACAAGGCTTAATATCCGACGACAGATGAATACCGCAGTGCTCATATCGGGAGGCGTGGACAGCGCCGTTGTGGTCCACCTGCTCAAGGAGCGGGGCGAGGAGCCGCACCTGTTCTACATCCGCATCGGCATGGACAACGGCGAGGGCGACTGCAGCGCCGAGGAGGACATCGAGATGTGCACCCTGATAGCGCGCCGCTACGGCTTGCCGCTCGATGTGGTGTCGCTGCACGAGGAGTACTGGGACCATGTGATGGAATATGCCCTGCGCACCGTGCGCGAGGGCCGCACCCCCAATCCCGACATGATGTGCAACCGCATGATCAAGTTCGGGTTCTTTGAGCAGCGCTGGGGCAAGGACTTTGACATCACCGCCACGGGCCACTATGCCTCCACTGCTGTGGTGGACGGCGTGAAGTACCTGGCCACCGCGGTCGATCCCGTCAAGGACCAGACCGACTTTCTGGCGCAGATCACCTACGAGCAGCTGCAACATGTCACCTTCCCGCTGGGCGGAATGCCCAAGGACGAGGTGCGCCGCATCGCCGAGGCCGCCCGCCTGCCCAATGCCCGCCGGCGCGACAGCCAGGGCATCTGTTTCCTTGGCCAAATTGACTACAACGACTTCATCCGCCGTCACCTGGGTGAGCGCCCCGGTCCCATCATCGAGTTGGAAACGGGCCGCCGGCTGGGCGAACACCGCGGGTTCTGGTTCCACACCATTGGCCAGCGCAAGGGCCTGGGCCTGAGCGGCGGGCCGTGGTATGTCGTGCGCAAGGATGTGGAGCGCAACATCATCTATGTGAGCAACGGCTACGGCACCGTCAAGCAGTATGGACGCACCCTGCGCCTCGACGACATGCACTTCATCTCGGGCAACCCGTGGCAGGACGCCCATGGTCCCGTGGACATCATGTTCAAGAACCGCCACACGCCCCACTTCATGCGCGCCAAGTTTACCCCCTTGGGCGGCAACCAGTGGGTCATCGAGAGCGAGGAGGATGTGCAGGGCATTGCACCGGGGCAGTTTGCCGTGGTCTATGACAGCGCCGGCCGCCTGTGCTACGGCAGCGGAACGATAACCGGATAGATTAAATATATATACGCAATGGAACGCTTCATCAACAGGATATTATACACCCTTTACCGCCTGTGGCACCGTGGCGAGGTCACCGAGGACTGCCATGTCAACGCCATGCTGGGCCATGCGTTGCTGCTTGTCGCCTTTGTGCCTTACCTGCTGCTGGCGTGTGTCGCCGCCCGTCGCCTGTGCCCTGCGGTGGTCACGCCCGACTCGTTCAACGCCCTGCTCGTCGCCGCCGTGGTCATCCCTGGCATGGTGGACCACATCGTGGCGTTCCAGGGCGACAAGTACAAGGAGCACTTCATGCGTTGTGCCGCCCAGGGCGGCGATGCCCGCTGGCGCGCCATCACGGCATTGACCTATGCCGGCGCCATCGCCTGCGTTATCTTGAGCGTGATGTGGTGGAAATAACAAGTAACTGACAGACAATAATATACAAAACAAATAGATATGGAAAATACCGATTTGGTCAAACTCAAGGTGCTGGGCCTTACCAACAAGGAGGTGCAGGCAGGGGCCTATGCGCTGCTGCTCGAGACCGCCGACAACACACCCGATGCCGCGCGGCGCATCCCCATTGTCGTCGGCATGGCCGAGGCGCAGTCCATCGCTGTCGCGCTCGAGCGCATTGTTCCCAGCCGGCCGCTCACCCACGACTTGTTCATCAGTCTGTTCCATGTCTTCAGGATTGAGCCCGTTAAGGTGGTCATCAACAGCTTCAAGGACGGTGTCTTTGCCGCCCTGCTCACCGTCACCAACGGCGAGATCACCGTCGACATCGACACCCGCACCAGCGACGCCATCGCCATTGCCCTGCGCACCGGCTGCCCCGTCTATGCCACCCCCGAGGTGGTGGCGCTCACCTCCTACGAGTGGCGCCGCGAGGACGAGGAAGCCAATCCCGCCAAGCGACACAAGGCCGTCCGCCTCGAGGACTTGCCCGTCGAAAAACTCGAGCAGCGCCTCCAGCGCTATGTGGCCGCCGAACAATACGAGCGCGCCGCCAAAATCCAAAAAATCATCGCCGCCAAAACCAACGCCGCCAAAGCCAACGCCCCCAAGGAGTAACATCCAGCCGCAGCCAGCGGCCTGCACAAGTCCGGAGGCCTTAACTTGACGAAAACCCCATGGCGCACAGGTCAAAGACCTGGGTGCCATGGGGGAGACAATAGTAAGAACCGGGCCTCGTAGAGGGCCACATACAAAATAAAGAACTAATGCTATTTTGATTATTGCGGGATGCGCATTACACTTCGCTGAGTGAATCCTGCGGCAGTGCAAGGTGAGTCGTTGCCGTGGCGGGGGCGTTGTTGCAGGGGGTGGGGGTGTGCCAATATCTCAATTATTGCTGGCGGTTGCTCAAATTTTCCTTGTCTTGACATTATTCATAAGGAAAGTTTTACTACTTTTGTAGGTTGAAACAATAACAACTACTGACATAAATTTTTGAACGTTTTTTATGAAGAATTTAAAGTTTAGACTCATCGTGATGAATTTCCTGGAGTTTGCCGTGTGGGGCGCCTACCTCACCTGCATGGGCAACTACCTGGGCAGTGCCGGCATGGGTGCCGAGATTTCGTGGTTCTATGCCATCCAGGGCATCGTGTCGATATTCATGCCCACCATCATGGGCATCATTGCCGACAAGTACATCCAGCCGCAGCGCCTGTTAGGCATCTGCCACCTGCTGGCGGGCATCGCGATGATTGCGCTGGCCTACATGGGCTACACCAACCCAACGCCCGACAAGGCACTGTTCATTACCATTTACACCATCAGTGTGGCGTTTTACATGCCCACGCTGGCGCTGTCTAACACCACGGCGTTTACCATCCTCAAGGACAACAACATGGACACCGAGAGGGACTTTCCGTCCATCCGCGTGTTCGGCACCGTGGGCTTCATCTGCACGATGTGGTTTGTGAACTGCGCGTTCATGGGCGACGGCGGCTCGATGGGCTTCACCTTTGGTGACAATCCCGCCAAGTTCCAGTACACCTACATGCAGTTCCTGGTATCGGGCATCCTGGGCATCGTGCTGTGCCTGTATTGCTTCACCTTGCCGCAGTGCAAGCTGGAGAAGAAGGAGTCGCAGTCGCTGGCCGAGACGCTGGGTCTGAACGCCTTCAAGCTCTTCAAGACCAAAAAGATGGCGCTGTTCTTCATCTTCTCGGCCATGCTGGGCATGTCGCTGCAGGTGACCAACGGTTTTGCCACGCCCTACCTGACGCACTTCAAGAGCATTCCCGAGATGGCCGACACCTTTGGCGCCAACAACGCCACCATGCTCGTGTCGCTGTCGCAGATTGCCGAGGCGCTGTGCATCCTGCTCATCCCCTTCTTCTTGAAGCGCTACGGCATCAAGATAGTGATGCTCATCGCCATGTTTGCCTGGGTGCTGCGCTTCGGGTTCTTCGGCGCGGGCAATCCCGCTTTCCCGGGCGTCATCCTCATCATCCTGTCGTGCATCGTCTATGGCGTGGCGTTTGACTTCTTCAACGTCTCGGGCGGCATCTTTGTCGATAAGGAGTGCGACCCCAACGTCAAGGCATCGGCCCAGGGCCTGTTCATGCTCATGACCAACGGCTTGGGCGCCACCATTGGCACCCTGTCGGCCGGCGCCATCATCAACAGCCTGTGCCACTGGACCGACGAGAATTTCCTCGTGGGCAACACCGCAACGAGCTGGAGCACAGTATGGTACATCTTTGCCGCCTTTGCCCTCGTGGTTGCCGTGGCATTCATGTTCCTGTTCAAGTACAAGCACGAGCGCCAGAACTAAAGACCATTAACCAAGTAACAAGGACTTGATGCACCGCTTTTACTGTCCCGACATAGCCGACACGCTGACGCTGGGCGAGGAGGATTCCCGCCACTGCGTCAAGGTGCTGCGCATGGCCCCTGGCGACACCATCGAGCTCGTTGACGGCAACGGTGTGTTATATACCTGCTGCATCACCATGGCCCACCCCAAGCGGTGCGCCGTCGAGGTGCTGGACAGGCAGGAGCAGCCGCCGCACTGGGGGCACCGCATTGTGCTGGGCGTGGCGCCCACCAAGAACCTGGACCGCATCGAGTGGCTTGTCGAAAAGGCCGTGGAGATGGGCGTGGACCGCATCGTGCCCCTGCGCTGCCGCAACAGCGAGCGCACCGTGCTCAAGACCGAGCGCCTGCGCAAAATCATGGTCAGCGCCATGAAGCAGTCGCTCAAGGCCACGCTGCCCCGCCTGGACGAAATGACGCCGCTGGAGCAGGTGGTGGCCGAGCCCTTTGACGGCACGCGCTGCATCGCCTACTGCGACGCGTTGCTGCCGCGCAACGAGCGCCAGACGCTTGCCGCCGCCTACCGGCCCGGCAGCGATGTGATGGTGCTCATCGGCCCCGAGGGCGACTTCGCCCCCGACGAGGTGCAGGCCGCCCGCGCCGCCGCCTTTGTCCCCGTGACGCTGGGCGAGAGCCGCCTGCGCACCGAGACCGCCGCTGTGATGGCCGTTGCCGCCGTCCACGCGCTTGACATGGCCCTAAAACCCAATAATTAACGACAAAAAACAAAGATTCAGAGATATGCTCAACGAATTGCTCTCATCACCCAACTTTTTCCTGCTTGCCGGCCCTTGCGTCATCGAGGGCGAGGCCATGGCAATGGACATCGCCGAGCGGGCGTTGAAAATCACCACCGCGCTCGGCATCCCCTATGTGTTCAAGGGCAGTTACCGCAAGGCCAACCGCTCTCGCATCGACTCCTTTACCGGCATTGGCGACGAGAAGGCGCTCAAGATACTGCGCAAGGTGGGTGAGACCTACCGCATCCCCGTGGTGACCGATATCCACGAGCCCGTCGAGGCCGGCATCGCCGCCGACTATGTGGACGTGCTGCAGATTCCCGCCTTCCTGTGCCGCCAGACCGAACTGCTCGTCGCTGCCGCCCAGACGGGGCGCATGGTCAACATCAAAAAGGGGCAATTCCTTGCTCCCGAGTCGATGCGGTTTGCCGTGCAAAAGGTGCGCGACGCCGGCAACGACGAGGTGACCATCACCGAGCGCGGCACCACCTTTGGCTATCAGGACCTGGTGGTGGATTTTCGCGGCGTGCCGGTGATGCAGGGCTTTGCCCCCGTCATCGTTGACGTGACGCATAGCCTGCAACAGCCCAACCAGGGTGGGGGAGTGACGGGCGGCCGCCCCGAACTCATCGAGACCATGGCGCGCGCCGCCATCGCCTCGGGTGCCGACGGCATCTTCCTCGAGACGCATCAAGACCCCTCGGTGGCCAAGAGCGACGGCGCCAACATGCTGCAACTTGACCTGCTCGAAGGCCTGCTGACCAGGCTCACCGCCCTGCGCCGGTGCATTAACGAGATTGACAACAAATTATAAACGAAACTTTTACACATACAAACCATAAGATGAATACCACGAAGAAAATCCTCTTGTCGCTCACTCTGGCCGCCGCTGTGCTGAACGCCCCTGCCCAGACCAGCGATGCCGTGCTGCGCGACCGCATGACCGACGCAGTGATGAAGGTGTATGACGAGCAACTCGCCAAGGACCCCAACGACTACAACACGCTGTTTGCCCGTGCCCACCAGCACTACTACAATGGCGCCTACACCTCGGCGCTCGCCGATGTCAACCAGGCGTTGCTCATCACCCCCACCACCGACAGCGAACTGCGCTTTGACGAGTACATCCTGCGCGCCCGCATCAGCGACGCCCGCCAGGACTACCAGAGCGAACTCGCCGACCTGCGCATGGCACAGGAACTGCAGCCCAAGTCGCTGCCCTGCACCGACCTCATTGCCAAGGCCAGCCTCAAGGCCGGCAAACTCGACGAGGCCGAGAAGGCTTTCAAGACCATCCTGCGCGCCGAGTCGATGAACTATGATGCCATGTACGGCATGGCGCAGGTGGAACTCGCCCGCCACAACGGCGACAAGGCGATTGACCATGTCAACAAGGCGGTGGACCTCTTCCGCGCCGAGCCCCAGGTGTATGAGAACCGCGCCGACATCTATGCCCGCCAGGGCAACATCGACGCTGCCGTGGGCGACTTGCTGCAGGGCATGACCGTGGGCGACGGCGGACACGCTGTTGAGCGCCTGTTTGCCCTGAGCGACGCCAACTACGATGCCGTGATGCGCTCGCTCGCCGACATGGGCAACAAGGATTTGAATAATCCCATGTACCGCTACCTGCGCGGCAACATCGCCATGGACCACCAGCGCTATGGCCAGGCATTGCGCGACTTCAACCGCCTGCGCAGCAGCAACCTCTACAACAGCCACTCGGTGCATTACAACATCGCCAAGTGTGACCTGGAGCTGTGCCGCTATGACGAGGCCCTCACCAATGTGGACCAGGCCATTGCGATGGACCCCACGCAGCCCGAGTATTTCCTTGTCAAGGCACTCGCCGAGTTCAATGCCGGCGACGGCAACAACTACGATGCCGCCATGGAGGCCCTCAACCGCTGCTCGCTCATCGCCCCCACCTATGTGCCGATGCTGCTCACCAAGGCCCAACTGCTGTCGGCCCAGGGCGACGACCAAAAGGCGCTGGGCTACCTCAACGCCGCTTGCGGCAGCGAGCCCGACAATGCCGAGGCGCTGCTCTCGCGCGGCCTGCTGCTCAAGAAGATGGACAACCTGCGCCTTGCCGTCAACGACTTCAACATGGTGACGCGCATCGCCGGCAATGACGTTTACGGCCTCAAGGGCCTGGCCCTGCAGGAACTGGGCCGCGACAACGAGGCCCTCAAGTGGCTGCAGGACATCAGCCGCGCCAATGTGTCCGGCGGCGACAACTTCTACTATGCCGCTGTGCTCATGGCCATGCGCGGCGACAACTTCAAGGCGATGGAATATATGCAGAAGGCCATCGACAACGGCTATGGCAGCAAGTATGCCTTGACCGCCGACAAACTGTCGTTCATCAACCTGGGCAGCCTGCGCGACGAGCCCCAGTTCCCCGTCATGGTGGAAAAGGCCATGCCCAACTTTATTGAGAAAGACTGATTGATAAGCAAATGACCTGCAGGACAGCCGTCGTTAAGGCATTGACAGGCATCGCTGTGGCGCTTGCGCTCACGGCGGTGCTGGCGGCATGTTCCTCGACCAAGCACGTGCCGCAGGGCCAGCTGCTGCTCGACAAGGTCAACATCAACATCGCCGACCCCCAGCGCGACGTGGAACCGGCCCAGCTGGTCAACTACCTGCGCCAGACCGCTAACCACCGCGTGCTGGGCGGCTTGAGGCTGCAACTGGCATTCTACAACATGTCGGGGCATGACAGCACCAAGTGGATTAACCGCTGGATTCAGCGCGTGGGCACCCCGCCGGTCATCTACGACAGCACGCTCACCATGGCCAGTGCCGACCAATTGCACACCGCCTTGAGCAACCGCGGCTACATCAACAACGAGGTCACCTGCCGCGTCAACGCCGACAGCGTGAAGCGCAAGGCGCGCGTGGACTACGACATCACGCTCAACGAGCCGTACCGCATCCGCAGCATCGCCTATCAGATTCCCGACGCCGAACTCGAGGAGGCTATCCTGGCCGACTCGGCGCAGATGGGCATCCACAGCGGCGACCTGCTCGACTACACGCGCCTCGACGAGTGGCGCCAGGGCATCACCGACAACCTGCGCAACCACGGCTACTACGCCTTCAACAAGGAATACATCACCTTTATTGCCGACACCGCCGCCAATTCGCGCGAGGTGGACCTCACGCTCGTCAGCCGCGAGCCCTACCACAACGAGCACCTGCCGTTCTACACCGAGCATGCCCCCTTCTATGTCCGCAACGTCACCTATGTCACCGACTTTGACCCTGTGGCCATGAAGGACGGCTACTTTGGCATGGACACCGTCACGGTGTCCGACGGTGTGGCCATCATGGAGGGCAGCGCGCGCTACCTGCGCCCCGAGGTTATCGACGACTGCAACTTCATCGAGCCGGGTGCGCTCTACAACGCCGAGGCAGTGAACCGCACCTACCGCGCCCTGAGCCGGCTCAATGTGCTCAAGCTGGTCAACATCGACATCCGTCCGCTGGGCGAGATTGACGGCGTGCTCATGGTCGATGCCTATGTGCTGCTGCAGCCCGACAAGTCGCAGACCGTGTCGGCGTCGCTCGAGGGCACCAACAGCGAGGGTGACCTGGGTTTTGGCATCGGGCTGGATTACGAGCATCGCAACATCTTCAAGGGCGCCGAGGTGCTCAGCGCCAAGATGAAAGCGTCCTACGAGAGCATCTCGGGCGACCTGGGCGGCCTCATCAACGACAACTACAGCGAGTACAGCACCGAGTTGGGTCTGACTTTCCCCAAGTTTGTGTTCCCCTTCCTCAAGCGCTCGTTCAAGCGCAAGATTCAGGCCTCGACCAACTTCTCGGTCAACTTCGACTATCAGGCGCGTCCCGAGTACACCCGCGTCATCGCCGGCGGCGCGTGGCGCTACCAGTGGACCGAGCGCAGCCGCCGCCTGTCCCACACGCTCACGCTGTGCGACATCAGCGTCATCAGCGTGCCCAAGTTCAACGAGGAGTTCTTTGAGCGCATCACCAACCCTCTGCTGCTCTACAGCTATCAGGACCACTTGATCATGCGCATGGGCTACAACTTCTACCGCACCAACAAGGAGGAGATGAGCCTGCTGCAGGTGGGCAAGTTCCAGCGCGATGTGTTCACCATCCGCGCCAATGCCGAGACGGCGGGCAACCTGCTCAACGGCCTGTCGCACCTCACCGGCAGCAAGAAGGACGCCGACGGCAGCTACAAGGCGCTGGGCATACGCTACTCGCAGTACATCAAGGCCGACGCCGACTACTCGTTCACCCACTACATCGACCGCCGCCAGAGCGTCGCCTTCCATGTGGGCGCCGGCATCGCCATCCCCTACGGCAACAGCGATGTGCTGCCCTTTGAGAAACGCTTCTACAGCGGCGGCGCCAACAGCGTGCGCGGCTGGGGCGTGCGCACTCTGGGCCCCGGCAGTTACAACAGCAACAACAGCCTGTCCAACTTCATCTACCAGTGCGGCGACATCCGCTTCGATGCCAACATCGAGTACCGCGCCAAGCTCTTCTGGGTGGTCGAGTTGGGCCTGTTCCTTGACGCGGGCAACATCTGGACCATCAAGGACTATGAGGACCAGCCCGGCGGCGTGTTCAAGTTCAACAAGTTCTACGAGCAGATTGCCGCGGCCTACGGCGCTGGCATTCGCTTGGATTTCAAGTACTTCCTCGTGCGCGTCGATATGGGCATGAAGGCCCACAACCCCGCCAGCGGGCAGGAACATTGGCCCCTGTTCAGCCCCAAGTTCAGCCGCGACAGCGAGTTCCACTTCTCGGTGGGTTATCCGTTCTAACAGCAAAGGTTAAATGAAGCGAGACCCCGTCTCGCGCTATGATGAAATGTTATGATAAAGAGAATCATTATCGCAATGTTGGTGGCTGTGGCTGCGTTGGTGGCTGTGGCACAGGAGCAGCAGTCCCAGCCGCTGCCCAAGGTGTATGACGAGCAGATTGACCCCCTGGAGCAGATCGACGCCGCCGTGGGGCGCGCCGCCGCCGAGGGCAAGTTTGTCATCTGTCAGGTGGGCGGCAACTGGTGCCCGTGGTGCCTGCGCTTTGCCGACTTCATCACCCGCGACGAGGCCATCAGCCAGCTGATTGCCGACAACTATGTGTATGTCCACGTCAACTACAACCCCCGCGTGAGCGACGAGGCCAGCGTGGCCCTCGGCAAACGCGTGTTGGCGCGCCTGGGCAATCCCGCCCGCTTTGGCTTCCCCGTGTTTGTCGTGCTCGACGGCGAGGGCCGCGTGATGCACATCCAGGACAGCGTCTTCCTCGAGGAGGGCAAGGGCTATAACCAGGAGAAGACGCTGCGCTTCTTCCAGTCCTGGACCCCTGCCGCCCTGCAGCAGTAATCTTGCGACAATATCAATCAATGGCAACTGTGGCAAGAAATTGCCGTGGTTGCTTTATTTGTTTGATAACTAACCTACTGCACCGTATGTTCGTTGTCGGATAATTCAATGTCTTGACCTGAAAAAAGTTGACAGATTCGAGAGGCAAAAAAAGATTGCCA
>R27__coassemble_364_pt1 | contig 31609 bp, 28 predicted proteins | sample R27__metabat2_low_PE_027 | metagenome-assembled genome bin R27
TTGCAGATTTGTTAAATTCTAAAATTTTTGTTGATATTTTAAAAATAACCTTAAAATATTTGTATAATTCCAAATTAGTTTAGTAAATTTGCACGTGTGTTTTTCATGGTATTAGATTTAAGGTTTGTGGAGGCTGTCGTGAGACATCTTCCACTTTATTTTTAAACACAGGGCGGCTGGACAAATGTCCAGCCGCCCTGTGTAATACATTCGATAGTGTAATCCGCTTTACCTCTTGCGGTTGTGGGGCGCGAACTTGACGCGATAGTCACAATTGACATTGCCCTTTACCATGTTGTTGAGTTTGCCGCGGATGAGTTGTTTGCGGATGGGCGAAATGCGGTCGATGAACAGCGTCTGCTCCAGGTGGTCGCACTCGTGCTGCACCACACGGGCAAGATAACCCTCGATGTCCTGTTCATGCTCCTCAAAGTTCTCATCCATCCAGTGGAGATGTATTTTCTCCTTGCGCTGCACATTCTCGTGAATGCCGGGCACGCTCAGGCATCCCTCCTCGCGGGAGATGTTGGCGGCATCCTCGTCAACAGTGACTACGGGGTTGATGAGCACCATGCGCACATCCTTGAGTTCGGGGAAATCGTCCTGAAGGGGATCCACATCAATATAGACGATGCGGGCATTCACGCCCACCTGTGGGGCGGCGATGCCGATGCCCTGCGAGTTGTACATGGTCTCCTTCATGTTCTCGATGAGTTCCTTGAGGGCGGGATAGCCGGGAGTGACTTCGGCATTGGCGGCGCGCAATGCGGGATGACCGTAGATATAAATGGGTAAAATCATGATGATACCTTTCTTTTATTTAGTCGGTTGGTTGAATATGCTTTGCAGATAGTCGTTGAGGATGATGGTGGCGGCGATGGCATCGACACGGTTCTTGTCCTGTCGGTCGCTCTTTTTCATGCCTCCGTCAATCATCGCCTGATGGGCGATGGCGCTCGTGAAGCGCTCGTCGTACATCACCACGGGGATGTCGGGCAGTTCGCTGGTCAAGCGCTTGACAAAAGGCGTGATGTAGCGCATGCTCTCGCTGGGCTGGCCATTGAGTTGCAGAGGCTGGCCCACGACAATGCGCTCCACTTGTTCACGCGCCACATAGTCCTTGATGTACTGCATGACCTCGCGGGTGGGAACGGTCGCCAGGTTTCCCGCCACAATCTTGAGCGGGTCGGTGACAGCCACGCCAGTGCGCTTGCGCCCGTAATCTATGCCCAGTATGCGTCCCATCGGCAGTCGGTGCGGTTTACTTTTGTTGCATGGTGAGCAGGAACTCCTCGTTGTCGCGGGTGCGTTCCATGCGCTCCTTAACAAACTCCATCGCCTCGACCGAGGTGCGGTCGCTCAAGAAGCGGCGAATAATCCACATCTTGTTCAGGGTGTCCTGGTCCAGCAACAGGTCGTCGCGGCGCGTGCTCGAGGCCATCACATCGACAGCGGGGAAGATGCGCTTGTTGGACAGCTTGCGGTCGAGCTGCAGTTCCATGTTGCCGGTGCCCTTGAATTCCTCAAAGATCACCTCGTCCATCTTGCTGCCGGTCTCGGTCAATGCCGTGGCGATAATCGTGAGGCTGCCGTTGCCCTCGATGTTGCGTGCGGCGCCAAAGAAGCGCTTGGGCCGCTGCAGGGCGTTGGCATCGACACCGCCGGTGAGAATCTTGCCCGAAGCGGGAGCGATGGTATTGTAGGCACGGGCAAGGCGGGTAATCGAGTCAAGCAGGATGACCACGTCGTGGCCGCACTCGACAAGGCGCTTGGCCTTGCTCAACACCAGGTCGGCAATCTTGACATGGCGGTCGGCGGGTTCGTCAAAGGTCGAGGCAATCACCTCGGCATTGACGCTGCGGGCCATGTCGGTTACCTCCTCGGGGCGCTCGTCGATGAGCAGGATGATCATGTAGGTCTCGGGGTGGTTTTCAGAAATTGCGTTGGCAATCTCCTTGAGCAGCATCGTCTTACCAGTCTTGGGCTGGGCAACGATGAGGCCGCGCTGGCCCTTGCCGATGGGCGAGAACATGTCCACCACACGCTGTGACACGGTGGGATGCGTCTTGCTCACCAGGTTGAACTTCTCGTTGGGGAAAAGGGGTACCAAATGCTCAAACGGCACACGGTCGCGCACATAGGTGGAAGTGCGGCCGTTGATGAGGCGGATTTCACACAACGGGAAATATTTCTCGCCCTCCATGGGCGGGCGGATGGTGCCCTCGATCACATCACCAGTCTTCAAACCATAGGCTTTAATCTGGCCCTGCTGTACATAGATGTCATCGGGCGAGGTGAGATAGTTATAATCACTGGAACGCAGGAAGCCATAGCCCTCGGGCATGATTTCGAGCACACCTTGGGCATCGAGAATGCCGTCGAAGTTGTAAGGCTGATTAAGATAAGGGTTGGCCTCAACAACCTGCTGCTGTTGCTGCTGCTTCATCTTGCGCTTGTTCTTCTTGCTCTCCTTGACGACCTTGGGCTCTTGTATGACGATAGGAGCCACGGCGGCCTGCTCGGCCTGGCGTCGGCGCAGTTCCTCGGCCTGGCGCATGGCCTCCTCACGCTCCTGCTGGGTGCGGGGCTTGAAGGTGACGGCGTGGCCTCCGGTATTGAAGAAGGAGTTCAGCGACATCGAGGGGCGCTCGGGCGCGTCGCGCTCCACAGCGGCCTGTGGCGCAGGCTGGTCGGCGGGCGAATCCTGGTCAAGAGATTGCTGGTCGGCCGTGACAGGTTCATTTTGCTCAGGAACCTGCAGGTCGGGAGTGCCGACAGGCTGCTCGGCAGGAGCAGATTCTACGTTATCAAATGGCAGAACGGGGTCGTCGGCAACCTTGCGCGGCTTGCGTCCGCGACGCTTGGGCTCACGCTGAGCGTCGGGAGCAGATTGCTCGGCATCGGGTTGAGAAGGCTGCGCCGGTTGCTCACCCACGGGAGCCGATGCAAGGATGGCGGCTTCGCGTTGTGCCTTCTCGGCAGCCGATGGGCGGCCGCGCTTGCGCTTTGGCGGCACTGCAACGGGAGCCTCGGCTTTCTCGTCAAGCGGTTCGTCCTGCTTGGGTAGCGGGGCGGCGGCGCTGACCGTTTCTTTGGCCCGCTTGTTTTTGGGGGCTACAGCATCATCCTTAATCACTTCGTTGCCATTAGCCTTGGCGGCGGGACGGCGGATGCGTTCACGGCGTCGTCCAGTGGGCTCTGGAGTGTTGGCAGCGTCAGCCTCGGCCTGATGGTCAAGCACATCAAACACGAGGACGTCGTGGTCCATAGAGTCGACTTTTTTCAGTCCCATCGACTTGGCCAGTTCACGCAGCTGGTCATCGCCCATTCCTTTGAGTTGTTCAATATTGTACATATTACTCGTTGTTATGCTTTAGAACAATGCGCCGCCAGCCTTAGCGAACTGAACGGCACCACGACGTGCACTCACGCGCACAGTGGTCCAAAGCAGTATAATGATTAGTATATCTTAGTTTTTGGTTTTTAACAATGCCAGCACAATCCATAATATTTTGCGATAAAAGGCAAACGATAATTGCCAATCGGATGCACAAAATAAATGACGTGGAATTGTGTGGAAAGAAACCTCGATAGAATGCGAAATGCCCTAACTGAGGCCTTTTTGCACTGCAAAGGTAATGTTTTTTATCATCACGGGCAAAAAAAGATAGAAAAAAGGCGTAAATTTGCAGTCCAAACATCAAAAAAATGGAAATTGACCGTCAAAAAATAGCGAAACACATCAATCTGCCCGTCCTAAAATTGGTGGGGAGCGTTGCCGATGAAATGCAACGCGAGTGCTATGTCGTGGGCGGATATGTGAGGGACATCTTTCTGGAACGCCCCAGCAACGACATCGACTTTGTGACCGTTGGCAGCGGCATTGCCGTGGCCAAAGGGGTTGCCAAACGGCTGGGCCGCAAGGCTCATCTGTCGGTGTTCAAGACCTACGGCACGGCACAGGTCAAGACTCGCGAGTGGGAACTGGAATTTGTCGGAGCCCGCCGCGAGTCATATCGCCGCGAGAGCCGCAACCCCATTGTCGAAGACGGCACGCTCGCCGACGACCAGAAGCGCCGCGACTTCACCATCAACGCCATGGCCATCTGCCTGAACAATAAGCGTTATGGCGAATTGCTGGACCCGTTTGACGGCATGGGCGACCTGGAACGCCGCATCATCCGCACCCCGCTGGACCCCGACATCACCTTCAGCGATGACCCGCTGAGGATGATGCGTGCCGTGCGGTTTGCCACACAGCTGGACTTTGACATCCACGACGAGACCTTTGACGCTATCCGCCGCAATGCCAAGCGCATCGAGATCATCACGCGCGAGCGCATCGCCGACGAACTGATGAAAATCATGCGTGCCGCCAATCCTTCACGCGGCTGGCTGCTGCTTGACCAATGCGGCCTGCTGCCGCTGATTTTTCCCGAACTGGCAGCACTCAAAGGCGTGGAAACGGTCAACGGACGCGGGCACAAAGACAACTTCATGCACACCTTGCAGGTGCTTGACAATGTTGCCACAGCAAGCGACAACATCTGGCTGCGGTGGGCGGCCCTGCTGCATGATGTGGGCAAGGCGCGCACCAAGCGCTGGGACCCGCAGCAGGGATGGACGTTCCATAACCACAACTTTATCGGCGAAAAGATGGTGCCCAAGATTTTCGGCAAAATGCGTCTGCCGCTCAACGAGCACATGAAGTATGTCAAAAAACTCGTTGGTCTGCACATGCGCCCCATCGCGCTCGTCGAGGACGAGGTGACCGACAGCGCCGTGAGGCGGCTGCTCTTTGACGCGGGTGACGACATTGACGACTTGATGACCCTGTGCAAAGCCGACATCACCAGCAAAAACCAAAACAAGGTGCAGCGTTTTCGCGAGAACTTTGACTTGGTAAAGCAAAAACTGGTTGACATCGAGGAAAAAGACCGCGTGCGCAACTTCCAGCCACCCGTTGACGGCGAGGAAATCATGACCACCTTTGGCCTCACGCCATCGCGCCCGGTGGGACTCATCAAGGACGCCATCAAGGACGCTATTCTTGACGGAGACATCAGCAATGACTACGCCTCGGCCTATCGGCTCATGATGGGCAAGGCCAACGAACTCGGCATCGTGCCGTCGCGCCATGGCCAGTTGTGCCATGCCGCCACAGCGACGCCCGCCGGCGCGCTCACCATAGCTGCAAGCGACAAAGGAATCGCCTATATCGGATGGAACGCGGCAGGCATCGGCGCAGTGGCCAAGAAACTCAATCTGAAACCCGTCGAGGGCACCACTCCCCTGCTCTTGCAAGCCATCAAACAACTTGAAGAATACTTCCAAGGCACACGCTGCAAATTCTCATTGCCGCTTGACTTGGCGGGAACAGAATTTCAATTGAAGTCGTGGGCCGTGCTGGCAGATATCCCCTACGGTACGACCATCTCATACAGCGAACAGGCCGCCCGCACTGGGAACAAAAAGGCATTTCGCGCCGTGGCGCAGGCCAACCACAACAATCCTGTGTGCATCGTCATTCCCTGCCACCGCGTGATTAACGCCAACGGCAGCCTTGGCGGCTACGGGCCAGGACCGCAATACAAGCAGATGCTGCTTGACTTGGAAAATGCACACAAGCAGGAATAAACGAGACAACCGTCACCAATTGTATTATTAGGCGTAGAGGTCAAATATTGATAGTCTGTTTTTTGCCGATGTCGGCAAAAATGGGTATATTTGCGGCGGAATTATAGATTTTTCTTGCCGATAGAACGATGGAATATATTTCAGTGAAACAATATGCCGAGAAGTTCAATATCCCGGAACGGACTGCCCGCAACTACTGTGCTAGCGGGAAGATTGATGGTGCATATCTCGTTGGGAAGTCGTGGAATATTCCTGCCGATGCTGTCTTGCCGGAACGTAAAAAGAGAGCCAAGATATCACCTTTACTAAGTTCACTCCAGGAGCAAAAGGATGGAAGGATTAAGGGGGGTATCTATCACCGTGTCCAGATTGATCTCACCTACAACTCCAACCACATCGAGGGTAGCCGTCTGACCCACGACCAGACGCGGTATATCTTCGAGACCAACACCATCGGCATCACAGACGAGGCAGTCAAGGTGGATGATATCATTGAGACGGCTAACCACTTCCGCTGCATCGACCTCATCATTGAACAGGCCGGGGCAAGACTGACCGAGACTTTCATCAAACAGCTTCACCTGATGCTCAAGTCCGGAACGTCCGATTCCCGTAAGCCGTGGTTTGCTGTGGGTGACTACAAACGGCTGCCCAATGAGGTGGGAGGTATGGAAACAGCAGCACCGCCCGACGTTCAACGCCAAGTGAGAGAATTGCTACGAGAGTATAATTCAATCAAGAAGCATAACCTTGAGGACATTATTGACTTCCATCAACGCTTCGAGGCCATCCATCCATTCCAGGACGGTAATGGTCGTGTGGGACGCTTAATCATGTTTAAGGAGTGTTTGTCTGCAGGCATTGTCCCCTTCATCATTACCGACGACCTAAAGATGTTCTATTACCGAGGCTTGAAAGAATGGCCACGGATTAAAGGTTTCCTGCTCGACACCTGCCTTACCGCCCAAGACAACTTCAAAGTCCTTCTCGACTACTTCCATATAAAGTACCAAAAGTAACTTTCCAGGCCATACACGTTCACACTATAACACCATAGTCCGTTAATAGGTTATTTGTCTTTAAGTGTCGAGTATTTCTTTGAGATATATGCCCTGTCTCCATTGTAACTTACCTCATAGAAGTCCCCAGCATCGGCCAGATACTTGAACTTGTCGCCCCTGTTGAAATACTTGGTGCGACTGTGCTCGTCAAGCACAATGTTGCCGGCCTTGATTTCGGGCGACCAGCGCAGGCGGACATGATTGCCCGTCACACAGACCGTCTGACCTGGTGCGGTCAGATGCTGTTTGGCGGCTTGCAAGCAGTCTTTCAACGCTTGCTTTTCGGAATTTCCGTCAATTATGATGTCATCGACACGCCACTGGCCATCGGCACAGATGAGCCTGAATTGCTCAACTGAAACGTCACCGCAATTAGTCACTTTTACACAGACGGTGGCCGAGGAACTGGTCACATCGTTGATGCCGGCAATCTCATGGGAGTCGCCGGGACAAGCGCCCATGTTGTGAACCCAAAGGTCGTGCTCAACGCAGGGCAAGATGCCATATTTCTCGCATATCGCCCTGTCCTCGTCCAGCAGCTGCTTGAACTCGGGCGAGAATGCGCTGTTGTCCTCCCACATTTGCTCAAACGCGGCCTTGATGGAGGATTCGGTCACATTGTTGGCGGCCAGTAATGTGCCTACAGGAATAGACATGGCCACAATGGCCAGTAGAATCCGATGTTTCATTAGAAATGATGTCTAAAATTATTCTAACGACAAGAAAGAAAACTGCTTGGAAATATACACACGCTTGCCGGCGTACTTGACCTGATAAAAATCGCCTGACTCGCCCAAATAATCAAGATTCTCGCCGCGTTTGGGATAGATGACTTTGCCCTTGGCGTCCTTGAGGATGTTGGCGTTGTTGATGGCCGGGCTGGTGCGCAGCCTGACGTTGTCGCCATCGACCATGACCACCTCGCGGGCGGTAGCGAGATAAGTCCTTGTCTCTTCAAGGCACTTGCGCAAGGCATTCTTCTCGGAAAAGCCATCGTGGACAATGTCATCAACGCGCCACTGGCCTCCCACCTTCACAAGATTGAGCTGCTCGGTGAAATCGTTGCCGCACACATGCATTTTCATCAACGCGACAGCCGATGCCGGCGTCACATCGGTTATAGCCGCCACCTGATGGCAATCGTCGGAACCAGAGTCTTGCGCCTGAGTCCACATGTCATAGTCAATGCAGAAGATTTCGCGATACTTGCGGCTCAGGGCGTTGTCCTCGGCAACCAGCGCCCTAAAATCAGGCGACAACGCTTCGTCATTGCCAAACATGTTATCCACAAAATTCTTGATTGCCCACACCTCGTCATTGTCCTCGTACATGCCCTGCTCCATGCGGTAAGCGGCATCGTCACGGGCAATCATCGCCTCCTCGTCGGCATCGGGCACATGGGCGTAGGCGGGCCAGCGTCCGGGCAGTCCGGCAGGAGTGGCGGCCGAGGCCAGCACCTGGCCAGAGTTGCAGTCGATTAATGTGTAGCGATTGCAGATGATGTCGGCATAGTTGCGCACAAACATCGTCTGGATGAGCTTCTCCTGGTTTATCATGTCAGAGCCGTTCCATATATAGCGCGTAATGGCGGTCTGCCCTGCGCCATAGGCGTTATAGCACATGACCTCCCTGTTGCGGACATCAAAGGTGAGCGTGCCATTGAACACGGGAACCAGATTATCGGTCGCCTTCACAAAACCGCGCTGCCTGGGCTCCCACAAGAACAACACGCTGAATTCACGGTCGCTGCCGGGACCTACCATGATGTCCACCTTGCCGTCAAAGTTGGCGTCGAGAAAATGCACATCGTCGCGAATGACCTCGGCAGCGCCGCTCAGGTCAAATGACTGGGCCTTGATGCCGTTGACCATGATGTCAATCACCTTGATCACGTGGTCGGCGTCAAAATGCGGGACGATGTTCAGACCCTTATAGGTTGTCGGGGCATCCTTAACGGTGTAAGTGTATTCACCGTCGAGAATGATGTTGGGGGCGTCCATCTTTTGGCCAAATGATGAAGCAAACGTCAACAGCGCTAACGCCAATGCAGAGAAAAGTCTTAATGTGCGTGACATAATCTGAGAGTTAAATGATGAGTAAACGCCACAACATGGCGTTGCAGCGTTGCAAATTTAGCAAAAATCCCTCGAAAACACAAACAGCAGGGCTTATTTTTGCGCCGATGGGCAAGAATTACTCTGCAGGTTTGTCGTCGCAGGAGTCATCCCTGGGGACTTCCCTGAAGGTTACAAAACGATTGTAAACATAGTTGGCCAGGGTATAAACCACCATTGCGAGCACCATGACAATGTTTTGGCCAGCCTTCTGCATCGGGAAGAAGGGAATGATGTCTTTAGGCAGATTCTTCCAGCCCAGGCCTTCGAGCAGGACCCAACTAACAGCAAGCTGCAGTCCGAGGCAAATGAGGAAGCCACAGACAAACAGCACCATCTCGCGCTTGAAGTTGTTCTTGGTCTTGAACACCCAATTGCGGTTCCAGATGAAACTATTGATGACACCCAGCACGTAGCCGATGACATTGGAGATGCCATAGGACAAGCCCAGGCGGGTGTTGAGCAGATAGAATGAGACAAAAGTGATGAGCGTGTTCATCACGCCAATCACTCCATACTTGAGCAGCTGTATGCCTGTGGTGCGCACAGCACCTTTGTCAATCTTCATACTCTTCTTATACAGTCAGGCTTTCGAGCCACAAAATTACTAATTGTTGCGGACACTGCCAAACATAATCTAACAAATCCTAAAAAACGCAAACGAGCAATCATTTGCTCGAGGGCTTGCAAATAATGCCTATATCAGCAATTCCCGTGAGACAATCACAAGAGTCCACAGCCTGCCACACCATGACGCGGCAAGCCTCGGACGGCATAACGCCACGAGCTACAGACATTTTCCTCTGATACAGAGGACCGAAGCCCCCACCCGTCCAGTTGCCGTGCTCATCGGCAAGGCGCATGTCGAGCGACTGGCGCTGCACCGTGCTGTCGGCGGCAATGATGTCCACCGCCAGGGGCAGCGTGCCGTAGGCGTAACTGCTGTGGTGGCGGACGACGAGCAAGATGTCGTAGGTCCTTGTCGAGTCGTCATAGACGGGTTGAAACTTCAACGGCGACTTGTGCATCCAACCCGCATCGGGCAAATGGATGAACTGGGAGTGAGGCAGCACGGGCCGGTCGCATCCAGCCACAAAGAGCGCAACGGCGGCAATGATTGTCAACATTGCCACCGTCATTCTCTTGTGCTTGAAGGCACTGTTAATCGTTGCCTGCATTGTTGTTGGGCGCTGATTGTCCGTTGCCGTCTTGATTCTTGGGCGGGCGCTGTGAGCGCTGCTGACGGTCGCGCCGAGGCCCCCGGTTGGGTTTATCGGCTCGCGGCTGTCGCTCGCCAGGCTGTTGCCCCTCTTGTTGCGGGCGTTTAGGCTTGCGGTCAGGACGCGGCTTACGGTCAGGTTTAGCGCCTTGTCCATTATCGGGAGCGGCCTGTTCAGGTTTGGCGGCTTTTTCCTTATTGCCGCCATCGCCTTGGGCCTTGTCGCCGTTAGACTTTTTCTTCTTTTTCTTCTTCTTTTTGTCAAAACGGCTGATGCTGTCCTGGGTCAGCAGATCGCCAAAGGGAGCCGGCTCACCATTCTTGCCGTCATCGGGCTTGAGGGAGTCGGGCTTGATGCCATTGCGGTTGAGCGCAATCACTTCAAAGGCCTGGGCAGCCGTCAGCGTGACGGCACCAGCCATCGAGTTGCGCTCGGTGGAATAGATGATTTCACGCTTGAGGGCATCGGCCTTGACATAGTAGTAAACGGCATCCTTGGTCTCGAGGTGAACATCCTTGGCAGGCAGCTGGCGGATTGCTTCCACATAAGCATTGACTTCAAAGTTAATGCAACACTTGAGCTTGGCGCACTGGCCAGCCAGATTCTGCGGATTGAGGGAAATGTCCTGAAAACGCGCGGCGCTCGTGGCAACCGACATGAAACTCGACATCCAGGTAGCGCAACACAGCGGTCTGCCGCATGGACCAATGCCGCCAATGCGGCCGGCCTCTTGGCGTGCGCCAATCTGCTTCATCTCAACGCGAATCTTGAACACGTCGGCCAGCACCTTAATCAGTTGGCGAAAGTCCACACGTTCGTCGGCGATATAGTAGAAAATCGCCTTGTTGCCGTCACCCTGGTACTCCACATCACCGATTTTCATCTTCAATCCCAGGTCCACGGCAATCTTGCGGGAGCGTATCATCGTGTCCTCCTCGCGCGCCTTGGCCTCCTCATAGCGGGCCATGTCGGCAGGCTTGGCCTTGCGGAAGACACGCAAAATTTCGGCGTCCTTGCGCAGGTTGACGCGCTTCATCTGGTTCTTGACCAGACGCCCCGTCAAACCGATGCGGCCGATGTCATGCCCTGGATTGGCCTCGACAGCCACCCAGTCGCCGGTTTTCAGGTCCAAATTGGTGCTGTTGCGATAAAAGCCGCGACGGGTGTTCTTGAAGAGCACTTCGACAATGTCAAACTCATTGTCGGGCACACCGTCAAGCCAGTTGGTACTGACAAGGTTGCAACGTCCGTCCCGGTTGCCGCAGCCACAAGAGTTCCCGCCACACATGACGCCGGACCCGGCATCGGGATGCGCATTATCCACTTGATTATTGTAATCGTTCATAGCGGACAGCAGTCATTTACTTGGCGTAGCTAACGGCACGGGTCTCGCGGATGACAGTGATGCGCACCTGTCCGGGATAGGTCATCTCATCCTGGATTTTCTGAGCGATTTCGGCCGACAGTTTCTCGGTTTCGGCATCACTAATCTTGTCGGCACCGACAATCACGCGCAATTCACGGCCAGCCTGGATGGCATAGGTCTTGACCACGCCAGGATAGGACAATGCCAGGCGCTCAAGGTCGTTGAGGCGCTTGATGTAGGCCTCGACAATCTCGCGGCGGGCACCGGGACGCGCACCACTGATGGCGTCGCAAACCTGCACGATGGGTGCATACAGGCTCTGGGCCTCTTCCTCGTCGTGATGGGCGCCGATGGCGTTGCAGATGTCAGCTTTCTCCTTATATTTCTCGGCGAGTTTCATACCGAGCTGTGCATGCGGCAATTCGGGCTCATCATCGGGCACCTTGCCAATGTCGTGCAACAGGCCGGCGCGGCGGGCCTTCTTAGGACTCAAGCCCAATTCACTGGCCATGATGGCACACAGGTTCGCGGTCTCGCGCGAATGCTGCAGCAGATTTTGGCCATAGCTTGAGCGATACTTCATCTTGCCGATAAGGCGGATGAGTTCGGGGTGCAGTCCATGGATGCCCATGTCAATCGCGGTACGCTTACCGGTCTCGATAACCTCTTCCTCGACCTGGCGGCGCACCTTGGCAACAACCTCCTCGATGCGTGCAGGATGAATGCGTCCGTCGCTAACCAACTGGTGCAATGCCAGTCGCGCAATCTCGCGGCGCACGGGGTCGAAGCCCGAGAGAACAATCGCCTCGGGAGTATCATCAACGACGATTTCAACGCCGGTGGCAGCCTCCAGAGCACGGATGTTACGACCCTCGCGGCCGATGATGCGGCCCTTGATTTCGTCATTGTCGATGTGGAAAACCGTCACGGCATTCTCAATGGCCGTCTCGGTGGCAACACGCTGAATGGTCTCGATGATGATGCGCTTGGCCTCCTTGTTGGCGGTCATCTTGGCATCATCCATGATGTCGTTGATATAACTGGCAGCATTGGTCTTGGCCTCGTCCTTGAGGGACTCGATAAGTTTCTCTTTAGCCTCCTCGGCCGACAGTCCGCTCACATGCTCCAAGGTGTCGCGCACACTCTTCTCGAGTTTGTCAATCTCCTTTTTGCGCTCCTCGAGCACAGCGGCCTGATTGTCAACATTCAGCTTGAGGGTATCCACCTCGTTGCGCTTGCGCTGCAAGTCGCCTTGCTGCTGATTGAGTGCCATTTCACGCTGCTTGAGCTTGGCCTCGCTGGTCTGGACCTTTGCCAAACGGGCGTTAGCCTCTTTCTCGACCTCACTCTTGATGTTCATTCCGGCTTCCTTGCCCTTCATGACCTCGTTGTTCTTGAGGACTTCGGCCTCGAGGCGGGCCTTCTCAACAATCTCGTTGGCCTGCGACTTGGCATTCTTACGCGAAAAATAAAGCGCTGCTCCGCAGCCAATTGCCATCGCTACGATGGCGACAATTACATAAATTATAATGTCCATTTCAATTAGTTAAATATTAAATAAATTGCGCCACTTGGGGCCATTCTCATTACGCTGATAACCAGCAGTAAATCTTAATAAGCCTAAAGCGGTGCAGGAACCTAATTCTATATAACGAGCACATTTCCCGTCAGCAACCTCTACATTGCATGCAACTGGCAGCCACACGCTGCAGTCATGCAGATGTTGCACATATCCAGCAACTTGGCTGGATGGAAAAGATACTCACTTTTCGCCCTGTTTAAGCTGGGCGTCAAGTTGTTTATCTAAATCAGTCAGGAAATCATTGACCATGCGGTTTTCGCCATAAGTCTCCAAATAAAGACGAGCGAACTGGAAAGCGACTCTCGCCAACACATCGCCTGATGTGTCATTAAAACGAGCTACCCACTTGTTCCACAAGGTGTTGACAAGTTCTTCAGCCTTGCGGTAACCTTCTTCCTCACCTGGGTTGATGCTCAGGGCAATAGGGTTGGCGTCTGCGAGAGTAATCCATATTTTAACTTTATTATTGTCGGCCATAACATGTCGTGTCAAGCGTTCAATTGTTTGATGCACCGGTCAATGTCCCGCACCATCTTGGCAACCTGTTTCTTGTATTGAGCGACAGCCTCGGGGTCGGGCGCGATGGAGTGAGCCACGCGCAGGAACTCATTGTCCACACGCAAGCGCTGCAGTTCCTTGTTCTGCTGCAAAATCTCCAATTCCTGACGCTCGATGGTCCGCGCCAGCTCCTTGTTCTCGCTCTGGAGCGCAAGATAACGCCCGCGCAGTGTTTCCACCTTGCGCATCAGTGCGTCTAGCTTGTCTTTCAGCTCCGTTGAAGGCATAGTACTACCAATTTTTGTGCAAAATTACAATATTTTTTCAATTTTGCATTATTTTGACTGCCTTTTTTTTCATTTCGGCCTATTGAACAATCATCGATGAGCAAAGCAAACCTGCCGAAACAGTTCATTTCCACCGATGTCCGGCAACACGGCACCGTCTCGGCGCCTGGCGGGACTATACTTTGCCCTGGATTTTATAGTACAGCAGTTGGGCCTCGCCTGCTAATTTTGTGTCGCCGCTCGCAATCACCTCTTTCAGCAATGGCATGGCACTGGCATAGTCATTGAGCTTGACATAGGCCTTGGCAAGGTAGAGTTTAATCTCAATATTTGCGAGCACTTTGTTGGAGCGGATACTGGTCAAAACAAGTTTCAAGCTATCAATTGTCGAAACCAAATCCTCACCCGCCTCAACATTTCTATACATCTGGTCAAGATCGACGACAACTCCTTGCCCGATGTCCACGAAGGAGCCTGAAACTTTTTGCCTGGACACATTCTCCTCGTCGGCAGGCAGGACGGGCTCATCGTATTTTACATTTTTAAGAACAATGACACCTATCGCTATGGCAAAAGCCACTACAACCAGCACCCGCCAGACCCAAGGCGATTGAGTGCGAGATGAGGTTCCGGAGGTATCGTCATGGGCAGTCCCCTGTACATCAACATCATCAATCCGATTCTTGGCAGCCTGCACCAGCCGGCGAAACTCCCTATCTTCACGGTAGCGTTTATTAAATGATTTCTCCTCGTTGAGAGAAAGTTTCCCCTGCAGATATCTTTCTATTTCCTTTGTATTATCGTCCATCAATCAATATTTTCATGTACAAATGCAATTTTGTTGTCTCATAATCCTTTGGCCAGTGCCTAATCGCGCCACCGGGAGCACCTGTCCAACAAATAGTTGTCGAGAATGACAAGCGCGGCCATCGCCTCGACAACCGGCAAGGCGCGCCAGAGGACGCAAACGTCATGCCGCCCGCGGGGATGCAGAGTGACGTGGTTTCCGTCACGGTCAACAGCGGGCACGTCGCGCATGAGTGTTGGAACGGGCTTGAAGGCAATGCGCATGGTGATATCCTCACCGTTGCTGATGCCGCCCTGAATGCCGCCCGAGTGGTTGGTAGCGGTGCCGACGCTTCCATCGGGGCGTTTCTCGAACAAGTCCAGCGCATCACTGCCGTGCATCGCAGCCATGGCAAAACCATCGCCATACTCAAAGCCGTGGACCGCATTGATGCTCATCATGGCAGACGCCAGGCGGGCATGCAGTTTGCCATAAACAGGTTCGCCCAATCCGGCAGGAACACCCTTGACAATGCACTCGACAATGCCGCCCAAGGTATCACCGCCCTGAGCTGCCTCGGCAATTGCTTGACGCATTTCATCTTCGGTCCCGCAGCAAGAGCCAACCTGAACCACACGGGCCTCAATCGTGATTCCCGCTGCCTGCAGCACCTGAATGGCAATGCCTCCGGCCACCACACGCGACACCGTCTCGCGCGCCGAGGCCCGGCCGCCGCCACGCGGGTCACGGATGCCATACTTGGCCTGGGTCGTGAAATCGGCATGCGAGGGACGGTAGCAATCGGCCATGTGCCCATAATCATCGCTGCGGGCATCCACGTTGCGGACGATGAAACCAATGGGCGAGCCCAGCGTCTTGCCTTGCCAAATGCCGGACAGCACCTCGACGCGGTCAGTCTCGCCACGGCCGCTGGCGCCGACACCCTGATCAGGCCGGCGGCTGTCCACAAAACGCTGCAACGACCCCATATCAATGCCTACGCCAGCGGGCATGCCATCAAGCACGCCACCCATGGCGGTGCCGTGTGACTCACCGAATGTGGTGAGCGTCAATATTTTTCCAAATGTGTTCATACCGTCTTCTCAATTGTCAAATCAACTATTTGGGCACCAACGAAGTCGGCAAGCGTCTGCGGGTTAATCTTGAACTGCAAGCCACGCACGCCAGCGCTCACAAAGATGTAATCATACAAGATACACGTCTCGTCAATAAAGGTGGGAAACGGCTTTTTCATGCCCACAGGAGAGCAGCCGCCACGGATGTAGCCCGTAGTGGGCAGCAGGTCCCTCATGTGAATCAAATCCACCTTCTTGTTGCCCGACACGCGCGCGGCCTTTTTCAAGTCCACTTCCTCGGCACCGGGAATGACGCACACCAAGTGCCCCGTCTTGTCGCCCTCGAGTACAAGCGTCTTGAACACCTGGTCGATGTCCTCGCCCAACTGGTCGGCCACATGTTGTGCCCCAAGGTCAACTTCATCAACCTCATAGGGAACAAGTTCATAGTCTATCGACGCGGCATCCAAGAGCCGCGCGGCATTGGTTTTTGTGATTTTTTTCATCATTTGGCGACTTTATTCGGCAAAGTTAGTTATATTTGCCGAAAATTTGACAAAAACCAAGACTAAAGATACAATGAAAAAGTTGATTTTTGCAACAATCGTCGCCATCACAGGATGGTTCAACTCCCAGGCGCAGTCGATGCCTGTCCCCGAAAGATTAAATGACTATCTCGTCATGGTATCCCAAATGGAACAGCCCAAGGCCGAATTCCTCATGCGCCAAACAATGGAAACGCTGGTCAAAGATCCCATGAAATACCGGCAGATGATGGAACTGAGCGAACGCCGCTTCAGTGACGCGGCCGACTCACTTCACAACGAGGGCCTGTATATGGTTGTCCTGAAACATGCATGCGAGAATTTTGTGCTCAGTTCAGCCGAGAAGGAAAAGCAACGCCTGCTGCTGGAAGGCGCCAAGAAAAACATGCCCGGCAGCATAGCCACAGACTTTGACTATGTCACAACCAAGGACAAGGCCGTGCACCATCTCAAAGACCTCCAGGCCGACAACATCCTCATCTACTTTAACAATCCCGACTGCCTGTCGTGCGAAACCGTGAAAGAGCGCCTCGCTAACAGCGAACTCATCAACCAGCTCGTCAAGGAAAAGAAACTCATCGTCCTGGCCATCTACCCCTATGAAGACGGCAAATTGTGGAAGAAGACCGAATATCCGTCGATGATGATAAACGGCTGGAACCAAAGCCAGCAAATCGAGGGCAACGAGTTGTACGACCTGCCCACCCTGCCCTGCTTCTATCTGCTGGACAAGGAGTACAAGGTGCTGATAAAGAACGAGGGCAGCCTGAAAAAAGTTGAGGCATTCCTTAAAAATCCCAAGCCCGCTGCCGCTCAACCCAAGGCACCCGCCAAGCCCGTTGAAAAGCCGGCTGCCGCCAAGCCTGAACTCAAACCCGCGCCTGCCGATGACCCCCATGTGGCCCTCAGCGACCAAATGCTTAACTATATCATCAATGACCAGGGCAGTGAATTGTTCAACTGCCTGACCGACGAGATGAAAGAAAAAGCCAAGCCTGAGGCATTCAACAACATCCTGACACAAATCGAAGCCCAATTCGGCAAATACCAAAACAACGAGCCTTGGCAAATCCAGACGGCACAAGGCACCGATGCCTACATCTCATTGCTCAACTTTGAGAAAAGCCAACTCGGACTGGTCATTGTCTATGACGGCAACGACAAAATCAAAGGAATACAAATTGTTCCAGGCCAAGTCATTAAAAGATAACTGCCGCGGCAACATATTGCCACAGACAGCAACCACGCACGCCTGCCGGTCACGCCGATGTGACGCGGCAGGCGTTTATTATCGGTTCATGCGTTTCAAGACGTTATAACTGGGAAGCACGCCGAGTTCGCCCGCCTTGCTCAAGTCGGCGACGCCCAACGGCTTGTTGCCCATGCGCAGGTACATCAGGCCGCGGTTGTAGTAGGCCTCGCCAAGGTCGGGCTTGAGTTCAATTGACTGAGTATAGCAACTGATGGCACTGGTGTAGTCGCCCTGGAGCATGAAGGCATTTCCTTTGTTGAAATGGGCATAGACATTCTTGGGCGACAGCTTGATTACCTGGTCCAAATCCTGAATCATCAATTCAAGATTGGTGATGTCCTGACGCTGACGCAGCATCGCCTGCGACTTGGCATCGGGAGCGCCATCGAGCCATTCAGACGCTGCGGCATCGCGGGCCTGATCCATGCGATACTGCATGTAATGGGCACTGGCCCGCAACAGATAGGCCAGGACAAATTCAGGGCTTCGGGCAATGGCGCTGTCGGCATCACAAACGGCAGACTCGGGGTTTTTAACAAGCAGATAGTCCAAACCGCGGGCAAAGTAATCGATGCTGCGCGGTACTGCGGCCGACAGCAAGGCATTGTAATAGTCGATGTTGGCAAAATGACGCTTGATGTCATCTTCGCTCAACTGCGGCTCGCCATTGACAAGCGTCAGAGTCGCGGGCAACAGGCGCAAGGCATTGGCGTCATCAATCTCACGAATGAAATAGGTGTTGCCGTTGAGTTTGTTGTCCTTGGCATAATATGACAAGGTGAACATCGGCATGGGCTCCACCTCGATGTTGTCATTCTGGATGTGGCCGCGCTGGCGGTTGGAGTACTCGGGCTTGACAGGGTCCTTATCGCTCACAGTGAGCAATGTATTGAAGCGGTTCATGATTTCCTCGGCGGTCTCGGGTTCATCGGCATCGCCCTCGAGGGCGCGCTGCTCGGCCTTCTTGATGGCGGCGGTTGCCTCTATCTCGGCCGGGTTAAAATTTGAGACATGCGTCTTGTTGCGCTTGAAGATGGCCATCGCCTTGTTATAGTCCGCTTCACAGCCGCGCACATCGCCCATGCGCCGCTTGGCCTCGGCGCGCGCCATATATCCAGCCTCAAAATTAGGGTACTTCTTCAAGATTGCCGTGAAATCGCTGACGGCGCTGCGGAATTGCCCCGTGCGCATGTGCAGCAGGGCCAGATTATAAAGCGCCATGAAGTTGGACGGCGTGTTTTTAAGCACAAACTCAAAGTCGGTGATGGCCTTGTTGTTGTCACCCACCTCGGCACGCAATAGTCCCCGGTTGAAATGGGCCTCAACGCTTGCGGGATCCAGCCCGATGGCATAATCATAGTCGGCCATGGCGCCAAAGTAATCATCAAGGTTATACTTCATGTAGGCACGGTTGATGAAATAGCCCGCATATCGCGGCTCCAGCATGATGGCACTGTCCATGTCGGCAACTCCGCTGGCAAAGTCCCGATGCGCCCGAGTGGCGATTTCGGCACGCATGACATAGGCGCTCGCATTGTTCTTGTTCAACGCGATGCTGCGGTTGAGCGCCTCGAGTGCCGCCGCTGTATCCTTGCGTGCCAAGTTCATCTGAGCCATGCCGATATAGGCACGGTCGTTGCGGCGGTCCAGTTCCAGCAAACGCTCAAAGGACAACTGCGCCTCGTCATAGTTTTTCAATGCCACTTGGCACACGGCGCGGTTGAGCAATAGGTGCTTGTCCTCGGGCATGAGTTTGAGGCCTGCGTCATAATCCTCGACAGCGGCAGCGTAGTTGCCCAGGTTCTGGCGGGACACGCCGCGCACCTGGTAGGCGTCAACAATGAACGGATTGCGTTCAATGGCATCACCAGCATCTTTCTCGGCGCCGTTGTAGTCCTCAAGGCTGATCTTTGCCACCGAGCGGAAAAAGTATGGCTCGGCAAGAAACGGTTTGGCCTTGATGGCCTGGTTAAAATACTGAATGGCAAGGATGTAGTCCTCGAAGTATAACGCATTGCGCCCGATGTTGACTACTTGGTCAACATTGATTTGCGCCGTCATTGACAGAGAGAACCCCAGCAATGCCAGCAGCAAAACAAAGCGACGATATGCGACGTTAATCCACTTCATCTATTCTATAACGTAAAAATTGGCACAAAATTACCTAAATGCCGAATATGTGAGCCACATCATTCTTGAAAATTCAGTACCTTTGCAGCCATGCAATACATTGGTGAACTCATATCGATTGGCGTAGCATTCTCCTGGACCGCGACCGCATTGCTCAGCGAATATGGCAGCAAGCGCATGGGCAACCTGACGCTCAACGTCTTGCGCATGGGCATTGCACTGATTTTCTCGGCAATACTCTTTTGGATAACGACTGGTTCTCCCCTGCCCGCTCATGCCAGCACCGAGGCCTACATGTGGATGGTGCTGTCAGGGGTGGTGGGTTATGTCATCGGCGATTTTTGCCTATTCCAGTGTTATATCATCATCGGGTCAAAATTCGGGCAACTGTTCATGACACTTGCACCCATCGCCGCCGCAGTCACGGCATGGCTCACATTGGGCCAGGAGATGAATCCGGGGTCCGTCATTGCGATGCTTGTCACCCTGGCGGGCATTGCCCTCACTGTGCTTGGCCGCGGCGAGCATCACAAGGTCTCGCTCAAGTTGCCGCTGGCTGGCGTGCTGTTTGCCATTGGCGCCGCAATATGCCAGGGCGTGGGCCTGGTGCTGAGCAAAATCGGCATGAACCACTACCAGGCATCGCTGACAACTGCGCTTGACCCCTGGATGCTACCGTTCCATGCCAACGCATTTCGTTGCATAGCCGGCATCATCGGCTTTGCCCTGCTGATGGCATTCCGCGAAGGCTTTGCTCCGCTGCACAGGGGTTTACACGACCGCAAAGGCATGGCCGCCGCGATTGCCACAACCGTCTTTGGCCCCTTTGTGGGCGTGGGATGCTCCTTGCTCGCCGTTCAATACACTGGCGCAGGCATCGCCAGCACGCTGATGGCGCTCACGCCCATCATCATCATCCTGCCGGCATGGTGGATATTCAAGCAGCCCATAACGGCCAGGAGTGTGCTGGGCGCGTTTATCTCGGTTATCGGCGTTTCACTGTTCTTCCTGCTATAGATTCAAAAAAAATGCCGGGCGGCACGCGTCACCGCGCATCGCCCGACCCTCGGAAATGAATCTTTAAACGTAAATTTCTGGGTTGATTTTTCGTTTGATTAGAACCGCATGCCCAAGGTGAGGGAAATGCAGTTGTTGTTGTCCTTCACGTCGGCGCTGACGTTGGGGACATAGCCGTAATTGTCATTGATGGGCGAGAAAGCGTTGTACACGCTCTCGCGCATCTTGTGCACATAGGCCAAGTCGGCATAGAAACTGCCGCTGCGGAAACCAGTGCCGCAGGTAATGTACTGGACCGTGTTGTCATACTCGTAGGCGGTGTTGGTGCCTGCCGTGTTGACGGTAATCTCATAGTCGTCAATCACCTTGTCCACCTGGGTGGTCTTGTAGCTGTAACCGGCACGCAGGCTCCAAGCAGGGCTCACGCGATACTCTCCGCCAATGCGGATGATGTGCGAAGGCTTGAAGTAAGTCTTCATCTCCTCGGTCACGTCGGGGTAATTGTCGCCGCACTCATCGCCCATGCGCATGGTCTGGTTGGCCACATACTCATAGTCGGCGCTCAGGATGGCATTCTGGCCGATTACGCCAGCGACACTGCCAATAAAACGCCAAGGCGTCCGGATGGTGTACTCGCTGCTGTAATCATAGTTATAGTTGCTGCCCTTGTCGGCGCTGTACAAGAGTTCACCGTCCTGATAGGCGTCAATAGCAGCCGAGACATAGTAAGTGTCGCGCATGTCGTAGAACGTGGGCGTGTGCATGGCAAAGCCTAAACGCAGCGCCTGAACGGGCTTGAAGATAAGTCCCAACTTAAAGTTGACGCCAGTGCCCTCGCTATGGAGATAGTTGTACATGCCTGTCGTGGCACTTGTGTTAGCGTTAGAGATCTGGGTATTGAACAAGTCATGGTCATTGAGCATGATATAAGGATTGGTCAAGTCCTCCTCATAACCATGGAAATACTTGTAATCCAGGTCAAGAATGCCGAGGTCCAGTCCCCAATACACCATGTTCTTGATGTTGCCGCCAAAGGCGATATTGTATTCATCGGCATGGCCGCGCTCCTCAATTTCGTAGTAGGCGTTGGCCGTCGTGCCATCGCCATAGAGGCCCTGCATGCCCTGGTCGTTGGCATTGATGATGCCCACTCGCCCGTCGTTGTTGGTGGGCATGTCAAAGTGTACGATGGCCGACCAAGGTGCCCACGAGTCAAAATAGGGGTCGTAGTTCTTGCCCTCGATGAGTTCTTTGGCCTCATAGCCATTGGCGTTAACATACTGGTCAGCAATAAAATTGCTCAACGAAGTAGCAATATTCTCCACCCCACCGGCATAGTGGCGGTTGAACGAATTAATGCGGTTGAACGTGAAACCAAAGTTGAGATTGGGCATCGTCTCGGAGTCGAGACGGATAGCGCCCACATAACCCACATTGTTCACATTAAACTTGGTCTCGTTGGTCGTGGTGTTGCCAGCCTTGGTGCTGTTGCAGTCCAGGCTCAAGGTAACACCTGCGTCGGAACTGCGATACACACCAATGCCAGCAGGATTTTGCGAGAGGACCGACAAATCGCCTCCCAGGGCTCCGAAGGCCCCCGCCATCGACTGGAAGCGCGAGGTGCCTCGGAGTTCGGTTTGGGACATCTGCAGGACATCAAACGAGCCCTGGGCATTTATCATCAAAGGAAGTCCGCACAAAATCAATGCAAAAACTTTCTTCATCATTTCTTCAAGAGTTTATTTTGATTATCGATGTTACAATCTCACGCACGCTGGAAGATTAGTGACGACGCCCGCCGCCACCGCCGCCGGAGTGGCCGCCGCCGGAATGGCCGCCGCCAGAGCGCGAACCGCCACTATACGAGCCGCCGCCGGAGCGCGAGCCACCGCCATATGAGCCGCCGCTGGAGCGCGAGCCACCGCTGGAGCGCGAGCCACCGTAATTGCTGGAGCCGCTGGAGCGCGAAACACCGCCGCCGCGAGAACCCACATTGCCTGTGCTACGAGAACCCACACTGCCTGTGCCGCGAGAACCCACACTGCCTGTGCCGCGAGAACCCACACTGCCTGTGCCGCGAGAACCCACACTGCCTGTGCCGCGACTGCCAATGTTGCCTGTGTCACGGGGGCCAACATGGCCATCGCGGCCTGTTGCATACCCAGTGCGCCCGTTGCCGCTTCGCGAGGTCACACCGCCAGCACGGCCCGGAGCACCGTGGCGACCACCACTCAGGCTCACACGGTCACGACCATTGCGATTGCCAGCCAAACCGACGCGAGGTTTTCCAGGTCGGTCGTAACCGGCATAGTGGTGTCCGTGCTGATGCCAGGGACGGTATCCCGAATGGCCCCAGTTCCAATAATTGTGATGCCAGCCAGGCCAATAGCCACCCCAGTAGCCACCCCAATGAGTGCCCCAGTAGTAGCCGCCCCAATAGTAAGAGTTCAAGGGTCCTCCCCAGTGCCACAGACGAGGACCATACCAACCCGTGTACCAAGGATAGTACCAACTATTGTACCAGGGATAATAGCAAGAGGTCCAGCCATAATTGTAACCCAGCCAATCGGAGCCGACAATGAGGTTGACCGTGGGCGATTCGTCATAATACAGTTCAACCAGTTCGTCGTCATCGCTCAGGATAACCACATCGGGATTGTAGAAACGCTCGATGCGGCGAGTGTTGGCAAACAGGTCGCCGTCATCATAGACGGTGTCACCGTCAAGCGTGGTGTAAGGTTTCTCGTACTGCTCGCCGCGGCGATTGTACTCGTCAACATCACGCTCAACACGATAATTGCTGTGTGCAACGGCCTTGTACTGGTCGGGCACCTCGGCAACAGTGGTCGTCACTGCAACTTTCTTGCTCTTGGAAGATGAGGCATCATAGTAGATGTCATCATAGTCCTGAGCCTGCACAGCACCGGTGCACAGTGCCAGCAAGCCAAATAATGATAAGATACGGTACTTCATATAAAAATTACGTTTAAAAATCCGTTATTAAGTGTCTTCTTTCCGTTAGACCGATTGGTTTAAGAAAAGTTTAAGAGTGTGTATAAAAAATGCTTTTCAGCCTTTGTCCATAGAAAATCGTTGCAAGATATAATGTTATTTCATACCCGCATCGCAAATCATTGTGAAAAAATGCTAATTGCGGTCATTTTATCGATTTGTGCCGCCAAAAAGAGCATATTGCACGCCAGAATGGACATTTGCATGGCGATAATATGTAAAAAATGAGTACTTTTGCAATCGATGGGACGAGAAAAGACATTCCGGTTCAAACAGTTTGCGGTGCTTAACGACCGCACGGCGATGAAAGTGGGCACCGACGGCGTACTGCTCGGGGCCTGGTGCCCCATTGAAAAGGTGCGGCACGCGCTCGATGTGGGCACGGGATGCGGCGTGATCGCCCTCATGGTTGCCCAGCGCAACGAGGATGCCATCATCGATGCGATTGACATTGACCATAACGCCATCGAGGAAGCAGCCATCAACTTCGCCAACTCGCCGTGGAAAGACCGGCTTGCCGCGCATCAGGCAGACTTCAATGCCCTGCCCGCAGAAATTGCTGCGCGCCGCTACGACCTGATTGTGTCCAACCCGCCCTACTTTGACAACGGAGTGCTGCCCGACGGGGCCGCGCGCTCCCAGGCGCGCCACACCCAAACACTCGACTACCGCCAGCTCATCGAGGGCGCAACCCAATTACTTGCCGAGGAGGGCATGCTCGCCATCATCACGCCGACCGACGCCGAAAAGACAATCATCGAAGCCTCAACATTTGCATCGTTGCCTGTGAGGCAACTGACACGCGTGATTCCGGTCACGGGAGCACCCCCCAAGCGCACACTGTGGGTCATGTCACACGCCGGCATGACATATCAAGAAAACAGCATAACCATTGCGGACAAGAGCGGAGCATTCACCAGCGAGTATGTGGAACTGACCGGCGCGTTTTACCTGAAGATGTAATGTGAAAAACAAAAGTCCAAAGACTGTCGTCAAGGGACCTATATGCTTGTGTCTCTTTCATGCTACCTCAGCAGTCAGACACAGAGTTGAAGTGTTTTATTATTAAGAAAAAGTCAGTAGTATTTCGTTTGAAGCCATTAAAACTTCATCGAAGTCGATATAATGACTCGTAAACAATCCAAAAGTTTAATCGGCTCTTTTATTTTAACCTTACTTAACATTAAAAGCTCAATCATTGCCCCAAAATCCCCACTATTTGGGATGGAAAAAGCACAAATACATCATTTATTGGGATTGAAACTCTTGTGTCGCGGCAGTAATTTTGCATCGTGGAATAATGCAAACTCGGATGAAAACCGACCGCGATAAAAATACAGTCCAAACCAGGCTGCTGGACGACGAACCAGTGGGCAAGACGGTGCAGGTGGCACGCGTGAACGGCGACGGCGCGTTCAGGCAGCGGCTGCTTGAAATGGGCTTTGTGCGCGGCGCAAAGGTCACCGTGCTCAAGAACGCCCCGCTCAAAGACCCCGTGGAGTACATGATACTGGGCGCGCACATCTCGTTGCGGCACAGCGAAGCCGCACAAATTGAAGTCGCCGACAAAGACGCATTGTTCTGCTCACTCGAGGACGCCTATCACGGCACCGTCGAAACAGCCGTCGAGGGCGCTGACCCCATGGCCGACAACGTGCTGCGTGTCGCCCTTGTGGGTAATCCCAACTGCGGAAAAACATCCTTGTTCAACATCGCCGCCGGTGCCAAAGAAAAGGTGGGCAATTACAGCGGCGTGACCGTGGCCAGCAAAGAAGGCTGGTTCAACGTTGACGGCCGGACCGTGCAGATAGTGGACCTGCCCGGCACCTACTCGCTGACCGAATACACGCCCGAGGAGATGTATGTGCGCACCTACCTGCGCGACAACCACCCCGATGCCATCCTTAACATCGTTGACGCCGGCAACCTGGAGCGCAACCTCTACCTGACCACCCAACTGATGGACATGAACATCCCTATTGTGGTAGCACTGAACATGTGGGACGAGTTTGAGAAAAGCGGTGACAAACTGGACATCGACATGATGCAGCGATTGCTGGGAACACACATGGTGCCCATCACAGCCTACAACGGCAACGGAGTTGACGAAGTGCTGCAGGCAGCAGTCCACGCCATAGACCAAAGCGAGAGGCGCACCCTGCACCACAATGTGAACTATGGAACGCTCATTGAGGACGGGCTGAAAAAGTTAGGCGGAATGTGCCCCGCTCTCGACCGCTACACCATACTCAAGATTGTCGAAAACGACCTGCACGCAATCGAACTGCTCAACAGCCAGGAGAACGCCAGAGATGTCACATCCGCCGCGGCCACCTTGCGTCAAAATATTGAAAAGGACTACAATAATGATATCACCAGCATCATCACCGACCTGAAATACGGTTTCGTGCGAGGCGCACTTGCCGAGGCGCTGACACCCAATCCCATGCGAAAAGCAGGCGAGACAAAACCCGGTTACTCTTTAGACCGGATTCTCACCAACAAGTGGTTAGCCCTGCCCATCCTGTTACTGCTGATGTGGCTGATGTTTCAAGCCACCTTCACGCTGGGCGCATATCCCCAGCAATGGATTGAGCACGGCATTGAGTGGCTGGGCGGGTGGCTGGGCAGTGTGATGCCCAACGGCGTGCTCAAGGACTTGCTTGTTGACGGCATCATCGGCGGCGTGGGCGGCGTGCTGGTCTTCCTGCCGCAGATTCTGATTCTGTTCTTCTTTATCTCGCTGCTCGAGGACAGCGGCTATATGGCTCGCGCGGCATTCATCGTGGACCGCGTCATGCACCGCGTGGGACTACACGGCAAGTCGTTTATTCCCTACCTCATCGGCTTTGGGTGCAGTGTACCCGCCATCATGGCGACACGCACACTGGAGAACCGCCGCGACCGGCTGGTTACCATCTTGACAATACCCTTCATGTCCTGCTCGGCGCGGTTGCCGGCATACCTGCTGATGGTAGCCACATTCTTTACCGCAAGCCAGGGCCTGATATTGATGAGCATATACCTTGCGGGCATCGCGACAACGGCCTTGACTGCCGTCCTGCTGAGCAAGACACTGCTCAAGCACGACAAGACGCAGTTTGTGATGGAGCTGCCGCCATACCGGCGGCCGACGGCCCGCAACACGACCGTGCACATGTGGGGCAAAGGCAGAGAATATGTGCAAAAGATGTCGACCGTCATCCTCACGGCTTCAATTATCGTGTGGGCGCTGGGCTACTTCCCCCACCATGAGGGCCAAACGGCACAGCAGCAGATTGAAAATTCCTATATGGGCCGCCTGGGCAAGGCCATCGAGCCCGCCGTTGAGCCATTGGGATTCAACTGGCAGATGGGCATCAGCGTGCTGTCGGGCGCCGCCGCCAAGGAGATTGTCGTTTCGACAATGAGCGTGCTCTATACCGGCAACACCAATGCCGACCAAGAGTCAACATCGCTTCAAGAAAAACTGCAGACTGCCACACGGGATAATGGCGACAAGGTATTCGACCCCATCGTGGCCTACTCATTCATGCTGTTTATCCTGCTCTACTTCCCGTGCGTCGCCACCCTGGCCGCCATCAGGCGCGAGGCAGGCGTGAAGTGGATGATATTTGAAATTTTCTATACCACAGCAGTTGCGTGGATGGTGTCGTTTGCCTTCTATCAAACGGCAAGTTGGATTGCCTGACGGCAAGACGCCCTGCGATACAAGTCACTGTTTGCCCAGTGCACAAGCCGCCTCATGAAACGGGCAACGGTGCCCGATGCACTGGTTGTTCCTGTTGGAGTAACGGCATGTGATGCCGTTAGTCTCCATTTCCACGCCAAAATGCGTTTTCACAAATTCAACGGCCGAGAGAATGGACAGGAACGAATCGCGCTTGCAACAACGCGGCCCGCCAATCTCAGCAATCCTTGACAATGACTTTGCCGTCATGAGATGCGACAGGGCAAATGGCTCGACTGTCAACGGCGAAGACTTGGTGATGATGGAAACGAACATCCCGGTGCTGATGCCGGCACCGCACGCGCCCCAAAAGCCGCACGCCCCGCCAGGCACGCTCTTACCCCTGTTCATCATCTCCGCCAGAGCGCCAGGCAAGTCAATTTCGCCTCCGGCGTTTTTGTAAGCCGTGAGCAAAGCTGCCCCAACCATCACATGATGCTCAGGGCCATGCATGTGGCAAAACGGCATCGCCATCATTTGCTCGATAATCTTGACAGGATTGCGCGAAACCTCTGACAGGCAACAGCTGATGATTGCGTCCATCCCTGCCGTGTGGCATTCGTTGCACACATAGTGGCCATTCACGCAGCGCGTCTTGCTCATCTCCCTCTTACGGCACAAGGCGCACTCCATGAGCACATCGCTGTCGAGGTACTCCAAAGGAGCCTTACAAATCAAACATTCCTCTTTTGCCATATCAGCATTGCATGTGAGAAAAGGCGGTGCGGCTAACCGAACAGATAACGGAAGGCTTCTTCAACACGGGAGACCTCGACGACTTTGATGGTCCAGCCGTCGCTCTTGACGCCTTTTAGGTTGTTCTTGGGGATGATGATGGTCTTGAAACCCAGCTTTTGCGCCTCGGTCACGCGCTGCTCGGCACGGGTAACCTGGCGGATTTCGCCCGAAAGACCCACCTCGCCGGCAAAGCACACGCCCGCGTCAATGGCCATGTCCACATTGGATGACAGGATGGAGCTGATAACCGCAAGGTCAAGCGCAGGGTCGTTGACCTTGATGCCCCCCACGATGTTCAAGAACACATCCTTTTGTGGCATCTTGAAACCCAAGCGCTTTTCCAACACGGCCAGCAGCATGTTCATTCGCCGCTGTTCAAAGCCCGTGACCGAACGCTGTGCCGTGCCATAGGCAGCCGTGCTCACCAGCGCCTGCACCTCGATGAGGAATGGCCGCATGCCGTCGATGGTCACGCCGATGGCCGTGCCCGACAATGAGGCGTCATGGTCGCTGAGCAGCAGTTCGCTGGGATTGGTCACCTCGCGCAAGCCATCCTGCTTCATCTCATAGATGCCGATTTCGCTCGTGTTGCCAAATCGGTTTTTTATGGGACGCAAAATGCGGTACAGGTAATTGCGGTCACCCTCGAACTGAACGACCGCGTCAACAATGTGCTCGAGCACCTTGGGACCGGCAATGCTGCCCTCCTTGTTGATGTGGCCAATGAGGATGACGGGCGTATAGGTCTCCTTGGCATAACGCTGGAAAGCGGCGGCGCACTCGCGCACCTGCGTCACGCTGCCCGGCGCGCTCTCGAGCTGGTCGCTGGCAATCGTCTGGATAGAATCCACAATAATGAGGTCGGGCCTGAAAGAGCGTATGGCCGAGAAAATATTGTCAAGCGAGGTCTCACACAGCAAGTAAGTCTCACAGTCCATCTTGCCCCCGGCAATGCGGTCGGCGCGCATGCGCAACTGCTGCGGGCTCTCCTCGCCCGAAACATACAAAACACGGCGGGAGCGGATGCGCAACACATTTTGCAACACCAAAGTGGACTTGCCGATACCTGGTTCGCCGCCCAACAGGACGATGCTTCCAGGCACGAGTCCTCCGCCCAGCACTCGGTTCAGTTCACCGCTGGGCAGATTGATGCGCGGCTGGTCCTCGGCTCGGATTTCGGAAATCTTGACCGGCTCGGCCGGCTGGTGCGAGCCATCAGTACCCGGCACATAGCGTGCCGCGGCAACCGATTTGGATGCCTTGGGCTCCTCGATATAGGTGTTCCATTCACCGCAAGCCGGACACTTGCCGAGCCATTTGGGCGACTCATTGCCGCAGTTCTTGCAAAAGTATGTGGTCTTGACTTGCTGCTTTGCCATATTGAATGAGTTATTATCTCCTGAAAAATTCACTAATCGTGATAGCGGCGGCGACTCCCACATTGAGCGACTCGCTGCCGGCGCCCGGGGCCTTGGGGATGAGCAAGCGCTCGCTCACATGCTTCGCCACCTTGGCGCTGATGCCCTGGCCCTCGTTGCCAAAGATGACAAACCCGGTCTTGTCAAGGGGATTGTCATAAATATTCTTGCCGTCAAGGAAGGTGCCATAAATCTTGTGGCCGGGATACTGCCCAAACACCTGTTCGAGGTCGCCGTAATGCACCTTGACGCGCGCGATGGCGCCCATGGTGGCCTGCACCACCTTGTGGTTATAGACATCGACGGTGGTCTTGCTGGCAAAGATGTCGCGGATGCCGAACCAATCGGCCAGGCGGATAATGGTGCCCAAATTGCCGGGGTCCTGGATGTTGTCGAGCACGATGTTCAGGCTCTTGGCAACCTTGTCGGCATCGATGCTGTCCTGCGGCTTCTCATAGACCGCGATGACATCGCTGGGAGTATCGAACTGCGACACGCGCGCCATCTGCTGGCCGGAAGCAAACACAATCTTGTCGTAGTGCTCGGCGGTGCCGCACTGGTCATACCACGAGCGCTTGGCGATGAGCCAGCGGCAGGTGAAATGATTCCATGTGTCGCGCACGCACTTGGTGCCCTCGGCAACAAACAGGCCTTCCTCGTCACGGTATTTCTTGGCAGACAAAGTCCTGACGACCTTGATGATGCCGTTGTTGATATCCATCATGACTCCTGAACCTCCCTTTCGGCCACAAGGGCGTTGAAGCGCATCAACTCGGAGCAGAACTCCTCACTCAACAGGGAAATGACACGCTGAGAAATATTGTTGGGCACATCAAGCGTTGCCGACGCCATGGGACCCGCAATGGCAGCCAGCGTGTCGGCGTCGCCCGCCAGCGTCACGGCCAGGCGAATCACGTCCTCGTAGTCGTCGCCCTCCAGGTAGCAGGTGATGGCCTCGGGGACCGTAGTCTGGCAAATCTCGTTGAACGAGTAATCGGGGCGAATCTGCGCCAGTGTGCGGCTCAAATCATAATCAAAGGTTGACACGATGTAGTCCTTTATCTGCTCCTTGGTCTTGCCTTGACGGGCGAGGAAAATTGCGGCTGCAGTGGCCTGGGCGCCCTTGATGCCCTCGGGATGGTTGTGCGTCACCTCGGCCGAAATCTTGGCAAGTGCCAGCGCCTCGTCAAGAGTCTTGGCGTAGAAAGCCACGGGGCTCACGCGCATGGCTGAGCCGTTGCCGAAGGAGTTATAAGGCTCAGGCTTGGGGTCGCCGATCCAACGGGCAAAACGGCCGCCATAGCCCCTGCCGGGATAGCGCAGGCAAAAATCCTGCATAATGGCTACCAAGCGCTCGGGCGTGTGCTGCCCGTCGTCCATCAGCCACACGGCGTTGGCCATAGTAAGGACGGTATCGTCGGTATAGGTGCTCTCGGGAGTGAACAACTCGAAACCGTAGTCCCGAGTCGGGTTAAACTCGTATGCCGATCCGATGGTGTCGCCGGCAATGGCTCCAATGATTCCTTTCATAATATATATAATGTATCCTATATGGTTGTCTCTACATCGCAGCCGAGGGCAAGCATGGCCAAGGCACCACTGCCAAAAGCCGCAGGCAAATTTACAAACATTTCATCAATTGATGCTCATGCCGAGGCAAAATTTTGTCACGATGCCCACGGAATGAGGTATTGGGCGCCAGCGCGCGGCGTCACCGAGACGCTCGGTGCAAACTGCGCCATGAACGGGCGGCGCATAGTAGCGAGGGCGCTGACATCGCGCCAGCCGCGAGTAACGTTGCGCACCGTGAGCATTGCAATGCCGACATAAGCGCCAGCAAGGTCAAGCAGTGCTCGCTTGACAGACTCAAGACCCGAGAAATTGGTACCATTGACACTGGCCAAGCGGCGGCCATTGCAATCAATGGTGGCACAGATGCGGTCGCCGCAATTCACGATGTTGTTGACTTGGTTTTGCATATCGTTTCCTCCTTTACTTTTGTTTTTGCACTGCAAAGGTAGAATATCAAAGTGCCAAATATTGACACCCCTATGCAAAATAAAATTAACCCCCTATCAACAAATTGACTTTCCCTAGAAAAGGTTGACAGATTTGAGAGCGATTAACTAAGTTGGTTTA
>R27__coassemble_377_pt1 | contig 30754 bp, 21 predicted proteins | sample R27__metabat2_low_PE_027 | metagenome-assembled genome bin R27
CACGCATGACTAGTTCAACGATACGGCCATAGGATGCACCCCGGGCGATGAAGCGCTGGGGGCCGTAGTCATAATATGCCTGGCTCTGCGACGGCAGGTGCTCCTTGACGTATGTGTACGCCCCTGTCCTCAATGAGCGGGGATGCGTGGCGACACACTGGCCGTCATGGTAGATGCGTACCAGCGTTGAGGTGAAGACCACCTCCACCTGCATGCCTATCAGACGGCACGGTACGGAGTAATGGTGGCGCTCTTGCCCGAGTTGGATGAAGCTGTTTGGAGCCACTTTGAGCTGGGCGTGGCGCTTCATCTGGTACGCCTGACGTGGCAACGGCAGCAGGGCTGGCTTCTCGGCAGCTATGAAGCGTTCCACTCGTGAGTAGTCACATCCCTGCATGCGTTTGCTGTTGTACTTGTCAACCAGTTCCCTCACCGCCTTGTTCAGCTCTTCCAGCGAATGGAACATGCGGTTACGTAACGGAGCGTAGATGCGGTTGTAGCCCTTGTGGACGGCATCCTCGACGAGAGCCTTATCCTTGGGCTTGCGTACTCTTGCCGGGAGAACGTTGCAGCCGTAGTGCGTGGCAAGGTCGTTCATGCCGTCGGTCAGATCAGGAGACCAACGGTCGCTTTTCTTCACAGCCGACCGCAGGTTGTCGGGCACGATAAGGCGGGGAACTCCACCGAAGTACTCCAGCGCCGCAGCAATGGCATCCAGAAAGTGCTCAATGCGTTGTGACGGCACGCAGGTGATGAACGTGTAGCCCGAGTACGGCAATACCGCAGCGAACGTCTCCACCGTGACCACTTCTCCGGTCTCCATGTCCACATAGGAGAGCTTCTTGCCCGCAAAGTCGATGTAGAGCTTCGCGGCAGGCTCGTGCAGCACCTTGAGCACTGTGGACGGCTTGGCGGCCGCCAGGTTCTGGTTCAGATGGTAGCGGAACTGTGTCAGGCTGTACCCGTCGGGCACATCAGCGCGGTATTCCTCCCAAAGCAACTGCACGGTCATGTGCTGGCGCTTGAGTTCCTGCTCGAAGTGCGGAAGGCGGCACTTGAAGTCCTCAAAGCGTTCGTCGCAATAGGCGGGGTTGCCCCCGTTGAAACGGTGGTTCAACTCCGGATCCTCGAGCAGCAGCAACGCGTCCAGACCCAGTGGATCCGCTTTCGCCATGCCAATGTAGCGCTGTACCGTGGTCGGGCTGATTTTGTACATGTCGGCCAGCCTGCGTACCGACAATCCGTTCTTGTGGCCCGTGAGGACCTGCTTGATGATGTTCATACTCGTTGGTAGTGTAGCCATTGTCTTGGGGATTTATTTTTGGTCCCCAAGTTAATGAAATCATCAAAACTGTAACAGCATACTCCGTTTTTTTGAGTGCCGCCTTTTGCCTTCAGGTGTAACAGCATGCTCCGTTTTTTGCCGCATTCAGCGGCTTGGAGCGGCCAAAGTGTAACAGCATAGTCCGTTTTTTGTTGCCGATGGCCCGCTTTTCACCCCAAGTGTAACAGCATACTCCGTTTTTCATTGGTTTTGTGCGAAACGAAAAATCGCAACTCCCTGATAATCAATCACCATTAAATGAGCAAAAATGCTCAAACAACGCCCATTGATTCACCCTAGCCCCTGTAACAGCATACTCCGTTTTTTCCATTTGTGGAAGAACAATAATCACAATAGATATGAAAATTCAACGATATATCATCATATTGGTGGCAATGCTGAGCGCCTTGGCGGGGTTCTGCCGTCCAGCCACCGACAACAGAACATTTGAACGGTTTTACAATCTCTCGCCCACGAAATTCAAAGACCAACTTAATTACTATATCCTTCACAACAAATCCGATAGCGCCATGCTGTGTGCCAACACTCAGGCCAGTAAATACGGCAAGAAAAAACTCACGGCCGATGAAGTTAAAGCGTGTTGTGCCGCATTCCGGTATATGGGCATGGAATATCTTAACGGCTATTGTAACTACCAACTTGCTGCTGAAAATTTTCTAAAAGCCGAACAAATTGCTGATAAATATGGTTTTACGGCATTGCTTACTCAAATCACACTCGATAAAGCAATCCTAACGGCAACACAAAACGACTTGGAAAACAATTTTGTCTATAACAAGGATGTGATAGATGGTTTTGTAAGCGCCTTTTACCGTATGTTGGACCAAATCATGGCAGATAACAAGGAATATAACAAAACACTTTTTTGGATGACAGCATCAAATCTGATGTATCTTGCCATTAAGTTTGACAAGACCTCTGAGGTGGTCAAAGAAGTCCAGACATACCGAGATGTTCAAAAACAATATGGAGCCACATGTAATATCGCTGAGGTGTTTTGCAATGCAGCAGAATGTTGCAATGCCGGCAACTATGACAAGGCGTTTGAGGTCCTGCGGACGCCGATAACCCGTTCTTCATTTGATAACGACAGAGATTATATTCAAATTCTATCCACTGTCAAAATTGCCCAATATGCAGTGCTGGTCAAAAGCGGGCAGCGGACCGAGGCGTTGAATCTGTTGCTCCAGCATGAGAAATCCATGTATGAAAAGGGAATGACCTTTGAACAATTGGAGGCGTTGCAACTAATCTGGCAACACTATGAGGCCGACGGGAATAAGGCCATGGCGGACAAGTATGCGTTGCAATATTATATTACCAAGGACGAGTTCATCAACAAGAGCAAGGTGGGAAAGGTCGATCAGGCGAAATTGAACCTGGAACTGGAGCAAACCCGTGACCGCATCCAGGAGATGAGTTACCGCCAGCGGATGCAGACCATTGGGCTGTGGGGCATTGCCATCATTGCGCTGCTGGCGCTGGCGCTGTTGGGCGTGCTGTGGGTGAACTACCGCAAGACGCGCCGCACCAACCGCCTGCTGTATGAAAAGAACGTCGCCCTGCTCGCCGCCAACCAGGAACTGCGGCCCGCCGCTGGCGCTCCCGATGAGAAATCCGAAAAACCTGCCGCTGGCGAGCCCACCGCCGCCGACCTCGACTTGATGGAGAAAATCACGGCGGTGATGGAATCGTCGGACGAGATATACAACGACACATTCGCCATCAACCGCCTCGCTGACATGGTGGGTGCCCACCACAGGGTGGTGTCGCGCGTCATCAACACCTGCAAGGGGCGCAACTTCAATGTGCTGTTGAACGAGTACCGCATCAAGGAGGCATGCCACCGCCTGATGGACAGCGAGGGCTATGGCAGTTACACCATCGAGGGCATCGCCAACAGTGTGGGCTACAAGTCGCGCAGCAACTTCACCACCATCTTCAAGGACATCGTGGGCCTCACCCCCTCGGCCTTCCAGAAACTCTGCCGCGAGCAGGGGGGCCAAACACCTGAAACAACAGCGAACACCTGAAACAACAAGGTATCTACACGCCGCCAGGGGGTGGCTTTTAGAACCCCTTTTGCTTGATTTTCCTGTTGGTTGTCAGGTGGCTATGATGCCGTTGATGAAAAAGTCGCGGATTTTTGTAATTTTCGATAGCGGTTGTTCGTCTAACGGATAAAATCGCTACCTTTGCGGTAGCAAAACACCAACTCCTAACTCCTAACTAAAAAATGGCATACCTTGATATTAACAATGTGGTGAAGCGCTACGACGGGCATACGGCCCTGGCAGGCGTTTCCATGCAGGTGCCCCAGGGCTGCATCTATGGCCTGCTGGGCCCCAACGGTGCGGGCAAGAGCACCCTCATCCGCATCATCAACCGCATCATCGCCGCCGACGAGGGCACCGTGCTGCTCAACGGCAAACCGATGACCGACAACGACATCACGCACATTGGCTACCTGCCCGAGGAGCGTGGTCTGTACAAGAAGATGAAGGTGGGCGACCACATCGTGTATCTGGGCCGCCTCAAGGGCATGACCAAGGCCGACGCGGTGGCGTCGATGCACTGGTGGCTCGACCGCTTTGACCTCAAGGAGTGGGAAAACAAGAAGGTCGAGGCCCTGTCCAAAGGCATGCAGCAAAAGGTGCAATTCATTGGCACCGTCATTCACCGTCCGCCGCTGCTCATCTTCGACGAGCCGTTCTCGGGCTTTGACCCCGTGAATGCCGAGCAGCTCAAGGTCGAAATCCTGGCCCTGCGCGACCAGGGCAGCACCATCCTGTTCTCGACCCACAACATGGCGTCGGTCGAGGCCGTGTGCCAGCAGATTACGCTCATCAACCACGCCCATGTGGTGCTCACGGGCAGTGTGGCCGATGTGAAACAACAGTATAAAAAGAACATCATCGCGGTGCAGACCCCCGATGCCATCGGCGAGAATCCTGCGCTGTTCACCCTGCTGCCCAAGCAGCCGGGCCAGCATGACACCCACATCAAACTCGCCCAGGGCGTGACCGTGCGCGATGCCATCGTGTGGCTCAACGAGCACTGCCGCCTCACGGGATTCAATGAGGTGCTGCCCACCATGAACGAGATATTTATCGAGACTGTACAATCTAATAACCTAACTGCCCAGAACAATGAATAAGCTTCGCCTCATCATCGCCCGTGAATATTTATCCATCGTCGGGCGCAAGTCATTCATCATCATGACGCTGCTGCTGCCGTTGCTCATGGTGGTCATCGTTGCCATCCCCGTGTGGCTGGCATGGCTCAACGACAAGGGCAGCGATATTCAGCAGATTGCCGTCATCGACGAGACGGGCCGCTATGCCGCTGCGCTCAAGAGCGACGACATGTACAGTTTTGTGGCGCTCAAGGGCGACACGGTGACCGACGCCCGCGCGTTCTATGAGAAATCCAACGGTAGCCTTGACGCCGTGGTGGTCATCCCGCACGATGTGGACAGCACGGGTGCGGTCAACATCTACAGCGACGGCACCATCACGCCCGCCTTGGTGTCCCAAGTGGGCAAGGTGCTCGAAGACACCATCCAGGCTGCACACCTGGCCTCGATGGGCATCCCCAATCTGCAGGAGATGGTGGAAAAGGCGCATGTTGAGATGGATGTGCACAGCATCAAGTGGAGCGATGCCGGCGAGGAGGAATCCTCGACCGACGCAGCCATGGGCTTTGGCTTCGCGCTGTCGTTCCTGACCTATATGTTCGTGCTCATGTATGGCGCTATGATCATGAACAGCGTCATTGAGGAGAAGACCAACCGCATCGTTGAGGTGGTGGTGAGCAGTTGCCGCCCGTTCCAGCTCATGCTGGGCAAGATCATTGGCGTGGGCCTTGTGGGCCTGACGCAGATGGCCATCTGGATAGTGATGATGCTCGGCGTCGGCATGGCCGTTGGCGGTGCAATGGGCATCAACATGGCATCCGATGCCGCCACGGTCGCCGTGGCGGGAAGCTCCGATGTGGACACGATGACCAGCGTGATGCAGCAGATTGCCTCCATCAACATCACTTACATCATCCTGAACTTTGTGCTCTACTTCATTGGCGGCTATCTGCTCTACAGTGCGCTGTTTGCGGGCCTTGGCTCGGCTGTGGACCAGGCCAGCGACTCGTCGCAGTTCATGACGCCCGTGATGCTCATCATGATTATAGCCCTGTATGCCGGCATCGCCTGCATGGAGAATCCCTCGGGCCCCATGGCGGTGTGGTGTTCCATCATCCCGTTCACATCGCCAGTGGTGATGATGGTGCGGCTGCCCTTTGGCGTGCCTGCCTGGCAACTGGCATTGAGTTTGGCACTGCTGTTTGGCACGGCGCTGGCCATCGTGTGGCTCGCTGCCCGCATCTATCGCCGCGGCATCATGCACTATGGCCAAAAGGCCTCGTTGCGCGACCTCATCAAGTGGATGAAGTAATCTATTAACAAACAATTAATTATGCGTATCGTCATTCAGCGTGTCAGGCAAGCGTCGGTTACGGTCGGCGGGGTTGTGGTCGGCAGTGTGGGCCAGGGCTATATGGTGCTGGTGGGCGTCGCCCATGGCGACACCATCGACGATGTGAACTGGCTGGCGCTGAAGACCGCCAACCTGCGCATCTTTGATGACGAAAACGGGGTGATGAACCGCAGCATCATCGATGTCGGCGGCGAGGTGCTGGCCGTGAGCCAGTTCACGCTCAACGCCTCGACCAAGAAGGGCAACCGCCCGTCCTATATCCACGCCGCGGGCCATGAGTTGGCGGTGCCCCTGTATGATGCCTATTGCGACGAACTGGCCCGGTTAATCGGCAAGCCCACGCAGAGGGGCGTCTTTGGCGCCGACATGCAGGTCGCCCTCGTCAACGACGGCCCGGTGACCATCATCATCGACAGCCGCCTCAAGGAGTGATGGTGCGTGAGCATAATGCAAGAGAAAACGAGCCTTGATTGAGGCTCGTTTTCTTATATCCGTGTATGTATTGGATGCCTTACTTCTGCTGCCAGCGGGCGAAGTGGGCCATCTTGATGGCGGCCTCGGCGGCCTCGGTGCCCTTGTTGCACAGGGCGCCGCCGGCGCGGTCGAGGGCCTGCTGCTGGTCGTCGCAGGTGAGGACGCAGAAGATGATGGGCACCTGCTGGGTGGCGTTGAGGTAAGCGCAGCCCTGGGTGACATTGTCGCACACATAGTCAAAGTGCGGTGTGCCGCCGCGGATGACGCAGCCAATCTCGATGATGGCGTCATAGCGGCCGCTGCGTGCCATCTGTGCGGCCGCAAAGGTCAGTTCAACGGTGCCGGGCACGCGTGCCACGGTGATATCCTCACGGGCATAGCCTTCGTCAACAAGCCGGTCGATGGTGCCCTGCATCAGGGCGTCGGTGATTTGGCTGTTCCATTCGGCGGCGACGATGCCCACGGTCAGGCCGTCGACATGCGGCAAAGCCTGGCATGCGGCGTTATCTTGTTTCTTGAGTTCGGTTGACATGAAAGACAGGTTTATTCAGGGTCGTGGGGAAATCGGGCGTTGGTGGTGATAAAGTCCACGCCCATGGCTTTGCAGTTCTCAAATTTCTCGACATTGTCCACGGTCCACACATTGACCTTGAGGCCGGCGGCGTGGAGCTGGTCAACGGCTTCCTGGGTGAGGAGGCTGTATTCCACGTCCAAGTCGATGTGGTGCCGGGTGCACCAGTTCACCCAGTCCTCGATGGGCGGGTCGCCGGCCAGCACCTGCACCGTGATGTCGGGGTAGTGGCGGTGGATGAAGTCGATGACGCCGGGCAAGAACGAGATGATGACCGCGCGGTCGCTGCAGCCTTTCATGTCCAGCATTTTGATGAGCGCCGGGATGAAGTCATAGCAGGGGTCCTCGGTCTCGCTCTCGCTGTGGAAGTAAGCGTCCTTCTTGATTTCGATGACGGGCGCCACATTATACTCGTTGCAAATGTCCAGATACTCGCCCAGCGTGGCGATGTGTCCCGTGTAGGTCACCCCGTGGCGCGTCTGCGACAGCGGAATGTCCAGGATGTCGCGTGTGCTGATTTTGCACACCAGGCTGTCGGGGCCCGCCAGCCGCTTGAGTTTGGAGTCGTGGCTGAGGACAAACGTGCCGTCGGCGGTGCCGCGGATGTCACATTCCAGTCCCCAGGCACCGGCCTTGGCGCCGTTGATAAGGGCTTCGCTGGTGTTTTCCACGCCCCATTGCGAGCCGCGGTGCCCGATGATGAGCTGGGCTTGCATATCCAGCGTGCCCGCCAGGATGAGGGCAGCGGTAAAAATGCTCTTTAGCAGTGTCATGATGTTGGTATTTTTGTTCTTGTTGTTCAGCAGATTCTCGATTTCCCGCACCTCGTTGCCGGCGTCCAGACGATGGGCCAGCGGCAACAGCGATTGCAGCAGTTGCTCGGCAGCCGCCCGGCGGTTAATCAGTTTCATGAGCGCCTTGGCCAGCCCGATGGAGAGTTTCAGGTCGCGTTCGCCCATTTTTTCGCCCAGTTTCTTCTGGTAACGCAGGGCCTTGGTGAAGTATTTGACGGCATTGCGGCCGTTTCCCATCTCCAGCATGATGTCGCCCTGTTTTCCCAGCGTGTCCACCAGGTTGGTCATGGCGGTGCGCGTGGCATTGGCATCGCCGCTATTCAGTTCGCTGGCATATAATTCGCTGGCACTCTGATAATATGCCAGGACATTCATCTGCTTTACCTTGGACGTGATGACCTCGGTCGATGACTCGACGGCGATGAGCAGCATGGCCGAAAACCTCGCCTCGTTGCGCTTGGTGAGGCGCTCGAGCAGCTGCTGCGACTTGGTGAGTTCCTTGGCGGCACGGCCGTTGTCGCCCATGATGTGGTGGGCCGAGGCGAGATAGTATAGCAGCACGGCCACGATGGCATGGAAGTCCTCGGTTTTTTTGCCCTGATGGTTGACGAGTTCGGTGAGGGCTTGTTCAGCCGCTCCCAATGCCAGCGAAGGCTCGTTTTCGTCAATGAGCAGCGCCATGTATGCCAGCCACAGCCATGCGGCATACATGAGGGGCATGTCTTGCATGGCATCTTCGTCGTGCACCAGGTCGTCAAGAATTTTCTCGGCTTCGGTGCTTCGCTGGTTGGTGATAAGGAAGTCGATGTAGCACAGTTGCACCTCGGTGATGATGTCCTGTCCCAGTCCCTTGCACGGTGGCATGGTGCCCGAGACGGCCATTTGCGCCTTGGCGATGGTCATGTCGTTGCGCATGCTTGGCAGTGCGATGTTGATGGGCAGGGAGGTCATAGTGAGATGGGATTATGCGTTGTTTCGGATTGCGGCGGCATAGGTTGATGCCAGGGCGGAGTCCAGGCAGTTGTCGCCGTTGGCGCAGCACGAGGCGATAGCCTGGGCATTGGTCACGATGTCGAGCCATGTGGATGACTCAAGGCTATGGATGTTGCTGTGAAGCACATTGTTCTTAATCATGCCATAGATGACGCCCGCAGTAAATCCTGCTTGCCATCCCAGCAAATTGCGCGTTGATGTGCTGAGCGAGGGGTGCGGTAGTTCTTTGCCTGACGCGAACCGCGATACCGACAAGTCGGGATGGATGTGCAGGTAATTGTCGCAATAAAATTCCACATGGTTGGTGAAGGCTTGCTGTGCGGTCTCGCCGGGGAAGACGTCACGCAGGTCTCGCTCATGGGCAATGACCAAGTCGCTCACATCCAGATTCTCGAGAATGGCGGGCATGACATGGGCGATATTGAAATTGATGCCGTGCTGGAAACCGGGAAGGTAAACGATAATCGCCTTGCGTTCAACGGTATAGTTAACCAACTCGAACAGGGCGGCACGCTGGGGCTCGGTGATGGCGTACAGCGACCCGAACAGTACGATGTCGTCCTCGTCGATGCGGGGCCAGACCACATCGAAGCGCTCCTTAGGGTACACGCCGTAGTTGACCATGGCCTCGGTGCGCCCGGTTTCGTCGGCAAAAATCGCTGAAATGGGCGTGGAGCCTTGGGTGTAGCGGTCAATGGAGTTGATGTTGACATTGTGCCGCGTCAGGTAGTCGATGATGATGTCGCCCACGCGGTCGGCACAGCATTCGCTCACCATCGTCGCGGGTAGTCCCATGACACCCATGATGGCGGCGGCGTTGGCGATGCGTCCGCCCATGAATGCCTTGACGGGCTGGTTGCCCTTGTAGAGGGTATCCAGCACCGATTCTCCGATAGCAATGATCTTTCGCATTAGCGTTGTTGGTTATTATTTGTCGTACTCGGTGCCCTTGGCCTTGCTGCCCAAATAGCCGCCGTGATGGCGCAGTGCATATTCCTCGCGGGTGAATCCCGTGGCGCGCATGGTGTTGACCACCAGCACATCGCCGATGACTGTCATCACCGTCGTCGAGGTCGTTGGGGTGAGGCCCAGCGGGCACACCTCGGCTGTGTTGCCGGTCCACAGGCAGATGTCTGCCAAATGGGCCAGCTCGCTGTCCTTGTTGCCCGTGATGGTAATCATCTTGAGTTGCGGGTACAGGTCATGGGCAAGGTTGACCAGGGCGCAGATTTCGTTGGTGCGGCCCGAGTTGGACAGCAGCAACAGCACGTCGTGGGGCTGGACAACACCCAAGTCGCCGTGCTGGGCTTCGCTGGGGTGGAGGAACACGGCGGGGATGCCCGTCGAGGAGAATGTGGTGGCGATGTTGTCGGCAATCTGTCCGCATTTGCCCATTCCCGAGCAAACGAGTTTGCCGCCCTCGTGGCGCACCTGCTCAACGATGAGTTTCACCGCCGCCTCATAGTCGTCGGTGACAGGAATATTCAGTACGGCCCTGCTCTCGGCGGCCAGTATCTCTTGCATTGATTGTTTGACGTCCATATTGTAGTTCTTTTCTATTCTATTCAAACGACAAAGATAATATTTTATCTTGGCATTTAGAATGATTGTTAATAACTCGGTCAGATTTCCCGCCCTTCGAAGCGAGTGAAGGCGTCTCTCCACACCTGGGGTATGGCCGAGGGCTTGCCCGTGTCGGGGTCCAGATTCACCATCACCGTGGCGCAGGTGCATTTTACCTCTTGGGTTTCGCTGTTGACAAGGTGCTGCAGCAGCGTCAGGCTTTTGTTTCCCAGGCGGGTGCATTGGGTGCGCACCTCTACAGGTTCTTCGAAGCGGGTCGAAACCAGGAAACTGCAGTTCACATTGGCGATAATGACGGACGGGTGGCTCCAGTCCACTTCTTGATTGACATTGAGGGCCTTGAAGTAGGCAGTCTTGCCCAGGTCAAAGAATTCAAAATAGGCCGCGTTGTTTACGTGCTGGATGGCATCCATGTCGTTGAAACGCAGTTGGATGGGTGTCGTGTGTCGGAACGGGTGCCCGGCCTCGATGGCGTGGTTCATATTAGTCGGTTTTTTTGTCTGTTAATCGGGAATAATGGAACTGTTGGTAATGGTGGGATGTGGAAAGAGTGCTTCGGCACAGAAACTATCTGAAAACTATTTCTTTGATGATTTCGCGGCCCAGGGCCTCGTTGATGCGGCTGATGATGCTTGCCCGGTTGAGCATCAGTTCGTTGCGCAGTGCCGCCGACGAAATTCTGACGGTCATCACGCCGCCGCGCACGCTGCGACCGACGGTATAGCTGTTCACGCCGCTGCCCACGATTTCGGGCCACAGGGCGATGGCGTGCTGCTCGTCGAGCGCGACGTCGAGTTTTTCCTGTTTCAACAGTTCGGTGATGATTTCACCGACGGTTTTGGCCTGGGTCCGTTTCATTGCAGTCCTTGGTTGGTAGCACCATTGTTCAGCATGGTGATATTGCCGTCCTCGACCTGCATCAGGCAGTGGCCGCCGCCATGGCGGGCGACGATTTCGTCGAGGTGGGTGCGGTTGGTGTCGGTAATGAAAATCTGCCCGAAGCGGTCGCTGGACACCACATCGACGATGCGCTCCACGCGCCGGGCGTCGAGTTTGTCGAAGATGTCGTCAAGCAACAGGATGGGTACTGTGGGGCAACTTGCCTTGAGGAAGTCGAACTGCGCCAGCCTCAAGGCAATGGTATAGGTCTTGCATTGGCCCTGGCTGCCCGTGCTGCGCATGGGGTGGCCGCCCAGTGTGAGTTCCAGGTCGTCGCGGTGCACGCCGCGGGTGGTGTGGCCCACCGCCATGTCGCGCTCGCGGGTCTGCGCCAGATGGTCGGGCATGGGGGCGTCGTTGAGGTGGCTCTGGTAGCTCAGTGCCACTGTTTCGTGGCCGCCCGCCACGGCGCTGTAGTAGTGCATGAAGATGGGCATGAACTGGTCGGTCCATGCCGCCCGCCGCGTGTGGATGGTGGCGGCGTGTGTCGCCATCTCGCACTCGACGGTCTCATAGAGCAACGGGTCGCGCATCTCACGCTTTATCATCGCGTTGCGCTGGTCAATGGCCTTGCTGTAGCGGATGAGGGCGTCGAGGTATTGGGCGTCGTTTTGAGAGATAATCAGGTCCATGAAGCGGCGGCGCTCCTCACCGCTGCCGCGCACCAGGTCCCAGTCCATGGGCGACACCATCACCACCGGCAGCAACCCGATGTGCTGGCTCAAGCGCTGGTACTGCTTGCCGTCGCGGCGCACGACCTTGCGCTTGCCGCGCTGCATGGCGACGCTCATCTCGAGCGGTGTGCCGCACCGCTCGTAACTGCCCGCCAGCATCATGTAAGGTTCGCCATGGCGGATGACGGCGCTGTTGTCGAGCGACGGCGTGAAACTGCGGCACATACTCATATAGTAAATAGCGTCAAGCACGTTGGTCTTGCCCTGCCCGTTGTTGCCAATGAGGCAGTTGAGCTTGGGTGAGAAGCGCAGGCGCGCATCGGCGATGTTCTTGTAGTTGAGTATGGTGGCAGAGTTGAGTATCATGACAGGTGCAAAGGTAGTGCAAATTGAGCGCAGAACAAAACAAGCGCCTGATTTTTTACCACCGGACTTCGCAATCTTTTTTTGTTTTTGCTGCCATAGTACATAGTTTCTGGTTCTAAAAAAGTGTATATAAATGCTAAAAAACAAGTATGAGAGGGCCATTTAATGCAGAATGAGGATTTTTCAGGAAAAAATGGACAAAAAAGTGAACAAAAATTTGCTCAAATTGAAATTTATTAGCAACTTTGCCCGTTGAAATCGCCATTTGCTGTGCAAATCTGATGAAAAGTCTTAATAACAAAGGACGTGTTTCAGGAGAGGATGTAATGTGGAATGGCGGGCCTTAAAGCCTGTTGCCAGACAATACACACAAATGTGTTAATGAGATGGATTAAGTTATTTTATTTATATTCAATTAATTTAAGTTAAGTGCGTATGAAAAAACAATTAGCATTGTTGGCCGCACTGGCAATTGCATGTGGAGCTCCCGTGGGAATGACTTCCAGTCAGTCCCTGACGGGCTTTACCGCATCTGCCCAGTCCAACAAAGTAACGGGCGTCATACGTGACGCACAAGGTGAGCCTCTCATCGGCGCGACCGTTAAGGTCAAGGGTACCAACCGCGGTACTGCCACCGATGTTGACGGCAAGTATTCAATCAATGCCAACCGTGGCGATGTGCTGGTCGTATCCTACATCGGCAGCAAGCCCATGGAAATCGCCGTGAGCGGCGGCACCATGGACCTGACCATGCAGGACAACGAGCAGGTGCTCGACGAGGTTGTAGTAACCGCCCTCGGTATCAAGAAGGACAAGAAGTCGCTGGGTTATGCAGTCGACGAGCTCAAAGCCGAGGAGCTGATGCGCAACAAGACCGCCAACGCCATCAACTCGTTGTCGGGTAAGATTGCTGGTGTGAACATCACCCAGTCGTCTGGTGCTGCCGGTTCGGGCGCCCAGATCATCCTGCGTGGTGGTACGTCGCTGGCCGAGAACAAGGACAGCCAGCCGCTGTTTGTTGTCGATGGTGTCATCTATGACAACTCGGCAGGCGTTGTCGGCAACAGTGCCTTTGACGGCATGATGAATAGTGCAACCACCTCCTCTAACCGTGTGATGGATATCAACCCCGAGGACATCGAGAACATGTCGGTCCTCAAGGGCCCCGCTGCTGCCGCACTTTACGGCTCGCGCGCTGCCAACGGTGTTGTTATCATCACTACTAAGAAGGGTCAGGAAGGCCACACCGAGGTTAGCTTGTCAACCAAGATGATTGCCTCGATGGTTAGCAACCTGCCCGACTACCAGAACGAGTTCAACCGTGGTTACATCCAGGAGAACTACGATGCTGCTGGCCACCTCACCGGTGCTACCTTCAACGGCCGCAGCTACAACTCGTGGGGCGAGAGGATGAAAGGCGCTCCCGTGTATGACAACCTCAAGGACTTCTTTGAGACTGGCCTGATTTGGGACACCAACCTGAGCGTGAGCGGCGGTACCAAGAACAACAACTTCTACCTGAGCGGTTCTTACTACGATCAGGATGGTATCGTGCCCACTACCGGCTACAACAAGACTACCTTCCGCTTCAACGGCGAACAGAAGGTGGGCCGCTTCACCTTTGGCGCTAACGCTGCCTACAGTGATGCACGCACGACCAAGACCCTGACCGGTGCTGCTCTGTACAACTCGTCGGGTACCGGTGCGCTCTATGCCGCCTACAACTGGGCTCCCAGCGACGACATGAGCCACTACCTCAACGAGGATGGCACACGCTATCGCATGTTCCCCGACATGGATCCCTGGGACGAGCGCGATAACCCCTACTGGATTGTCAACAAGAACAAGATGACCGACGAAACCGAGCGCTTCACCGGCAACGTGAACGTGAAGTGGGACCTCTTCGACTGGTGGTGGATCAGCTACCGCATGGGTGTTGACTCCTACACTACCCAGAGCGCTAACCGCATTGCTCCCGAGGGCGCAATCAAGCAGGTTTGGCAAAGGGGTATGATGAGTGACAACATGTTCAAGTATCGTTATCTGTCCAACAACCTGATGTCGAACTGGAACAAGCAGTTCGGTGACTTCAACCTCAACCTGATGCTGGGTGGCTCGAGCGACTACACCAAGAGCCGCCGCGACTATGAGATGGCTTGGAACTTTGCAGTGCCCAACTTCTTCTCTTACAGCAACGCAGGTGTTAACGACAAGCAGTTCAGCCACAGCAGCAGCCGCAAGCGCATGCTCTCCGCATTTGGTGAGTTCCGCGCTGACTGGCGTAATGCTATCTTCTTGACCGTTACCGGCCGTAACGACTGGACCTCGACCCTGCCCAAGGACAACCGCAGTTACTTCTATCCCAGCGTGAGCGGCGCTATCGCCTTCACCGAGTTCTTCCGCGAGAGTCTGCCCGAATGGTTCACCTTCGGTAAGATTCGCGCCAGCTGGGCAGAGGTTGGTAAGGACACCGACCCCTATGTGACCAACACCTATCTGTGGCCCGTTGGCACCTATCTGGATGGCAAGGTTGGTCTGGGTAACACCTGGACCCGTGGTAACCCCTACCTCAAGCCCGAGCGCACCCGCTCGACTGAGTTGGGTCTCGAGCTGCGTTTCCTGCGCAACCGCTTGAAATTTGACGCTGCTTACTACACCAACAACTCTTACGACATGATTCTGCAACCGCGCGGTCCTCAGTCCACCGGTTACATCTTCTGCTCGATTAACGCTGGTGACGTTTACAACAAGGGTCTCGAGTTCAGTTTGAGCGGCACCCCCGTTCAGCGCGAGAACTTCGTTTGGGAAACCGGTATCAACATTGCCGGCAACCGTGGCACCATCGGTGACATCTACGACTGCATCGACGTGATGTACGTGACCGACGTACAGTATGGCGGCGCCAAGGCTGCAAGTTACAACAACGGTAACTTCATGGGCATCGCCGGCACCAAGTGGACCCGCGATGATAATGGCCAGCTCATTCTTGACAAGAACGGCTTCCCCACCACCGACAACGTGCTCGTTGAGGTTGGCGACCGTGAGGCTAAGTTCACTGGTGGTTGGAACAACACCATCACCTTCTTGAAGAACTGGACCTTCAACATGCTGTGGGAGTTCCGCTATGGCGGCGACGTATTCAATGGCACCAAGTATGCCATGGGCATGAGCGGCGTGAGCCAGCAGAGTGCCGACTGGCGTAACGAGCCTCTGACCATCAGCGGTGTTGACGCTGATGGCAATCCTGTCACCCACACCTGGGAGGCTGACAAGAACTACACCTTCAACAATGTAGAGATGACCGGTTACAACATCATCAAGGACTACTACACCGGCGCTTACAACTACGAGACCCGCAACTGGATCACCGACGTCAAGAGCCTGCGTCTGCGCTCGATTTCGTTGACCTACGACGTGCCCCGCTCGCTGCTGGCCCGCACTCGCTACATCAAGCGTGCTGCCATCACCGCCGGTGCTACCAACCTGCTGCTCTTCACCAACTATGACGGTGATCCCGAGGTTGCCGCTGCTGGTGCCGGCGTGGGTGGCTCGTCTTCGGTAGGCTTTGACTACTGCGGCGTTCCCGCTACCCGCCAGTACTCGCTGGGCATCAACCTGGTATTTGGTACCGACGATGCTCCCGTTGCTACTGTAAATAATGTAGAGCTCGACCTGCTCAATGGCCAGATCAATGACCTGCGCAACCAGCTCGCCAACGCTGAGAACAATGCCAACAGCCGCATCGCTCAGCTGCAGAACGACCTGGATGCCGCTAACCGCGCCCTCCAGAACTGCCGCAACGACCTCAACGCTGCCAAGAATGCCGCTCCCAAGGTGGTGGACAACAGCGCCAAGTACATGAACGTGCTCGTTCACTTCCCCGTGGGCAAGAGCGCTATCGCTGCCGACCAGCGCGCCAACGTTGAGCGCGTGGCTAACTACCTGAAGAGCCACCCCGAGGCCACCTGCACCATCAACGGCTATGCATCGCCCGAGGGTGACAAGGACCTGAACATCCGTCTCGCCAACCAGCGTGCTGCAAGCGTGAAGGACATGCTCATCAACAAGTATGGTATCAAGGCCAACCGCATCAATGCACAGGGCCAGGGTATCAGCAACATGTTTGACGAGTTGAGCTGGAACCGCGTTTCGATTTGCGAAATCGTTGTGAAGTAATCAACCAATTACGAACCCTATTAATACAGATATAATATGAAACTTTGGAAATCAATTATACTGTGCGGCTTGGGTGTTGCGGCATTGTCGCTCACCTCTTGCAATGACTGGCTTGACGTGAACACCGACCCCGATACCCCGTCGTCAGAGTCCACTAGCTATGACCAGCGTTTGGCGCACATCGAGTTTTATACCAATAGTGGCCTGCAGTTCAGCGCTTGGCGCACGACCATGGCAATGGGTGACTGGACCCGCAACAATGGCGGCGGTACCTATTGGCAGGCATCTTACTGGCATCCTGTTGATGGCGTGACGACCACGACCTATCAGTGGTGGTTTGTTGGCGCCTATGCCAATGTGCCTGACATGATTGCCAAGGCCGAGGCTGCTGGCAACTGGCAGTTCATGGGTGCTGGCTATCTGATTAAGGCCTACGGTTTCATGGCCATGGCCGACCTCTATGGCGAGATGCCCTATTATCAGGCAGCTGCCGAGAGCGCTACCCCCGAGTACGACACCGGCCGCACCATCTATCTGGGCTGCTTGAGTGACATTGACCTGGCTATTGAGTACCTCGAGAAGGGTCTCACCCAGGATCCTGGTCTGCCCACCCTCGCCGCTGGCGACTTCTGGAACGGTGGCGACGTGAACAAGTGGATTAAGCTTGCCTATATGCTCAAGGCCCGTTGGATTAACAAGTTGACCAAGAAGGCTGCAGGCAGCTACAAGGACGGTAAGTATGACGCTCAGGAGATTCTCGCTTGCCTTGACAAGGCAATGAAGAGCAACGCCGACAACACCATTGTCAACCACACCGACGATAATGGCGCCACCCACGACGACCTGGGTTGGGACGAGCCAGTTGACTACTGCCCCCTGTACTCGGTTTCGGGTATGAACAGCGGTTACATGGTTACCAAGATGCTGGTTGACAACCTAACCAACTTTGGCGGCTATGGCGTTGAGGACCCCCGTGCCGACCACATCATTCCCTGGGCTTACAGTGCCAAGAGCGCCAACTCGCCCGCTGAGCTGAAGTGGGTAGGCAATTGGCGTCGTTCGCTGGGCGTTGACATGGCCAGCGACATCAACAGCCAGGGCGGCCCCCTGCGCGCCAACTACAGGGCCGCTACCCGCAGTTTCTATATTGACAGCTCGGACCCCAACCGCTTGGGTGACACTGTATATGTTGAGCAGACCAACTCCAGTAAGGGCTATGCTGCTAATCCCAGCATTCTGTACTACCGCGGCGGCGCCAGCGTGCCCACCTCGGCAGAGTCCGGCACGTTCTACACCCGCGTTTCGTCGCCCACCTACATTGGCACCTATGCTGAGTGCTGCTTCATCAAGGCCGAGGTTCTGTTCAAGCAGGGCAACAAGCAAGGCGCTTATGAGGCCTACAAGGCTGGTGTGAAGGCAAGCTGCGAACTCATGAACGACAAACTGAAAGTGTGGGTTGCTGAGGATCCCGCCCTCAACGACTGCCCGTCGTTCACCCCGATGACCGATGCTGCCATCCAGAACTTCATCAACAATGGTATTGGCAAGGAGAGTGACCTTACCATTGGCCACATCCTGATGCAAAAGCGCATCGCCCTCATGTTCTCCTATGAGGTTTGGAACGATATGCGCCGCTACGACTTTGACCCGAACATCTTCTTCGGCTGGTCGATTCCCGCTTATCACTTCAAGGTGGCTGCCGCTATGCAGGCTATCCCCAATGGCCAGTACTATCGCCGCTGGGTACAGTGCTCGCATGAGTACAACTACAACAGCAAGAACCTCATGGCCATTGGCGAGCAGGTTCCCGGCGCTAAGATGACCGGCGAAGATGGCGAGCCTACTAACTGGAACCGTCAGAAGGACGCTTGGACTATCCCCGTATGGTGGGACAGCAACCAAGAGTAATACTTGTGTAACCTCAGTTATCTAATATGACCACCGCCGAGGCTCAATCACGAGCCCCGGCGGTGTTGTTTTATGCCAGAATTTTTGTAATTTTGTGTCTATGGAACTTGACGCATTGCAGTTTGCCAATCCTGTGGATGGCGTGGAGGCTTTCTCGGTGACGAGAGGCGACATTGTGAAAGGAAAACCTTATAGCGGGGTGAACCTGTGTGACTATGTGGGCGACGATGCCCTGCGCGTGCTTGACGCGCGGCTGTCGCTCGCCATGCGGCTGGGCGTGGACCTGGACAGCCTGGTCATGCCGCGGCAGACGCACTCGTGCCGGGTGGCGGTCATCGACAACGACTATCTTGCGCTTGACATCGATGCCCAGGAACTGGCGCTCGATGGGGTTGACGCACTCGTGACATCTCTCCAGGGCATTGTCATTGGCGTCAATACCGCCGACTGCGTGCCTGTGGTGCTCGTTGACGCGCTGGCGGGAGTGATTGCCGCCGCCCATGCGGGATGGCGCGGCACCGCTGGGCGTATTCTGAACAATGTGGTCAGGCAGATGACGGCGTTGGGTGCCAGCGCCGCCAACATTCAGGTTGCTATGGGTCCGTGCATCTGCCAGGACTGCTTTGAGGTGGGCGACGAGGTGGTCGAAGCCTTCAGGCAGGCACAATTTGACACAGGTGTCATTACCATGCGCCATGCCGTCACAGGCAAGGCCCACATCGACTTGCGTGCCGCCAATGTGGCGGTCCTTGCCGATGCCGGCGTGCCCGTCGCCAATATCACCGCCGCCGTCCACTGCTCCCGTTGCGAGAGTGAACGCTATTTCTCGGCCCGTCGCCTGGGCGTCAACAGCGGCCGCTCTTTCACGGGCATTGTCAGGCGATAGTACCATGATGCAACAAATCAGCAAGGCGGCCCGTCATGAGCCGCCTTGCTGATTGATAGGGAGTCATTGTCTTTCTTTATCAGAAAGTGTATTTCAGCCCAAAGAAGGTTACGCTCTGGTTGAAGTCCTCAATGATCTGGAAACGCTCCTCAACATAGAAGTGCAGGTGTTCCTTGATGCGGTACTCCGATCCCAAGCCCACGTTGGCGCCGCAACGGTCAACGCCGTCGGCGGGACCCTCTACCTCGTAGTGGCTGTAAGCAAATCCTGCGAGCGGGTAGATGGCAAACGACGTGCTGGTGGGAATCACATACTGCAAGTTGACATTGGCATTGCAGGCGCTGATGCCGTCGTTCTTGAAGTAGTAGTTGAATTCGGGTGCAAGACGCAGGTGGTTCACGACTTCGTACTGGAGTTGTGCACCCAAGCCTGCCAAGGAGTGCTTGCTGGCCCAAGAGAACTGCGCACCAATCGAAAAGTCATTAGCCTCGGCGCGTGCGCCCGTGACAAAAGTGAGTGCCATAACGGCGATGAATAAAATCTTTTTCATTGTTTTTTTTTGATGATTAATAGGATGATTTAATGCTTGGTTTTTTCAATGAGTAAGTCGATGGCGCGGTCCAGAATGGCGTCGTGTGACTGGTCGCCCGGGTCCATATCGACCCTCACGTCGGGTGCCACGCCAAATTCGGTCAGGCGCCCCTGGGCGTCCATGATGGGACACGCCGAGAAACGCACATTCCAGCCGTTGGGCATCTCGCTTGTGAATGGCAGGCCGCACCCGCCTCCGGTGGTGTCGCCCACCACGGTGACATTGCCCAGCGACTTCATCACCGACACAAAGTTGTTGGTGGCGCTGAACGAGCCCCGGTTGGCCAGCACCACCACGGGCTTGAGGTAATGCAGGTGGTTCTTGGCCGGTTCAAACCAGTAGTCCTGGGGCTTCGAGAAGTCGTTGTGCCCCTTGCCGTCCTTGTGGCAGATGTATCCCGCCAGGGTCTTGCCGTCGATAAAGCGCGAGACAAGTGTCTCGACATTGGACAGGTAGCCGCCACCGTTGCTGCGCACGTCGATGATGAGTCCGTCGGCTGTGGCCAGGTAACCGAGGATGAGGTCAAGGTTGCCCGCGCCGATGACGGTCGAGAACGAGCCGTAGTACATATAGCCAAAGTTGTCGGGCAGTATCTGGTACTTGATGCCGCACGCCGTCTTGTAGTCAAAGTTGAGGTAATGCTGGTCGATGATGCGCTCGTCGTAGTTGACGGGGTAGTGCTCCCAAATCCAGTAGCGCGATACGTCGTGGCTGGCGATGAGGTTGGTGTGGCCGTCTTTCAGTTCCTTGAGCATCTCGCCGCACAGGTCAAACAGTTCCCTGTTAGTCATCTTGTTGGACACCAGCCGGCGGTAGCGGTCATGGACCTCGTTCCAGTCCACGTCCTTGTAGTCAAAGAAGCAGTAGTTCTGGTCCATGATGGACCACAAGGCCTCGAAGTTGCCCACCTGGTCTTGTTGCCACTCGTCGTCATGGGCGCATCCGCACAGCAGCACGGTTGCCGTCAGGCAAGCGGTCAAGGCACATATGTAGTTCTTAATGCTCATGTTGTCGTGGTTTTAGTAGAGCGGTGAAACGATGGCAGGCGATGCGGCGCGCGCGCGGGGCGAGAGGCCGAGGAACTCGCCGCCGATGCCGATGACTAGGCTGTGCGTCACGTCGTGCACATGCAGGCTGTTCACGCTCCAGCACTCGATGCTGCTGCGGTAGCCCACCCGCAGGATGGTGCGGCCCAGGTGCAGGTCGGCACCCAGATAGTTGGTCATGTCCAGACGGTTGCCCCACCATGCCATGTGCGCCAGGTTGTGGTCGTTGCCCAGATATACCTCGTAGTAACTCTCGTTGTACTCGGGTGCGAAGAACGCACCCGCCACAGGCAGTTGCGCCTGATAGCGCAGCGTGACGGGCTGGCGCCACATGCGGGTGTTCCATGTGGCCATGCCGGTGACGCCCAGCGCCGCATGGGCGCGGGCGCTCACGGGGTTGTTGCTGTTGGCGGGGTCATAGGTCGCGCCTGCGCGCAACGTGAACATCGGGCCCGCCGACAGGTCCACGCATCCCAATAGGACTTTGCGCCAGCGGTGCTGCAGGCTGAAAGACACATCGGCTAGCAGGCGGTGCATCTCGTTGTTGCCGGCAGGATTTTCGGCATAGCAGTAGTCCACACCAGCCTGCAGTTGCCACGTCCATGAGCGGGGCCTGAACCAGGCGGCGCGCATGGCCTCATAGCGCGGGGCGAGGTTCATGCCGTCATAGGTGATGGGCGTGAGGTAACTGTCATGTAGCGAGGCATAGCCCGCGTCGAGGGTGAACATCGACAGGGTGGGGCACACCAGGCCCTCGCTCTTGACATTGGCATCGAGGACAACGGTGGCGGTGTCCTGGCCACGGGCGGGCAGCAGCGTTAATATTGCCGCCGCGGCCAGTGCGAGCCAGTGCCGCAGGGCGCTATTTCTCGTCGGTCTTGTCATCGTTGTAGTTAAAGTCGTCAAACGGCAGGCGCTGCTGGCCCGTGAGTTTGTCGAGAACGGCCTCCTGGCTGATGGCTTTGCTGTCGGGGGCGGCGGGAGCCGTGTCCACGTTCTCCTCGCCAGTGTTGGCCACGGTGGGCGTTTCCTCCTCGCCGGGCTCGGGCTCGCGCGGCTCGAGGGCGGTAATCATCTGCACCTCCCAGTTGGTAACGCGCTTGCCTTTAGCTTTGAAGGTCTTAACGCCGATAAACTCCTCGGCATCGATGACGAACGCCTCGCGGAAGGCGTCAGCGCCGCCCATGGTCACTTCAAAGCGCGGGCACCGGTCATCGCTAAGCAACAGCAGTTTGGACTCGGGATTGCCGCCAATCATGCTCTGCTTCTTGGTACTGTCCTCGAGGGTATAGCGCTTGACATAGGGGTGACCCTGGTCGGCATCGTCGAGCACGGCGGTCCACACCTTGTCCTTGTCAAACTTCTCGATGCGCAGGATGCCTTGCTCGTAGTGGTTGGTGGCTTCGGCGCTGGTGGTGTAGAAGTCGCCGTTCTCCATGATAACCAGGATGCGGTCCTCACCGCCAAACAGGCCCAGCGAGCGGCCGTGGCCCTCATAGTTGATGCGCAGGATGTCCGGGTCGAACCACACCTCGCGGTCGCCCAGCGTCGAGGCGCCCTGCTCCTTGAGCGACAGACGGTGCACCTCGTTCTTGGTCACGATGTTGCCGCGCGCCTGCTTGCCCTTGATGGCCAGGTCGGCGAAGTTGACGTCGAACTGCAGAATCTTGAGCCTGAATTTGGGCTTGAGCGTCACGCGCACCACCTCGGCCTCGCCGTTGGGGTTGGCGGTAAACCAAATGACTTTGCTGCCGGGCTTGCCCTGGGTGATGTCATACTCTCTGTCGCGCGTCACGCCCGTGACGGGGAAGCGCTTCATGAATATCGTGCCGCCCTTGCCGTCCTGGTACATGGCGTTGTAGATGGTGCGGCTGTCGCCCTTCTTGAACACGTTCAGGTAGATGACGTTCTTGCCCACATATATCTTGTCGGCCACCTTGGTGACCTTGAACTTGCCGTCCTTGTAAAAGATGATGATATCGTCGATGTCCGAGCAGTTGCACACAAACTCGTCTTTTTTGAGCCCCGTGCCGATGAAGCCGTCGGCGCGGTTGATGTAGAGTTTTTGGTTGGCCTCGGCCACCTTGCTGGCGACGATGGTGTCAAACTCGCGGATGATGGTGCGGCGCGGGTACTTGGCGCCGTACTTGGCCTTCAGGCCCTCAAACCACTTAATGGCGTGCTTGGTCAGGTGGGCCAGTTTGTCGTCGATGTCTTTGATGCGCTCGTTCAGCTTGGCGATGTTCTCGTCGGCTTTGTCATTGTTGTACTTGATGATGCGCTTCATGGGTATCTCCAGCAGGCGCAGCAGGTCGTCCTCGGTGATGTCGCGGTAGAACTGGGGCTTGAACGGCGTCAGGCGCTTGTCGATGTGCTTGAGCGCCTTGGCCTGGTCCTTGGCGTTTTCAAACTCTTTGTCCTTGTAGATGCACTCCATGATAAAGATTTTTTCCAGCGACACGTTGTGCAGTTGCTCGAGCGTCTCGGCGCGCTGGATTTCGAGTTCCTGGCGCAGGATGTCGCGCGTGCGGTCAACGCTGTAGCGCAGCACGTCGCTCACGGTGAGGAACTGCGGCTTCTCGTCCTTGATGACGCAGCAGTTGGGCGAGATGGAAATCTCGCAGTCGGTAAAGGCATACAGCGCGTCGATGGCGATGTCGCTGCTCGTGCCCGCCTGCAGCGACACGATGATTTCGGCGATGGCGCTGGTGTTGTCCTCCACCTTGCGGATTTTGATTTTGCCGCGCTCGCCGGCCTTGAGGATGGACTCGATGACGGTGCCTACGGTCTTTCCGTAAGGCACATCCCTGATAACCAGCGTCTTGTTGTCGAGTTTCTCAATCTTGGCGCGTACGCGCACGCTGCCGCCGCGCTCGCCGTCGTTGTAGTGGCTCGTGTCGATGTAGCCGCCCGTCTGGAAATCGGGGTAGAGGTGGAACTCTTCGCCTTTCAGATATGCCACGGCGGCATCTATCACCTCGTTGAAGTTGTGCGGCAAGATTTTGCACGACAGGCCCACCGCGATGCCCTCGGCGCCCTGGGTGAGCAGCAGCGGGAACTTGGCGGGCAGTGTCAGCGGCTCGCGCTTGCGTCCGTCGTACGACAGGCCCCAGTCGGTGACCTTGGCGTCGTACACCGTGTCGAGGGCAAACTCGCTCAGCCGCGCCTCGATGTATCGGCCGGCGGCGGCGCCGTCGCCGGTGAGGATGTTGCCCCAGTTACCCTGGGTGTCGATGAGCAGTTCCTTCTGCCCCAGCTGCACCAGCGCGCTGTAAATCGATGCGTCGCCGTGGGGGTGGTATTGCATCGTCAGGCCCACGATGTTGGCCACCTTGTTGAAGTGGCCGTCGTCGGCTTCCTTCATGGCGTGCATGATGCGCCGTTGCACGGGTTTCAGGCCGTCCTCGATGTGCGGCACGGCACGCTCAAGGATGACGTAGGAGGCATAGTCGAGAAACCAGTTCTCGTACATGCCGCTCAGTTGCAGTTTCTTATCTTTGGGAACCTGGTAGGAGGAGTGCGCCTCGGGCTCGCCGCCCGCGCTGTCGTTGGCGGCATTGCCGTCAGTGGCGTTGTCGTCTTCGGGCAGTTGCTCCATGCCTTCCAGTTCGTCGTCGTCTTTCTTCATGTCGTGAAAATGATAATAATAATATCAAACTACAAAGATACAAAAAATCACCGAGACAGCGGATTTATGCCTGTGAAACCCTTGCATGATGGTTTTTTGCAATTATATTTTGTTAGGTTAAGATGTTATGTTTCTTTGTTTTAGAATAAGTCATCAATTGATAGGCTTTTGAGTCCCAGACTGTCGGAGTAATTGTTGCGGGCAAGGCCACTCGATGTGATGAAAGTCGGCATGATGCCACCGCTATTACAAGTCTCTTGTTTAAACGTTGCCATTCGGTTGAGATACTTGTTGTACTCTTCCTTGCTGATATGATATGGTACTTCGCTGTATTTGGCTTCGCAGATGTTCGTCATGTTATCGGCTCGTTCAATTACGATGTCGATTTGGGCATTCCTGTCAACTTGGTGAGCAGAGCGCCAAGAGTAGAATGTAGTGCTGATACTATCGATGTGCAGGGCGTGTTTGATTTGGTCAATGTGCACCATGCAAATGCGTTCAAATGTCAATCCACGCCATGTGTTTACCTTGGCGGTATGCATGTTTTTGGTCCAAAATTGTGCGTCGTTGATGGTGCCTTTCATAAACTGGAGGTAGAATAGAGAAAAGAAGTCCATCAATTGATATAAGCCGTTGCGGGCTGACAGTTTTTTTTGCTTTGTCGGATAGAAACGAATGAGGTCACAATCCACAAGATTGCGCAGCATCTTGGACAGGCGTCCGTTGGCGTTGGTCTGCAACGTGTCTGCAATCTCATTGCGGGTGAGGCCCTTTTTTTTCTTGAACAAGGCCTCAATGATGGAGATGTACGGGTCAGAGGTTGAGAATAACGTTTTGTAGAGGCGATGAAACTCACGGTGCATCTCGCCGTCGGGGCTAAAGAACAAGGCATCGATGTTTTGGGCCAAACTCATATCACGGTCAAGCAAACTGAGGTAATATGGCACGCCGCCCATTACCATATATGTCTGTAGCACGAGATTCCGGTCCCAATGGAACCCCTTTGAAATTAGGTATTCTTCTTCTTCGGCAAGGGTAAATTCCCGCAGATGAATTTCGTGGGTGATACGGTTGTGCAGACCGCCATGGCTGTCGTTCACATTATCCATCATCCATGATGTGGCTGAACCGCATACAAGCAGTTTAATTTCGGGTTGCTGCGATGCCCAAGTGTTCCAGAAATGTCCTAATGCTTCAATGAAGTCGGATTTTCGGGTGTCAAAGCACGGCAATTCATCAATGAATATTATACAAGGTTCTCCGGGCTTAATGCGTGGAATGAGGAAATGGCGAAGTATTCTGAAGGCTTCGTGCCAGTTGGCAGGACTCTCCACATGGTTGCCAAAGAGGTCCATCGCGTCGATGAATGCCTGCATTTGGGCATACTTGTTACCCTCAATGATGCCTGTCATCGAGAATACGAGTCGCGAGCGGAACACATTATTGATTAAATAGGTCTTGCCTACACGGTGCCGGCCATATACTGCGATAAACTCTGCCTGGTTGCTTTGAGCATATTTGTTCAAGCGCTCAATCTCATTTTTCCTGCCGATAAATTGTTGTCCGATATTCATTGTGCTTTCTCCTGTATTGGGTGACAAAGATAGTACTTAATTTTTGGATTCGAGTGCTAAAACGGTGAAATTTTGCTCGTTTTAGCACTTTTATCGTGATTGGAGTGCTAAAACGGTGAATTTTTGGCCGTTTTAGCACTTTTACCGGGTTGCTTGCTGTGGGTAGTGATGTGCGCGTTATTCCTCGGTGGGTGCGGCGGTCTTGCCGTTGCGGTTGAGTTTCTGGAATGCCGATGGCGTCAGGCCCACGATGTCCTTGAACACTGCGGCAAAGTTGGTGCGCGACATGTAGCCCACGCTGCGCGCAATCCCCTCGATGGTGTAACTGCCGTAATTCTCGTCGTCCATCAGGCGGCGGCAGGCTTCCTTGATGCGGTACTCGTTGAGCAGGGCGTTAAAGTTGCACCCCTTGCAACTGTTGATGACGCGCGACACCACCTTGTAGTTGCTGCCCACCAGTTCGGCAAGGCGCTGGCGCGAGAAACCCTCGGCAAAGATTTCGGGCGACGACTCCATCACCGCTGTGATGCGCTCCATCAGTTCCTGGGCGGCGGGCGACGGCGCGTCGGGGGCGGGCTGCTCGGCGGGTTCTGGACCCTCGTCGGGGTCTTCGTCGGGTTCGGTCGAGACAGTTACCGCGGCTACGGGGCGCAGTTCCTGGTTGGCGGCGAGCAGGGCGACATTCTTTTCATACAGCAGGCGGTTGGTGCGGCGCGTCTTGCGGTAGTTCACCCACAGCACGCCCAGCAGCGCCAGCGCCAGCAGCGCAATGATGATGGCGCTCCACAGCACGATGGCCTGCATGCGCTGGCGGTAACTCATCTCGCTGATGCGCTCCCGCGACTGCTCCAGTTCCAGATTGAGTTTCGCCTGGTCAATCTTGCCCACCTTGCTCTTGTTGATGAACTCGTCCTTGGTCATATAGTATTGCAGGGCATATTTGTCAGCCATCGCCTTGTTGCCGTCCGCCTCATAGTGCTGCCAGATGAGATGCAGCGCCTCTAACTGTTCAAAGGGCAACCTATTATTTCGCAGCGACTGTTCATGTTGCAGCAGCATTTCCAATGCTTCAGCACGCTTGCCGCACTTGAGCAGCACGGCATATTGGGCAATTTTGAGCATAGACTGGAACTGGCTGATATCTTTGTCCTTTATAAATGCTGAACTAGTAATCGGTGTTTGCAGAACCTCAAACGTTTTGTCATAGTTGCCAGCATTGTATGCATCAACCGCATTGCACATCACTTTGGCAATATTGCTATTAGTGCCTAATTGTAGTATCTTATTATATGCTTGAACCTCATTAACAACATTTTTGGTCTTGTCAAACTTTATGGCAAGATATAGTAGATTTGATAGCGTTATTTCTAGAATCGTATTATTGATTTCTTGACTGGTTGAGATATCCTGTTTAAGTGTGCGATTTATGGCATTTTTAAAGCCTTCCATTACACTCTGATTATAAATATAGTTGTTTACCAAATCATTTTGGGTGGCAGCAAGAATTGCTTTATCAGCAGCAATATGAGCCTGGAGTTGAATAAATCCATATTTATCTGCAATTTGTTCGGCTTTCAGCAAGTTTTCGGCTGCAAGTTGGTAGTTGTAAAAACTGCGAATGTATTCTACTCCCATAAATCGAAAAGCGAGACAACATACCTGTATCTCCTCTTTTGAAAGTTTTTCTTTGCCGTATTTACTAGCCGAAATGCTAGAACACAGCATGGCGCTATCATTCTGGTTGTGCTGAAGATAGTAATTAATTTGACTTTTAATTTCCTCAGGCGAGAGTTTGTAAAACCGCTCAAATGTCTTGTCGTCGATGCCGCGTGCAAAGCCCGTCATGGCACTCAACACTGCTACAAGTATGATAAGGTATCGTTTGATGTTCATATTCATTGCTGATTGTTGTTTATTACAAAGGTACACATTTTTTCAAACAACATAAACAACGATGAACAACAAAAACAACTATTGATAAGCAATTCGCAATTTGTGCAACTCGCATTAGTTCCGCAGGGTTAGAAGAAAAGTGCCAGTCCGTTGTGTGTGGGCTGGCACTAGTTCTTGTTTATGAAGAAATTCGGAGTTTACTTCACGAGCACTTTCTTGACGGTGCCGTCGCTCATCATGACGATGTTCACGCCAGCCTGGGGTGCGCTGATGGCACGGCCGTCGATGGTGTAGCGGGCAACCTCGGTGGCGTCACAGCTGGTTACAACCTTGATGCCGGTGGGGTCGCTATTGCCGATGCGGAATGCGGGCGAAATCACTTGCTCCTGCCAGTTGCCCGAGGCGTCGGTCAGCTTGATTCTCAGGTCATACCAGCCCGTTTGGCTGCCGTTGGTTACATTCTGCAGCGAACCGCGGTAGAAATAGCCGAAGCCGGGCATAAAGAACTCACCAGGAACCTCTTCAACATCAAGAGCAAGCCATTGGTCGGCGCAATAGGGTGAATAGGATACCTCTACCGTCTGCTCCTTGCAATCAAACCAAGATTGATATGTTTCCATGTCAATCTGGAAATTGAAATCACCGCCGGCAAACTCAAGAATGCCCTCGTCAGCCGTGGCAAAGCGGTCGGAAATCTTGCCCTGATGGTCCTTGAACGTCAGCATCTGCAGGGTGGGTGCAGTCCAGTCTGCCTGGCGCTGGTCGTAGTAAACGTCGGTGACATTGCTGCCCTGCAGACCATCAACCACTGCGTTGTGGCTTTCGAAATGAGCAGTAATCACGCCATCGGGGTGGCCTTGAGCGGCAAATTCATACATGTCTTGGTCAATGGTCACGCAACTATTGCTGATGGTCTCACCATTGTAGCGGATGTCAGCGATATAATAACCGCCAATAATCTCACCATAACGACCGATAAAGCAAGGTTTAATTGCGGTATGTTTGCCTTCAACAGCAAAACCGATAGTATTTTGAGCCATCACAGAACAAATGGGGCTATTTGAACCAAATGCAAGTGCCTTATTCTCAGGAGCAAACGAAAACTGTGGATGGCCTGGGTACTCCATGATATCGCCGCCACCCTCTGGAACATGGAAAGAATAATTGCCACAGGCATCATGCCCGGTGTTGACATATTCCATGCTGCCGTCGTTATTAATCAGGACAGGAAGGCCAGTAACCGTGCGATATAATTGGACAGTGTCGAGATATTCAATTTCCTCGAAAGTTTCCCAATCAAAATCATGTACTAGAACTACCACAGGTTCTGATACATTATCAGTAAATGTGGGCAGAACCATGATATCAAATTTTCCAGGTTCGTTACCGTCTTTACGGTTGGGGTCAACATATATGCTTGTAACGGGAGTGGATATGGTCACACTGCTACCACTCAAGCCGCCATTGTTCTTGTTGTCAAGCATTTCGATGGTGGAAAAACTTTGGCCTAAACCCTCGAAATCGTTGCCGATAGATGTGAACTGCTCTTGATACAACACAAAGTTGTCGGGGTTGTTCTGGAGCAAAGTTTCACTCATATCTTCAGATTCATACTTAACAAGGTATGTACCATTATTATCTCCAAAAATCCTCTCTGATGCCAATTTATAGCGATCGCTTACGGGGTTGAGGAAAATGGTTGCACCTGGATTTCTGCCGTATTCTTCAAATTGTTTTGAAACGAAAAAGGAACCAACGCTACCTGAACTTTTTAATATCAGAGAAATAAAATCGACAATAAAGTTCGTATTGCCTGGGGTGACTACCCGAAGATCCCAATTTTCATCATATTCAGCAACATCAACAAATGCCTCTTCACCATTAGGCTTAATGGCTTTGAAGCCGTATTGAATGTTGGATTCGGCAAAATAAAATGTGATGGTGGTGTCATTGCTGATTTGAACCAGTTCCTTTATATTATAAGCAGTACCGCCATCTTCAACGAAAGCATCCGAAAGGAAATCATAGGTTCCGACCGGCAATTGGTAAGTTAATTGATAAGAATCATTTTCCCAATCATAGTCCATCCACAGTTCGCCTGAAAAATTATCGCCTGTTACTGTGATAGAGCCACCGGGGTAAATATTTAAGCCTTCATAACTCAACAGGAAAGTGACATTCACCATCTCGGCTTCACCAGCGTTCAATTTTTTGGCAGAATTGTTTTGCTTGGGGGTGTAAACCTCGTTGCCGTTTTTGAGGGTGCGCTTGTCATACTTGGTCATGTCGATGTTAGGCTTGACAGGCACATTCTTGCCGCCATTGCCGTTGTTGACGATAATGGTCTGTGCTGCTGTGGTGCCAAAGGCCATGCACAGCGCAACCATCAAAACAGATTTAATGAATCTTTGTTTCATAAGCTTAATTGATGTTTTGTTGTTAATGATTAAAAAATTAAGTTTGCCGCAAAGTTAGGGGAAAATGGTGGAAAAGGGGAAATATCTGGTTTGCAGGTGTCTTAATTCGGGAGGTGGGGTACAAATAAGCGCAAAAAGGGCTGTTTTGATACTGCTGCGTGCCCAAAAAACGACATCGGCAACCGTTGTGGAATGTGGTTGCCGATGTCGTTTGGCGTTTGTCGTGGGGCTGTTTGACGGCGGGCGGTGGGGGCTGTTTACAGTCCCGCGATGCGCACCACGGGGCCCAGGGGCTTGAGGTTGTCCTCGTTGCCTCCGCCGGGGGTGAGAATCCATGCCAGCGGCTTGTGTCGCTTGTCGTCGGGCAGGGTGGGCTGGGGGGCTTAGCCGTCGGTGAGGAACAC
>R27__coassemble_412_pt1 | contig 28921 bp, 22 predicted proteins | sample R27__metabat2_low_PE_027 | metagenome-assembled genome bin R27
TTGTCAAGCAGCTCAACCAGGGACGCCGGCTCGAGGGCGGAGGCAGCAACGTGCGCGGCATGCTGTGGAGCACCAGGCTGGGCAACGACACCACCGGCTCCGCCGGCTCCGGCAAGGAACTCACGCCCTTCAAGGATGACAATGACGCCCCGCAACTGTTTGTGTTGCTGTACCCCAAGGACAGCGTGAGCACCAACATGCTGCTCTATGAGGTGGCGCGCCACAACTTCAACACCTTCAAGGTCAAGGACTATGACATCGAGGAGATGAAATTTGGCACGCTGGGCCTGCTGGTGGTCAAGGGCATGGACAACTTCAAGGAAGCGGCCAACTACCGCACCGCCTTTGAGCAGGACAAGCAGATGAACATTCCCGCTCTGGTGCACTATGTCATCATCAGTGCCGATAACTTTAACCTGATGCAGAACGAGGGCCGCTCGTTTGAGGATTACTTTGATTACCTCAACAAGAAGAACGATAAGGAGCATAGCGACCTCGAATTCAAGGAACTTGAAGAGGCCGCAGCCAAGGCGCAGGCCGATGCCGATGCCCTGGCAGCACAGGAGCGTGAACGCGCACGCATCGAGGCCGAGAAGATGGAGCGCGAGGCGGCCGAACTCGCCAAGCGCGATGCCGAAGCCAAGGCTCTTGAAGAGGCCGAGGCCGCAGCCGAGCAAGAGCGACTTGATGCCGAGAAGAAGCGCCAGCAAGAGGAGGAACAGGCCCGCCAGCAGGACGAAGAGCGCAAGCAGATCAAGGCGAGCGATTACCGCAGCGGCTCTAATGCGGCGCAGCAGACGACCACCAAGCTCACCAAGGAGCAGGAGCGCGCCGAGGAGGCTCATCTGAAGCAACTTGAGCGCGAGGCCAAGCAGCGTGAGAAGGAAGAGGCTAAGCGACAAAAGGAGATTAACGACAGCATCAAGGCCGAGCAGAAGCATCAGCGCAAAATGGACCGCATCGCCGAGATTGCCGAACAAGACTCCATCGAGCAGGCCGAACGCGAGAAGGAGAAAGAGCGCGACTTTATCTACAAGTGGCGTGAAGACTCGGCTAAGCAGGCTTGGAAAGATGCCCAGCAGGCCAAGAAGGACGCCAAGAAAGAGAAGGAAGAAGCACGCAAGGCCAAGGCTAAAGAGCGCAAGGAACTCGCCAAGCAGCGTGAACGTGAACGCAAGGAGAAGGCCAAGGAGCGCGAACGCGAGCGCAAGGCACGCGAGAAGGAGCGCAAGGAGCAGGCCAAGGCCCGTGAACAGGAGCGCAAACAGCGCGCCAAGGAACGCGAGCAGGAACGCAAAGACAAGGCTAAGGAGCGAGAACAAGAGCGCAGGGACAAGGCCGACCAGCGCAAGCAGGAGCAGGATGCCGCCAAACAGGCCGCAAAGCAGGCTGCCAACGGCGGTAAAAACGGTACTACCCGCCGACAGAACGCTACCGGCGCCGACGACGACGGCAAGGCCCCAAGCAACGGTAAGGCCCCGGGCAACGGCAAGGCTCCCGGCGACGGCAAGGCACCTTGATGCCGCAGCCTCCTCTTTTTCTGCCGCCCCCGAACAATCGATATACAAACCAAACGATATAGATACAGACCAGTATGAGCAAAGAAAGAATCCTGTGGGCCGACGATGAGATTGACCTGTTGAAACCGCATATCCTGTTCCTCCAGAACAAAGGCTACGAGGTGGAAACTGTTACCAACGGCCGCGACGCCATCGACCTGCTTTCCAACACCAACTTCAACCTCATCATCCTTGACGAGAATATGCCTGGCATCAGCGGGCTTGAAGCGCTGCAACGCATCAAAATCTTGCAGCCCAACGTTCCTGTCATCATGATTACCAAGAGCGAGGAAGAGAATATCATGAACCAGGCCATCGGCAGCGAGATTGCCGACTATCTCATCAAGCCGGTCAACCCGATGCAGATACTGCTGTCCATCAAGAAGAATCTGCACAGCGACGCACTGGTTACCGAGAAGGTCACCGGCGACTACCAGCAGGAGTTTGCCCGCATCAGCATGATGATCAATTCGGCTCAGTCCATCGACGACTGGTATGAAGTTTACAACACCATCGTGCGCTGGGAACTCACTCTGTCCAATGCCGACACCAAGATGGACGAGATGCTCTCGATGCAGAAGGCCGATGCCAACAGCGCTTTTGCCAAGTTTGTCAAGCGCAACTACGAGTCCTGGCTGACGCAGCCCGAGCACCCGCTGCGCAGCAACGAGTTGTTCAAGACCAAGATAATGCCATTGCTGGACAATGGCGAGAAGGTGTGCTTTGTCGTTATTGACAACTTCCGCCTGGACCAGTGGCGTGTCATCAGCCCCCTGCTGGCCGACTATTTCAATGTCGAGAGCGAGGAGCTGTACACGACCATCCTGCCCACTGCCACACAGTATGCGCGCAACGCCATTTTCTCTGGACTGATGCCCATCGACATCGAGCGCCTGTTCCCCGACCTGTGGGTGGACGAGGACAGCGAGGAGGGCAAGAATCTCAACGAGGCGCCCCTGGTGCAGACCTTGCTCGACCGCTATCGCCGCAAGGTGCATTTCACTTACAACAAGATGAACGACAGTGCCGCCGGCGAGAAACTGATGCAGAACTTTGGCATGCTCAAGAATTTTGAACTCAATGTAATGGTGTTCAATTTTGTGGATATGCTCTCGCACGCCCGCACCGAGTCCAAGATGATTCGAGAACTGGCCAACTCTGATGTGGCCTACCGCTCGCTCACCGAGTCGTGGTTCAAGAATTCCTATGCCCTTGAGATTTTCAAACTCATGGCGCAGAACGGCTACAAGGTGGTGCTCACCACCGACCACGGCACTATCAAGGTTGACCGTCCCATCAATGTTGTGGGCGACAAGAACATCAACACCAACCTGCGCTACAAGGTGGGCAAGAGCCTGACTTACAACAGCAAGCAGGTGTTCGAGATCAAGCAGCCCAAGCGATGCGGCTTGCCTGCGCCTAATATCTCCAGCACCTACATCTTTGCGATGAACCACGACTTCTTTGTCTATCCCAACAACTACAACCACTATGTTTCCTATTACAACGACACGTTCCAGCATGGCGGCATCTCGATGGAAGAGATGCTCGTGCCCATCGTGACGCTGTCTCCGAAATAAAACCAAACCATTTTTTTGACATCAATATTTGATATGCAAGACCCCAAGATTATACAACTCGGCATCCCCAATCTGGATGCCCTTGAGCAGGCTGCCTACAAGTTCATGACCGAGATGGGCGACTACACCGTTTTTGCCTTCTTTGGCGAGATGGGTGCAGGCAAGACTACCTTTATCAATGAATTGTGCCGCCAGTTGGGCGTGGAAAGCGACCCCACCAATTCGCCCTCGTTTGCCATCATCAACGAGTATCGCAGCGACACCACCGCCGAACTCATCTACCACTTTGACTGCTATCGCCTCGAGAAGGAGGAAGAGGCCGTTGACCTGGGCGCCGAGGACTACTTCGACAGCGGCGCGCTTTGCTTTATCGAGTGGCCCGAGCGCATTGCCGACCTGCTGCCCGATGACACCGTCAGGGTGGACATCACGGTGGACGACAACGGCGAGCGCACGCTCAAGATGACCTTCCCCGCCATCGCTTAGTCCATGCCCCATTACATTAAGGTCAATCGCACCGCGAGCACCAATACCTACCTGTCCCGCCTGGCGGCAACCCTGCCTGGCGGCACAGTGATTTATACCCCCAGCCAGACTGGCGGCCGCGGGCAGCAGGGCAACCGTTGGGAGAGCGAGGACGGCAAGAACCTCACTTTCTCGATGTTGCTCAAGCGCCCTCCGGTTGCGGCGCGCGACCAGTTCTGCCTGAGCGAGGCCGCCGCAATGGCTGCGGTTGATGCGCTGACGGGCGTTGCGGGTGATGACGGTTTCTCGGTCAAGTGGCCTAATGATGTTTATTGGCATGATAGCAAGATTGGCGGTATCCTCATCGAACATTCGCTTGACGGCACGGCCATTGCCCACAGCATAGTCGGCATGGGCCTGAATGTGAACCAGCAATGTTTCGTCAGCGGCGCGCCCAACCCGGTGTCGTTGCTCAACATCACGGGTCGTGAACATGACCTTGACGCATTGATGCGCCAGGTGTGCGCGGGCATTGAGGGCCAAATTGCCGCGCTGGCCGACGAGAAGGCGCGCGCCGAACTGCATCGTCGCTACATGGCGGCGCTCTATTGCAACGATGGCGTGCCGCACCCCTTTGAGGATGCGTCGGGCCGGCGTTTCATGGCTTCGGTGGCGGGCATCGCTCCCGACGGGACACTGACTTTGCGTCACGAGGACGGCGCCACCCATGATTACCTGTTCAAAGAAGTGAAACACATCATCAACCACGTCGCACTATGAATATTGTTGTCTATTGCAGTGCCCAGGATGGCCTGAATGAATGTTACCGGCAGCTCGCTGACCAATTGGGCCGATGGATTGGCCAAAACGGCCACACGCTGGTCTATGGCGGTGTCAAGGCCGGGCTGATGCACGTTACAGCCCAGGCGGTGCACGACAGTGCCGGCGGTCGTGTGGTGGGGGTGATTCCGCAGATGTTTGTGCATCGTGCCGACCCCTTGTGCGACGAGTTGCTGACCACCGCAGGATTGGGCGAACGCAAGGAGCGCATGATTGAGATGGGCGATGTGTTTGTGGTGCTGCCAGGAGGCATCGGCACGCTGGACGAATGGATATCGACGCTGTGTGTCATGGCGGTAGGCGACTCCGATGGCCGTGGCATCATTCTTGCAGATACCGAGGAGATGTTTGGCGATACCCTGTCCCAACTGGGCGTACTGCAACGGTCGCCGTTTGCCCGCGGCAAGAATTTGCAGCGCACCATTGTGGCCAAGAGCCCCGAGCAGTTGATCAATGAATTGGATAAAATAGCGAACAGATATGAATAACAAAGTATATACCCGCACAGGCGACGCAGGCAAGACATCGCTTGCCAGCGGCCGCCGCGTGGACAAGGACGATGTGCGCGTCGAGGCCTACGGCACTGTGGACGAGTTGAACAGCAATCTGGGAGTGCTGGTTGCGAGCAGCAGACTCGATGACCCTGACGTCATCGCACTGCTGCGCAAAGCCCAGAACAAGTTGTTCAACATTGGTGCTTATCTTGCCGATGACCGCGATGGTGCCGCCCTCTATGGTGTCACAAGTGAGGATGTGGCTGAATTGGAGCGCATGATGGATGCCATGAACGAGGAACTGCCTCCCTTGCAGGGATTTATCCTGCCTGGAGGTTCCCGTCTGTCGGCGCTGGCCGACCGCTGCCGCACGGTTACACGCCGCGCCGAGCGACGCGTGGTGACGTTGGCGCGGACGGCTGCCGTTGAAACGCTCGTGCTTGAATATCTCAACAGGTTGAGCGATTTCTTCTTTGTTTTTGCAAGATTTAACAATATTCAAAACCAGACCGAGGAAATTTATTGGGATAAAGAGGCATAGATTTGAAAATTTATGTTACTTTTGCACAATTTTTAGACTAAGGACATTTCATAAAAATAAGAAAAATATGTATTGGACACTTGAATTGGCAACCAAACTGGAAGATGCACCCTGGCCTGCAACCAAGGCCGAGCTCATTGACTATGCTGTGCGCAGCGGCGCGCCGCTCGAGGTGATTGAGAATCTGCAGGAGATAGAGGACGAGGGCGATACCTATGAGTCTATTGAGGATATTTGGCCCGATTATCCCACTAACGACGATGATTTCTTCTTTGACCCCGACGAGTATTAGCCTTGTGGCGACAATTGAGAGATAATAGATGCCGACAGTCTGGCGGAGACATGACACCGCCGGGCTGTCGTTTTTTTATGCCTGACGATTTGGCAGGCAATGTCGGCACGGTTATTGCACTGTTTTGTATATAGCGCATTTTGCGTTACCTTTGCAAAAGAATAATAATACGCATAACGATTATGATATACACCTGTCCCAAGTGTGGCAAGAAGATGGACCTGAGCACTGAGATGCTCATCGACAGTGGCTATAAGGTCGTGTGTCCGCAGTGCTTGAGCGAGTTGATGATTGTGGGCGACTATGCTTATGTTCCCCACGATTCACTGGACCTTGACACCAGTGTTGAGCCGTCGCACACTGTCACCTGCCCCCATTGCGGGCAAGAGGCAAATAGCAATGCCCACTTTTGCCCCAACTGCGGCAGCAGTTTCGACGCATCGCCTGTGCCCCCCGTGCCGCGGCAAACGGCCATTGACGTCGCCCCCGAGGAAGTCGAAGTCCTGCCGCCGCCCATTCCCGATGTGGACCCGCTCTACAACGATGCGCTGCAGTTCTTGGCGACTTGTGCTTCCATCACTCCCATGATGCTGCGTGACCGCTTCCACATCAGCGATGAGCGCGCGGCCGAACTTATCCGCCAGCTTGAGGCAGGCGGCGCCGTCGGCCCCTATAACAATGGCGGTCCGCGACAGATTTTGATACCTCACAGCGGCGCCTATTTGGGAACCTCCCGCCCGGTAACTGGACCGACAATGCAGGCCGGCGACAATCAACAGCCCCGGCAACCGCAACAGCAACGCCGCAGTGGTTTCAACAACTGCTTTACATGGTTTATCCTCATCATGTTCCTGACGATGATGATGAGGGCCTGTGCCGGATGATGGGCGCAAAACCCAACAATGCCTGGATGTCATGATATTTTTTTGACATCCAGGCATTGTCTTATGTCAGTTTCCTATTTCGTCGATCTTGCGCTTTGCCCACTTCTTGGCGGCGTCGATGGCGTCTTTTTTGACTTGTTCCATCAGCGTATCCATCTCGTCAGGGACGGAAACGCCCATGACCGAGTCGGGCAGCATGTCGGGTCCGTCGGCCTCGTCGCTGTCTTCTTCGTCATCGGGCATCGGCGCGGGGGCGACAGGGGACTCGTGGCTGGACTCGTATTTGTCGAGGGCTTGCGACCAGGCCTCCTCCAGGTCCTCTTTGCCAAAGGTGAACACATGGCCGAAGATGCCTAACGACACTGTCTTTTCCTCGCTGTCACCAATGCGGATGCGGCCCACCGAGCAGACCACATAGTTCTTGACGTCCAGGAAATTGGATACGGCCATGTCGGTGCCGAAACCGGTGATGTTCGTAATCATCTTGTTGATGATTTTGCCGATGATGCCATTGCCGCCCAAGTTCTCCTCAATTTTGTCGCCCATCCATTCCTTGGTAACCTCTTGGATGGCCTCTTCATGGTCTTGGCGGTCGGGACAGGTAAACACCATTGTGGCAAACAGGATGGCGAGAATCAGCGCCGCGATGAGCCATCCCGCGCAGCCGCGTTTCTTGGACTCTTGCTGTGCGGGATGCCGTGGCGGCACGGCCGGCGGCACCTGCGGGGGTGCCGTGGGCGGTTCGTAGGGCTGTCCCGTTGTGGCTTGGTTTTCGGCAGCCAGTGCGGCAGCGCGGGCCGCGTCATACTCGGCCTTTTGCAGCACGGCGGTCAGTTCCGCCACATCGCCGGCCTGTTGCCAGTCGGCCATGCCGGGTGCCCACACTTCGCTCTCGGGCGTAATGCCCTGCTGTGACAGTTCCTCGACTGTGAATGGCCCTTCCTGCCTTCCGTTTCTGATGATGTGAAATTCCATGTGTTGATGTTGTATTTATTTAGATATGTTGGTTTCTAAAAAGACTGTTTGCAAGATGCGTGCCAAAGGGCGGTCATCGTCCAAACATGCGTTTGAGCCAGATGCTCATGAAGCGGTCATATATGATATAGCCTTGCGGCGTGCGGTAAACAATCTCTTTGGCGGTGAGGCCTTTTAATGCCGCTTGCGCAACGCTGGCCGACGCTATGCCATGGCGGTTCAGGAAACCGGCCGCAGTGGGGGCTTTGGCAATTCCGTCGCTGGCAATGGCTTTGAGCATGCTGAACTGATTTGATGACAGGAATTGTGACAAACTCTCGTATTGCGGTGATTTGGACTCCACGATGTGGACGATTTCACGGTTCACGTCATCCATCCCTTTGACATGGCGGCAAGTGTCGTAAAGCCTGTTCAATACATTCTGGATGTACCAGGTGTGCCCGTCAAAACGGTCATACAGTTGGCCGAAGACGCCTTGGTCCAGGCTGCCGCGCTTGTTTTCAAAGAATTGGCGGGCAAATTGATAATAGACCTCCTTGTCAAGGGGCTTCAACTCCATCATCTCGGTGCTTTGGAAAAATGGCCGCGTGGGAGAACCAAACATCTCGGTCATGAGGTGGAACTTGCTGCCGGCAAAGATGAAGTGAGTGCCGCCGGTGAACTGGATGTGCGACCTGAGCAGGGCCTCGGTGCCCGTCTCGGGATAGTTGGCTATCTGCTGGAACTCGTCGATGGCAATGAATATTTCGCGCTTGCTGTTGGCAATCAGGTCAAAGATTTGCTGGATTGTCAACTGAACCTGAGACGGCTCAACCGTGATGGTGATTTTGGGCAGACCGGTGAAGGGGTCGCTGACGAGCACGGGACGCAGTGAACCGAGCAGTTTTGCGGCTTTTTGAAAAAACGACTTTTCTTTGTTGGCGAAGCCGTTTAAGACGGCCGTGCCGAACATTTCGGTGAAATCCTGCAGATTCTTGGTGGCAAAAATGTCAAGATAGAGGCAGACCGCATTATTGTTTTCCTGCTCAATTTGGTAAAAAATGTTCTTAATCAGTCCAGTTTTACCAATTCTGCGGGGCGAAATCAGCGTGATATTGCGGTCATTTTTGAAGTGATTGAGCACAGTTTCGGTCTCTTCTTGCCGGTCGCAAAAATATAATGGATTCACATACCCTTGATTTACAAATGGGTTATTGAGTTTTACCGCTTTCTTCCTAGCCATGATACTCGTTGCGTTTAATTATTGTTTTTTAATAATGCAAAGTACATAATTATTTTTTGATTGTGCAAATAATTCAAGATGATTTTTTGCATGGCACTGTGCGGGCAAACGCAAAAACACCCGCTGGCATGTTGCATGGCTGGCGGATGTTATCTGTGTGTTGTGGTGGCTGTCAGGATTTGTTGTTGATAAAGTCCTGGAAATCTTGCTTGTAGCTGTCGCCGATGGGGATATAGACATCGCCAAAGACGATGCGGTTGCGCTCGATTTCGCGGATTTTGCTCTTTTGCACGATGAAGGAGCGGTGCACCCTGATGAAACGGCTGGCGGGCAGCATCCGCTCGATGGCTTTCATGTTCATGAGCGAGAGCACGGGGTGCGGCGACTGCTCGGTGTAGATTTTGACATAGTCTTTCAGGCCCTCGATGTAGCGGATGTCGTCGAGGTTGATTTGCAGCAGCTTGTACTCGCTCTTGACAAAGATGCTCTTGGCTTCCTCCTGCTGACTGGAGGGGGCAGGGGTGGCAGCGGCCGTCTCGGTTTGCCGCACGAGCTGAAACCACCGCATGGCCTTGTTGCATGCCTCAAGAAAGTCGGGGTAGCTGATGGGTTTCATGAGGTAGTCGAGGGCGTTGACGCGGAAGCCGTCGACGGCATACTGGTTGAAGGCGGTGGTGAACACGATGCGCGTTGTGTCGGGCACCAGTTTGGAGAGTTCCAGACCGTTGAGTTCGGGCATCTGGATGTCGAGGAACAGCAGGTCAACGGGCTGCTGGGCGATGCCGCTCAGGGCATAGGTGGCGTTGTTGTACTTGCCGCTTAACTCGAGGAACGGTATTCGCTGGGCGTAACTGGCGAGGAGTTCCACAGCCAGGGGCTCGTCGTCAACGATGGCACACTTGATGTTCATGACTGGATGGTGATTATTGAGTAATACTGGGTGCCGTCACTGGTGACCCCTTTGTCCCAAGTGTAGTGGTCGGGGTACATGAGGTCGAGGCGGCGCTGCACTTGTTCAAGCCCGATGCCCGAGCCGCTCTTGTCGTTCTCGTGCTTGGGATAATAGGAATTGCGTATGTCGCAAACGATGGCGCCGCCCTCGCGGCGCTCCATGCCGATGCTGATGTCGGCGGTGCCTTGGGGCGAGATTCCGTGCTTGAAGGCGTTCTCGATGAGCGAGATGAACAGCAGCGGGGCCACCGGCGTGGCGTCGTCGGGCCGCACATCGATGGCGGTGGTGATTTTGACCCCCGAGGTCACGCGGATTTTCATCAGTTCGATATAGTTCTGGATAAAGTCAACCTCCTTGTACAGGGGGACGAAGTCCTGCTGGTTGTCGTAGAGCATGTGCCGCAGCATCTTGCTCAGCTGGCCAACGGCCGTCTGTGCCTTGTCCTGGTCAAAGGCGATGAGCGCATAGATGTTGTTGAGCGTATTGAGCAGGAAGTGGGGGTTGAGCTGGTTGCGCAGGTTGCTGAGCTCGGCCTGTGTGCGCGCCGCCTCGGCATCCTTGCGCGCCTGCTCGATGTGCTGCCAGCGCTGGTACATCCTGATGGCGACTGCCAGGGCGATGAACAGGATTTCGACCAGCGTGCTGTAGAAGTGGCGGAAGAATTGCGGCCGATGGCCGCCCTTAGTGTGCCAGTTGTCGTCAAGGCCGGGCACGATGTCATGGATTAATGAGAACCAGTCGCTGATGATGCCAAACCCGACGGCGAGCACCACAATGTTGATGAGGATAAAGCGTGCCCAGCTGTGTTTTCGGAGCAAGAACTTGGGCACGAGCCACAGGTAGTTGATGTAGAAAATCAGCATATAGGCAATCGGATTGCCTAACGAGTGCAGATAACGGTTCCACACCTCGCCCCAAGTGTCGTTGGGGTTGTGGAAGAACAGGGGCATGACAACGAGCGCTGTCCAGCACAGCACGTGCAGCGTCAGGTCGCGGTATTTGACTTTTGGTCGTTCCATGATGCAAAGGTACATCATCGTGACGATTGCCGCAAATCAAATAGACAAAACCATGATAATGATAGACGAAAGCAAGCCATTTGTCATTAAAAAAAACAGCAGGGCCCCGGTGTGCGGAACCCTGCCGATTATAGGATTTGTTGAATTTAATCAACTCACGGAATTACATGGGCCAAACGTTATTGAGCAGATAGTCGATGAGGGCGCTGATGTCGCCGGGATCAATCGAACCATTCTGGTCGCAGTCGGCGTTGTTCTCATTAACCTGGCTGCCGTTGAGCAGATAGTCGATGAGGGCGCTGATGTCGGAGGGATCGATGCTGTCGTCGCCATTCACGTCGCCGCGGACAACGGTCTGCTCAGCAACCTCGGTTGCCGATACGATGTAAACCTCTACCTCGCCCTTGTACAGGGTAACGATGCCAACCATGTCATAGGCCTTGTCTTCCTCAATGTTGAGGTCGAGCTGGAACTGGTTGTAGAACTTGAGGCCGGCAGCGTTGGTCCACGAGCGAACGATGGTGTCGGCAGGGGTGAGGATCTGGTTCTTAATTAAGAGATACTGGTGAACCATGTCGGCGTTGATGCTGTCGGCGTCGCACTCGGTGGGCATAACCTCAACCTTGTCATCGCCGCTGTCGGTCACGTTGACGGGGTTCTTGAACTCGGCGAAGCCGTTGTAGGTCACCTTCTGGGCCTCCCAAGCGTCGCTCAGCAGGGTACCCTGCTCAAATGTGGGAAGATCAAAGCCGTAGATAAGGCCGTAGCCGCTATCGTCGCGAACCCAGAGGTTGGAGCCGTTCTGGTAAACAACTACCACGCCGTCGGGAACGAAGGAGAAGTAGGTGTTGTCGGCAAGTGCATTGGCAGCAGCGATGGTGCTAACCTCGGTGATCTTGGTGTAGGTGGCCGAAGCCTTGGGACCCTTCACGTCGCCAACCTGTGCGTAGGCATAGACGGTAGTGGTCTCGGTGATGGTGATGGGAGCGGTGTACTCGGTGTAGTTCTCGTTGTCGGTGCTGTAATAGATGGTAGCACCCTCGGTCTCGCAGGAGATGGCCACTTGCTGAGTGCCAGCAAAGCGAGTGTTGCCGGCAGGCTCAAAGGTGGGAATTGCAACGATTACCGGAAGAACCTCACCGTCAACCCAAACGCGGATTTCGCTTGCGCGAACCTGGTTGGTGAGGGCGGTCAACGAGAAGTTGGCGCTCTTGCCCTGCCAGGTGCCTACCTGACCGTTATAAGCATAGTTGCCGTCGGTGATGTTGCCAAAGCAGCCGGGGCCCCACTTGGCGTCGCCGCTGGCAACGCAGGTGAACTCAACCTTGACGATGTAGCCGGCGGTGGAGGTGAAGTTGATGGTCTCGTTCTTGTAGATGCGATAGGACTCTTCACCAATCATACCATTGGAAACAGCGAAGGTAACGCCGTCCTTGGTTACAGAGTAGGGACCAGCTTCGCTGCCAGCGTCGCCGGTGTCAACGGTGTGGTCAAACACGATGGGCTCACCAATTACAACATCGTTCTTGGTGTAGGTGGCGGTAGCGGTTTCGCCCTGTACGCCGTTCTTGGTGGCATAGGCCGAAACGGTGCAGCTCTCGGTGATGGTGAAGGGAGCAGTGTAGAGCGCGGGCTCTGCATCGTCGATGGCATAATAGATGTCGGCATCGCTGGTAACACAGCTCAGCGAAACCTCGAGGGACTCGTCAAAGCTGGTGCCGCTGGCGGGGGTGAACACGGGCAGGGCCACGGTGGTCTCTACCTCGCCATCAATGGTAACGGTGACGGTGGAAGCACGCACCTGGGCGTTATTAACCTTGAGGGCTACGGTTGCAGCGTCGCCGGTCCAAGTGCCGTTGGCGGCGTTGAAGCCGTCGTTTTCACCGAAACCGCTGGCGGGGTTGCCGCTGGCGCAGTCAAATACCACCTTGGTGATGTTGCCGACAACCGAGCTGACGGTGACGTCAGCACTCTTGTACATGCGATACAGACCGCTGCTTACCATGCCGTTAGAAACGCTCAGGGTAACACCGTTCTTGGTGATGCTGTAAGCGCCGGCAGTGGTGTATTGGCTGCCGTCAACGCTTGCGTCAAACACGATGGGCCCGTCGGGGGTCTCGCCGCTAATCTTGGTATAGGTGGCCTCTACAGTCTTGCTGTTGACGCCATCCAGATAACCAAATGCCGAGAAAGTGGTGGTCTCGGTGATGGTGATGGGGGCGATGTATTGGAGCAGGTTCTCGCCGTCGGTGGTGTACCAGATTTGTGCATTGGGAGTCGAGCAGCTCATGGAAACCTCAAGCGACTCCATGAACTCGGTGCCGCTGGCAGGGGTGAACACGGGATCTGCCACGGTGGGTTGAACCTCGCCGCCGATGGTTACCTCAATCAGGGTAGCGCGCACCTGGGCATTGGCCGACAAGGTGAAGCTGCCGGCATTGCCTTCCCAGGTGCCAACTTTGGCATCATAGGTGTAGGTGCCGGTGGAGGGACTCTGGAAGCAGCCAGGACCGTACTTGGTCGTGTTATTGGCCGTGCAGGTGAACACCACCTTGGTGATGTTGCCAGCGGTGGAAGAGATCGTTGCTGTTGAGCCAGCGTAGAAACGATACTCAGCCGTGGCAAACGCTGCATCGGTGCAACTGATTGTAACACCGTCCTTGGTCATACTGTCAGGCGTGGTGTTGCCGGTTGTGCTGCCCTTCACTGTAGTGGGGTCAAAGGTCACAACAGTGCTGGCCCATGCTGTTGTTGCCAACAGGGCCACAAAGAGGAGAGAAAATAATTTTTTCATAAAAACTTTAATGAAATTGTGAATAAAAACGATATGAAATTAAACAATTAAGTTCATTGTACAGTGCTTATGAATTTTGCCGCAAAGGTAGTCATAATATTTTGAAAGGCCGCAATGTTGCGGGGTGTTTTTGTAGGGGTGGGAACGTTAAAGGGTGTTAATGTGATGCTGGCTGAGGTGGACGGGGGCGCCGTGCCTTGCAATACGGGGCTTGGCGCCGAATGGAATTCCTGCTTCACAGGAGCAGCGGTGCGGCGCACACCTCTTGGCACTTTGAGGGCGGTGTTTGAAAAAAAGATGGTTAAAAAAACGTTTTTATAAAAATAATGTATAACTTTGCCCTCTAGAAAAATCATTAAACATCATTATATATTATGAGACTTGAAGGAAGACGCGAAAGCACCAATGTAGAAGACCGCCGCGGCGGTGGTATGGGAACTGGCTCAAAGATTGGTTTGGGCGGCTGTGGCGGAGGCATTCTCGCCATCATCATCACTTTGCTCATGGGCGGTGATATCACTAATATTTTGCCTCAGATTGCCAACTCGGGCCTTGGCACCGAGGTTGTTGAACCGGGCACCTACAGCGAGGAGGAAGAACAACTCGCCACCTTTGCCAAACAGGTGACGGCCAGCACCGAGGACGCTTGGGCCCAGATTTTCAGGGAGAACGGCCTGGGCGAATATAACGCGCCCACGCTGGTGCTGTACACCGGCCAGACGCAGTCGGCCTGCGGCACAGGCACCGCAGCCATGGGCCCGTTCTACTGCTCGGGCGACCAAAAGGTGTACATCGACCTGTCGTTCTTCCAGAGCATGGACCAGCAGCTGGGCGTCAAGGGCGATAACGCGAGCCTGGCCAAGGCCTATGTGATTGCTCACGAGGTGGGCCACCACATCCAGTACCTGACCGGCACGCTGCAACAGGCCCACGACAAGATGCAGATGAGCAGTGAGGCGACGTCCAACAGGCTGAGCGTAAGGCTTGAGCTGATGGCCGACTTCTATGCGGGCGTGTGGGCGCACTACGAGAACAAATACTTTAACTCGATTAGCCAGCAAGACTTGTTGGAGGCTATCGACTGTGCGGGCAAGATTGGCGACGACTATCTGCAGAAGCGCGCCCAGGGGCGTGCAGTGCCCGAGAGTTTCACCCACGGCACGAGCCAGCAGCGCATGAAGTGGTTCAAGCTGGGCTACGAGACGGGCGACGTGCGGCGCGCAACCACGTTCCAGGAGAGCGACGCATCGTTGTAATCCGCTGTTTGACACTTGAATGATACCACGGGCGGCTCGTTACAATCGACGGGCCGCCCATTATTTTGCATCACCTGCAGATTTTTCCCGGCGGGAGCTGAAGTGAATTTCGAATCATGCTTTTTCAAATTTCGGATTTTTCTCCCTCGTGCAATCGTTTTCAACGGGGGTGTGGAAAAAAGGGGGCAGGGAAATTGCCTGTGATTGGCGGCGAATGATTAACTTTGTGGCGGTAACCATTATCGGGTTCCATCAATTTGTTTATGAAAAAGAAGAAAACCCTCGCACTCATCACTAACGATCCGTGGCTGGAGCCTTACAGCGATGCCATCACGGGGCGCCACCAGGACGCATTGGACAAAATCGCTGCGCTGACGGGCGGCACGGGCGACCTGGCGGGATTTGCCAACGCTCATCTGTACTATGGCCTGCACCGCACAGCCGACGGCGGCTGGGTGCTGCGCGAGTGGGCGCCCAACGCCACAGGCGTCTGGGTAGTGGGCGACTTCAACGGGTGGCGTGAGTGCGCGCCCTACAGGATGCGGCGCGTGAGCGACGACGGCAACTGGGAACTGGCATTGCCGGGGCACGCATTGCGGCACGGCCAGTTCTACAAGCTGCGCATGCACTGGCAGGGCGGTGAGGGCGAGCGCATTCCCGCCCATGCCACGCGCGTGGTGCAGGATAGCAAGACCTATGTGTTCTCGGCCCAGGTGTGGGACCCCGAGGAGCCTTACCAGATGCGCGTCAAGGATTTTGTGCCCCGCACTTCGCCGCTGCTCATCTATGAGTGTCACATCGGCATGGCGCAGGACCGCGAGGGCGTGGGCACCTACGAGGAGTTTAGGCTGAATATCCTTCCGCGCGTCGTCAAGGACGGCTACAATGCTATCCAGATTATGGCCATTCAGGAGCATCCCTACTACGGCTCGTTTGGCTACCATGTGACAAATTTCTATGCCGCGTCGTCGCGCTTTGGCACGCCCGACGAGTTGAAGCACCTCATCGACGATGCCCATGCCGCCGGCGTGGCGGTAATCATGGACATCGTGCACAGCCATGCGGCACGCAACGAGGCCGAGGGTCTGGGCTGCTTTGACGGCACCGGCGACCAGTACTTCTATGGCGACGGACGCCGCGAGCACCCTGCGTGGGACTCGCTGTGCTTTGACTATGGCAAGGACGCCGTGCTCAACTTCCTGCTGTCGAACTGCAAATTCTGGCTCACCGAGTATGGCTTCGACGGGTTCCGCTTCGACGGCGTGACATCGATGCTCTATTACAACCACGGCTTGGGGCAGGCCTTTGGCAGCTACGACGACTACTACAACGGCGGCGAGGACACCAATGCCATCACCTACCTGACGCTGGCCAACCTGCTCATCCATGCCGTGAATCCGCATGCCATCACCATCGCCGAGGAGATGAGCGGCATGCCCGGCCTGGCGCGCCCCTTTGGCGACGGAGGCATCGGCTTTGACTACCGCATGGCAATGGGCATCCCCGACTACTGGATTAAGACCATCAAGGAACTTAAGGATGAGCACTGGAAGCCGTCGTCGATTTTCTGGGAACTCACTAACCGCCGCGCCGACGAAAAGACCGTGTCCTATGCCGAGAGCCATGACCAGGCGCTCGTGGGCGACAAGACCATCATCTTCCGCCTGATTGACAAGGAGATGTACTGGCACATGATGGTGGGCGACCACGACGGCACCGTGGACCGTGGCATGGCGCTGCACAAGATGATTCGCCTGGTGACTGCCTCGCTGATGAACGGCGCCTACCTCAACTTCATGGGCAACGAGTGGGGGCACCCCGAGTGGATTGACTTCCCCCGCGAGGCCAACGGGTGGAGCCACAAGTATGCCCGCCGCCAGTGGAGTCTTGTGGACCGCGAGGACCTCAAGTACCAGTACCTCAACAATTGGGACAACGACATGGTGCGCCTGCTGGCGGGCACCAAGGGCTTTGAGGCGCTGCCAGTAAGAAAACTGTGGGACAACGATGACGACCAGGTGCTGGCCTACATGCGCGGCAGCCTTGTGTTTGTGTTCAACTTCAGTCCCAACAAGAGCCACGCCGACTATCCCATCCTGGCCCCCGAGGGCGAGTATGACGGGCTGTTCGACAGCGACAACGCGCGCTATGGCGGCTATGGCAACATCGACGGCGATGTGAAGCATCTCACCCGGCACGACGGGCTGTATGCCGATGCCCGCCTGGGGTGGCTCAGGCTGTATCTGCCCGCGCGCTCGTGCCAGGTGCTGCGGCTCAAGCGCCGGCAACGCAAGGCACCGGCAAACAAGTCCAAGAACCGCACGAGGCAGTAATCGTTAAAAGTCGCTGAAGAATGTAGGCCTGATGAGCAGGCCGACGCGCAGGCGCGAGTGGAACTGGTTGTAGTCCAGCAGGCACTCGCCGTAGCCGTTATAGTACTGCAGCATCAGGAACTGGTTGCTGTTGTGGTTCAGGCGGTAACCCACCTGCACAATGGTGTTGCAGTTGAGGTTCCACCCCTTGCGCTTGACAAGCGTCAAGTCAAACACCCACTTGTCGTCTCGGGTGACAGCTTGGAAACCGGCCTGGTATATGCCGCTGTACTTGAGGATGTCGCGGTTGTTCTCGCCGTCCACAATGGGAATCCAGAATTTGGCGTGTGCCATCAGGTAGGGGGAGATGTAGGCCTCGGCGGCAAGCGAGATTTTGTTCCAGCTGCGAGAGGCCAGGCTGTCGCGCCCGTTGCTCTCGTGCTCGGCCATCAGCGTGGCCTTGCCCACCAGGCGGCCCTTGACAATGATGTGCTTTGACAGGCCGATGCCGGGATTGAAGTTCAGGTCATGGAAGGGCATCGACTCCTCGAGCACGTTCCACATCGCCTTTTGGCTGTAGAATAGGTATAGATAGGTATGGAAAGGCAGCACCGACTTGGTGAGGCGCTGCTGGATGCTGAGCTGGAATTTGACGTCGGTGTTATGCTTGTCGGGCACGCCGCCCAGCACCGTGCCGGCGCTGAAGTAGTTGTCCTTGTAGAGGCCAAAGTAGGGCCGGCTGTCCAGCTCGCGGCGGATGCTGTCGGCATCCCATTCGTCCTTGTCGATGGCCACAATCTGGGCTGCCGCGGGCATGCACAGGCCTGCAGCCAGCGCAATGGCCAGTATGATGTGGAGTAACCTGGTTTTCATGAATAAACGGTTTATCTTGAACGATTTCAGACTGCAAAATTAAATCATTTTTTGGAGATGGGCAATGTCAAATGATTAAAATTTTGTGGTGCGGGATGGAACCCCGCTATGCGTCAGCGGCTTTTTTTTAGTGCCAGGTGTGGTGAATAATTGGTGGACTTGGAGTTTTTCACTACCTTTGTGGTTTAAACCATAATGTTGAGAAAAAGCGATGGCACAGGACCCGATGAAGACGCCGATGATGAAACAGTTTGTCGAGATGAAATCCAAGCATCCCGATGCGATATTGCTGTTCAGGGTGGGCGACTTTTATGAGACCTATATGGACGACGCCATTGCAGCGAGCGAGATACTGGGCATCACCCTCACGCGGCGCAGCAACAGCGGCGCAGCGGCAACGCAGATGGCGGGATTTCCCCACCACGCGCTCGACACCTACCTGCCCAAGCTGGTGCGCGCCGGCAAGCGCGTCGCCATCTGCGACCAGCTCGAGGACCCCAAACTGACCAAGAAACTCGTCAAGCGCGGCATCACCGAGCTGGTCACGCCTGGTGTGGTGGTGGGCGGCACCATGCTCGACCGCAAGGAGAACAATTTCCTGGCTGCGGTGCACTTTGGCAAGAAGATGCTGGGTGTGGCGTTCCTCGACATCAGCACGGGCGAGTTCCTCACCGCCGAGGGCGGGGAGGAGTATATCGACAAGCTGCTCGTCAATTTCTCGCCCAAGGAGGTGCTCATCGAGCGCAGCAACCGCCAGCGGTTTGCCGGCGCGTTTTCGTCGCATTACCTCACTTTTGAACTCGACGACTGGGTGTTTTCCGTCGAGTCGGCCGAGGAGCGGCTGCTCAAGCATTTCGAGACGCGGAGCCTCAAGGGATTTGGTATCAGCAAGATGGATAATGCCGTGATTGCCAGCGGCGCCATCCTGCATTATCTGGACATCACCCAGCACACCCAGCTGGGGCACATCACCACGCTGTCGCGCATCGAGGCCGAGCGCTATGTGCGGCTCGACAAGTTTACCATCCGCAACCTGGAACTGGTGGCGCCCATGAGCGACGACGGCAAGTCGCTGCTCGATGTGCTGGACCGCACCATTTCACCGATGGGCGCACGCATGCTGCGCCGCTGGGTGCTGTTCCCCCTGCAGGATGTCAAGGCCATCAACCGCCGCCTCGATGTGATAGAGCACTTCATGCGCGACCCCGACTGCCGCGACCTCATCAAGGAGAAGACCGAACTCGTGGGCGACCTCGAGCGACTGACATCCAAGGCCGCCGTGGGGCGCATCACGCCGCGCGAATTGGTGCAGCTCAAGAATGCGCTGCAGACCATCGACCCCGTGAAACAGCACTGCGGGCAGTCTTCGTGCCAGGTGCTGCGCGCGATGGTCGAGCAATTGAACCCCTGCGCCATCATCCGTGACCGCATCGCCCGCGAAATCAACCCCGACGCCCCCAACCAGGCCAACCGCGGCAACATCATCAGCCGCGGCGTCGATGCCCAGCTCGACGAGTTGCGCGACATCTCCAGCAGCGGCAAGGGCTATCTGATGGACATGCAGCGCAGGCTGAGCGACGAGACGGGCATCCCGAGCCTGAAAATTGCCTATAACAATGTGTTTGGCTACTACATCGAGGTGCGCAACACCCACCGCGACAAGGTGCCCGAGGGGTGGACGCGCAAGCAGACGCTGGTGAGCGCCGAGCGCTATGTGACGCAGGAACTCAAGGAATATGAAGAGAAAATCCTGGGCGCCGAGGAGAAAATCCTCGTGATTGAGAACCGTTTGTTCAGCGAATTGGTGTCCGCCGTGAACGAGTATATCCCCGCCATTCAGGTGGACAGCGCCATCATTGCCCAACTCGACTGCCTGCACGCCCTGACGCGCGTGGCGATGGAGAACCGCTACAACCGCCCCGTGCTCGACGACAGCCTGGACATCGACATCGCCATGGGACGCCACCCCGTGATTGAGTGCCAGCTGCCGCCGGGCGAGACCTATGTACCCAACAGCATCCGCCTGAGCAACGACGACCAGCAAGTGATGATCATTACCGGTCCCAACATGGCTGGCAAGTCGGCATTGCTGCGCCAGACCGCGCTCATCACCCTGATGGCGCAGATGGGCAGTTTTGTGCCCGCCCAGCAAGCCCGCATTGGCGTGGTGGACAAGATTTTCACTCGTGTGGGCGCCAGCGACAACATCTCGCTGGGCGAGTCCACCTTCATGGTCGAGATGACCGAGGCCGCCGCCATCCTCAACAACATGAGCCAGCGCAGTCTCATCCTGTTCGACGAGTTGGGCCGCGGCACCAGCACCTATGACGGCATCAGCATCGCTTGGAGCATTGTGGAACACATCCACGAGCACGCTGCCCGCCCCAAGACGCTGTTTGCCACCCATTACCATGAGTTGAACGAGATGGAAAAATCGTTTAAGCGCATCGTGAATTACAATGTGAGTGTCAAGGAAATCAACGGCAAGGTAGTGTTTGTGCGCCAGTTGGTCAAGGGGGGCAGTGAGCACAGCTTTGGCATCCATGTCGCCAAGCTGGCGGGCATGCCGCCCACGATTGTCAAGCGCGCGGGCGAGGTGCTGGAGAAGCTCGAGGCCAACAACCGCAACGACAGCGCCATCACACGCGACCTGGGCGACGTGGCGAGCAGCCGCGCGGGTTACCAATTGTCCATCTTCCAGCTTGATGACCCCGTGCTGAGCCAAATCCGCGACGAGATTCTTACCATCGACATTAACAACCTCACGCCGATGGAGGCCTTGAACAAACTATACGACATCAAGGGCATACTCACCGGCAAGAAGGAACGATAGCCGTACCTGCCAGAACTTAGTATGTTTCAATGTGTTCTATGGGTTTGATAATCAATTACATTGCCCACAGCAGCAGACCGGCGCAGATGATGACGCCGCTGATGAGAAGGTCGATGAGGCAATAGCCCATGATGTCCTTTGCGTCAAGGCGGGCAATGGCCAGGGCCGGAAGCGCCCAAAATGGCTGTATGAGATTGGTCCATGCGTCGCCCCATGCAATGGCCATGCCAGTCAAGCCCGGGTCCACACCCAGGTTGGCGCCGGCGGTAAACATCACTGGCGCCTGCACCGCCCAATGGCCTCCGCCACTGGGCACAAACAGGTTGAGCACTGCGGCGCACAGGAAGGTGAGCAATGGATAGGTGACTGGATGGCTGATGCTGATGCAAGCATCGGCCATGACGTCTCCAAGGCTGATGCCGCTGGCGCCGATGCCTGTAACGATGCCCATGATGCCGGCATAGAAGGGAAATTGCATGATGATGCCTGCAGCGCCGGTGGTCGCTTTCCCGAAGGCGCGCACATAGTTGACTGGCGTGGAATGCAGCACGAGTCCCAGCGCAAGGAATATCATGATTACCCCGCCAAGGTCTAATCCGGCACCGCGCACAATGAGATGAAACACGAGATAGGTCGCGAACATCAGTGCCACGAGCCACGAGAGCAATTTGCTTTGTTCGAGCCGCCCGGCCGGCGTTTTGTCCGAGGGGCAGGCGTCGTTGGCGGCAGCGATGTTGTCATCGTCCTTCAGCATCGCAGGGTCGATGGTGAGAATGCCTTGCTTGGGGTGCATCATGGTGTTGGCAACGGTGATGCCCACAATCACCAGCAGCACAGTCACCAGGTTATGCCAGTCAAGGATGGTCTGCGCCAGTGGCACGGGGGAGGTGAGCGCACCGTCGGTGGCTATCGAGAGAGACTCGCCGGGCGTGGCCATCGTGAGGGGGATGGAACCCGAGATGCCGGCATGCCACACCAGAAAGCCACTGTAGGCCGACGCGATGAGGAGCCGATAGTCAACATCGGCACGCTGGCGCGCTATGGCCTTGGCAAACACGGCTCCCACGATGAGACCAAAGCCCCAGTTGAGCCAGCAGGCCAACGCCGACACGACCGTGACAAGGGCTATTGCTGCGGGGGCACTCTGGGGCAGGCGGGCCATTGCGGCGATGGCGCGCCGGACAACCGGTGCCGCAGCCAGGGTGGAACCGCACACGAGAACCAGCGACATCTGCATGGCAAATTCCAACAAATTCCATACCCCGCCGCCCCAGTGCTCGACCACTTCAAGAGGGGTCTGCCGGCACAGTGGCATCGCTACAAATGCGGCTACAAAGGTGAGCAGTATGGCGAATATAAACGGTTCTGGCAACCAACGTTGCACTAGTCGTATGCAGAACTTTTTCATATCTTTTTTAGTTAAATCTTCTTTTTGGGTTGATACTGCAAAAGTAACATTTATTTCTTAAATCTTGTCAAGTTCAGCGATGGTTTCCCTTGAAAAAGGATGCCCTTTGGGCAAACGCGGCGCGCCATTGCCTGACAAAAGTGGCTGAATTGATGGCTATTACTTAATTTGTTTATAAAACATCATCGATAATAGAGAAAATTTCTATAACTTTGTCCTCTGAGATTACGAAAGGTGATATTTTGTTAATCCATTGATTTTCAACCATTAGGTTGAGGCTTTTTGTCCCGGACTCGGGTATTGTTTATTATGATGAACCGCACTGACTTTGAAATTATGGCACCCGTGGGCTCATGGGAGTCGCTGTATGCCGCCCACCAGGGCGGGGCCGACGCCATCTACTTTGGCATCGAGGGACTGAATATGCGTTCGCGCTCGAGTGTCAACTTCACGCTCGACGACCTGCGCACCATCGCACAGTGGTGCCACGGACACGGCATGAAGAGTTACCTCACGGTCAACACCATCGTCTATGACGAGGACATGGACTACATGCGCCAGATTGTCACCGCCGCACGCGACGCCCAGGTGAGCGCCATCATTGCCAGCGACATGGCCACCATCATGTTTGCCCGCAGCATCGGCGTGGAGGTGCACATCTCCACCCAGGTCAACGTGAGCAACAGCGAGGCGGTGCGCTACTACAGCCAGTGGGCCGATGTGATGGTGCTGGCGCGCGAGCTGAACATGGACCAGGTGAAGAAAATCAGCGGTTTCATCGAGCAAAACGGCCTGTGCGGCCCTCACGGCGACCCCATTCGCCTCGAGATGTTCTGCCACGGTGCGCTGTGCATGGCGGTGTCGGGTAAGTGCTACATGAGCCTGCATCAGGAGAACACCAGTGCCAATCGCGGCGAGTGCCGCCAGATATGCCGACGCGGCTACATCGTCACCGACCGCCAGAACGGCGACGAACTCGCCATCGAGAACAAATACATCATGTCGCCCAAGGACTTGAAGGCCATCCACTTCCTCAACAAGATGGTGGACGCCGGGGTGCGTGTGTTCAAGATAGAGGGCCGCGCCCGCGGTGCCGAGTATGTGCGCACCGTCGTGGGCTGCTACGACGAGGCGTTGCGCGCCATCTGCGACGGCGGCTATAACGAGCAGCGCATCGCCGAGTGGGACGAGCGGCTGGCCAAGGTGTTTAACCGCGGATTTTGGGACGGCTACTACATGGGCCAGCGCCTGGGCGAGTGGTCATCGAAGTACGGCTCCAGCGCCACGCGCGTCAAGCACTATGCCGCCAAGGGCATACGCTACTACGGCAAGCTGCATGTCGCCGAGTTCCTCATGGAGGCGGGCGAGCTGCATGTGGGCGACGAGGCATGGATTATCGGGCCCACGACGGGCGCAATACCCCTGACCATCGACGAGATTCGCGTTGACCTCAAGCCCGTGGACAAGACCGTCAAGGGCGAGCATTTCTCCATCAAGGTGGACGAGAAAATCAGGCCCAGCGACAAACTCTATGTCTGGCGCGAAGTCACCCCCCGCGACGCCCAAATCGACGGCCAAGCCCCCTCGCCGTGCATGGAGTAGCGCGGAGAATAAACCCAAATATCGCCAGTTCGGGGTAATGTTTGATGTTACGGCCGGACGCATTCATTCATTGCTTTGACTGCATGTCATCTGGCGCAAACACTGCCAGTATGCGCCGCATATTTTTGTGATGTGGCTGTCGCTATGCGAATATTGGCAGCCGCCCATCGCTGGGTGCAACTTCGTAGTCAAAGTTGATAGTTGCCGCGGTGTTGCGCTATTCCCGCCTGGTCTCAGGACTATGAGATTTTGAGTGCCCGTGTCATTTTTCTATGGCATCTCTTTGCAGTTATGGGAATATTGGCGATATTTGCAATTCAAAAAACAGTTATCTTGAACCATGGTAAAGAAATCAAGTCGATTCATTCATCATGTTACCATATTTTGGCGGCAGGCGATTGTCCTGCTGCTGATGTGCTGTGGGCTGATGCGGGGCGGCGCCGTCGAGACGGCTCCCCAACAACTCGTCAACACGCAGTGGCTGCAGTTGCCGACGGATTCCCTTGAGAAGTTGGCTCGCTATTATTTGGAAAAGAGGAATGTTCCAGACAGTGCCCACCTTTGCTACAGCATTATCATCGACCGATACCATGAGAACAAATTAAAAAAGGAAGAACTTGGGTATGCTATATATGCTATGCACAACATGGGGCTTCTTCACATGATTGTTTATTATGATTTTCTCAAGGCCAACACCTATCTGCTGATGGGGCAGGATTTGGCCATCAAGTGCAACGATTCAATTGCACTCCCAATGTTTTCCACCACATTAGCCAAATTGTATCTAACCAATTCGGTTTTGACCCCCGAGAACACGGATTACAAAGCAATCATCGCGCAATACAAGCAGGCGTTTCATCAGGCTGTCCAAGTGAAGAGCTGGGAAACGGTGCAAACAATTACCATTAATATAATGATTGTAGCTTTTAGTGAAGATTTGCTTCCACTGATTGCCAAAGAAATTGACATCTATGGTCGATTGGAAATGCCAAAAACAACAATTGGCCGTGATTACTGCAAGGCTTTGCATCATGGCATAGTCTTGTGGCAGCAAGGCCAACAGGCACAGGCGATAGCGGCGTTTAAATCATTGCCCATCTCACGGGAACGTCCCAGCTATGTACAGATACAAGATACATATATAATGCATGAAATTTTGTATTTTGCGTTTCTGCGTCATAAAGACTATGCGGCAACGCTGGCCGAAATCCAGGCAATGGAAAGCTTGGCTGTTCAAGAGAAAATGATTGGATGTTTGGCAGATGTTTACCGCTATTATTACCTGTTTTACCGTAGCCAAGGCAACATGGCGCTTGCCGACAAATATGAACTCCTGTGGCATCGCCAGCGGGACCAACTCATCCGGCAATCTCATTTCAACGACATGAAGGATGCCGACTTCATGATGCAGATGGGCAAAAAGGATGAGCAGATGCGGAACATCGAGCACAAGCGCAAGGTGCAACAGGCCATCATGTGGGGGACAGTGGCCACGATGCTACTCATCTTGGCGCTCCTGTGGATGCTCTATCGCAAGTACCGCCAGGTAAATGAACAGAACCGCGTGCTCTATCACAGGGTGCAGGAAGCGTTGGCTGCCGAGGATGCCATGCGGCAACTGCACGCCCAATGTGCCGAGGACGCCGTGAAGCCCAAATATCAGCGCACCCCGCTTGACGAGGACACCCGTGTTGAACTCGTCGAGCGCATTAACCAAGTGCTGGAGTCGTCGCCCGAGGTCTTTAGCGACACTTTCTCGCTTGACCGTTTGAGCATGCTGGTCGATGCCAAGCACAGCAACTATGTGTCGCAGGTCATCAATGAACATTTTGGCTGCAACTTCCATGCACTCATCAACGACCGCCGCATCAAGGAGGCGTGCCGGCGCATGAACGATGCCGAGCACTACGACAACCAGACCTTCAAGGCCATTGCCCAAAGCGTCGGCTTTAACTCTTATTCCAACTTCGTTAATACCTTCAAGAAGTTTACCGGTATGACCCCATCGGCCTATCTGAAACTCTCCCGCCTGCACCCGGACAACGAATATGGCAACTAACCATTCCATTGTCATGGATGGCATCCCGTTCTTCAATTACTGAGGAATGGCTATTGTTTCGGGTATGTTGTCGCTGTTAATTCAATCGATTGTGATTCAAATGTTTGACCATTTTTATAAGTTCTATATTACAAGATAGTACTTTGAGAAATGTGCCTTTTTGCAAGATAGTCAAAATTGGCATTGTGAAAATTTGGTTCATTTTATTTGATAGGAGTAAATTTGCACAAACTTTTTTTTATTAACCATTAAATCACGAGAAAGATGAGAAAAATTCACATGACCAAACTGCTAATCAGCGCAGCAATGCTGATGGTGGGCCTTGCCGTCCAGGCACAGGTTTACACCGAGTTTAACATGACGGGCAAGAAGTCCGCAGATGTGCATTACACGAAGTCGGGCATAAACTTGAACAAAATGGACAAGCACCAGTATGGGTATATGACCGTCTATACTCCCAAGCAGGAGCTCAAAGCGCCCAAGAAAGCCGAGCCAGGTGAGGTGAACCTGACCTTCAACCTGGTTTATGACCCTGATGTGTTTTGGACGCCATATACTGTTTACATCATTGATGAGAATAACAATATGAAATCAGCATGGCGGATGGGCGAAGATGTCATCACCACGACCGTAGCCCCCGGCACATACGATTTTGTGATATGCTATCAGTCAATGGAAAAAGGTGACCTTTATTATGTCATCCGTGAGCAGGTTGAGGTGACCGAGGACGCCACCTTCACCCTCAGTGCCGAGGAGGCCACCAACCACATCTCGTTTGTTAACTACGGCCCTGATGGTAATGTACTTAAGCATGACTTGCTAGGTTATGACGAAGAGACGGGGGCTCCGATTCTTCTTGAAAAAGGCGATATCGAAACCACAGATATTGAAAATCAAGTTTATTTAAAGGGTATGGGCAGCCTTGGTTCTTACAGTCATTTGGTTGTCAGCGCTTGGCCCGAGGAGTTGCGTACAGCACCGTTTAGCGAGTATTATGTGAATGATGTCAGCGACCGCTATGTATTCACGCAGTCAAGGACTTGCCATAACGATGAATTCGATGTGTGGTACTTGAGTTATTTCTCGACTGACGATGTCCATGCCGGTGCCATTGCGAACAATCCTGAAGACTATGTGCTGTGCCATGAGAATTATCAATTCTCGCCTAAGGGTCAAAATGAACCGGGCTATGGTGCTGGTGTTGTACTTTATGCAATAAAAAATGGGAAATATGCGTCAAATAGTGGCCTGCTATCTGGTTTCCCGCTGAGAGCCAAACAAGATGACACCTTTTCGTTTGATGTCTATAATGGTATTCCTTTTGTCAATCCTGATGATGAAAGTGTGAATTTATTGGTTGGACCTCTGTTCTCTGACTATTACGGTGTTGTCCAGGATGTTTGGGGAAATGAAAACTATGATTGTGTGGACTTGACGATAGGCTCCCCATATTTTATTGAAAATGGGCAACAGATATTCCACAACGTCGGTCCTATCAATAGTTACTACACTCCCTGTGGCAAAAATAGAGTTTTGGCCGAAAACACAACAAAAATTCAAGTATTGCCTGCTCCGGCAGCGTTCACCTATCCTGCCGAGGAGCGTTTAGGCACCGTTGGCGACAATTGCCCCATCAATGCAATTGATGTCATGAGTTATCATGATGATTATCAAGGTGATGTGACGAACTTTGGCGACAAATTTGTGGGCCGCTATGGCGAGACGCGCCTTTACAATGATGATGAGGTAAATATCGCCTTAAAATTCAACGGCGAGGAAATTGAGGACCCGAATAACTGGTCACGCGACAGCAAGGGCACCTGGGAATATACTGTCACTAACACGAACATTGAGGTGGACGGCCTGCCCGGCGAGAACAAGACGGTGGTTTATTATGACGAGACCAACGAGGAGAGCACCTTCCCCGGCATCGAGATGATGCACTTCAGGAGCGACGCCGGCGTTACCGACCGTTTTGCCACCGCTGCCGAAGGCATGATGGAATTCATGGGTGGTGACTTCAAGTACAACTACTATCCTGAGTACTGGGCTGGTGTCTTTGATTGCCAGCCGATGGATGTCACGGTAGAGTATGCGCCCTACGGCACCGACAACTGGAAGGCGCTGCCCGTCGAGGAAGTGCCCGAACTGTACCAGATGCCCGGCTGGGGTTACTTCTATCGCGCTTCGCTGGCCAGTGTGACGGGAACCGCCATGATGGGCTGGTTTGACGTGCGCTTCAAGTTGCAGGACGAGGCCGGCAACTGGCAGGAGCAGGTGGTAAGCCCCGCCTTCCGCATCGACGACCTGGTCAGCACGGCAGTTGAGGAAGTTGAGGCAGTAACCGATGCCCGCGAGGTAGCCCGCTACAGCGTTGACGGCCGCCAGTTGAGCGCACCGCAACCCGGCGTGAATATCATCAAGATGTCGGACGGCACCTCCAAGAAAGTTTGGGTGAAGTAACACACCCGCCAATCAATAACAATGACAGGACTCGCAATTGCGCGGGTCCTGTCATTGTTATTGATTGGCATTAAAAAGAGGGTGTGTCATAATTCTGGCACATCCTCTTTTTGTAACATGCTGTAAAACATATAACAAAGCCTCTACTTTCCCAAGCGGAGGCTTTGTTATGTCAAAAAGTTTTAGTAACTTTGTGACAATCAAATAATTAAAAAAATATGTCTGCAAAGTTACACTTTCGTGAGCACATAAACAACCAATTGGTTCTTTTTCCTGAAAGAATCGACAAAGATATTGCCCCTGACGACCCGGTACGTCTGGTCAATGCGGTTGTTGACGGTCTCGACATGGGGCGCATATACTCCCTGTACTACGACCACGGTGCAAGTCCCTACCATCCCAGGATGATGCTCAAGGTGATCATCTACGGCTACATGAACAACATCTACCCCAGTTCGGGATAAGATTACTCCCAAATAGAAAGTTGCTTTGAGTGTT